>ENA-UOYH01000026-UOYH01000026.1-marine-metagenome-genome-assembly--contig:-NODE-26-length-67235-cov-13.597248_pt1 | contig 67235 bp, 66 predicted proteins | sample MGYA00238175_ERZ767261 | MGnify/ENA primary metagenome ERZ767261 (study PRJEB28946, sample SAMN06267185) | marine metagenome | isolation source: Columbia River Estuary | place: USA:Columbia River Estuary...
AACCTAGGGATAGAAAATAACGGTAATGTTTTATTTTTAAGTCAGGTCGAAACACATGCTCCTATCCGTGCTTTTTTTCCACCTGGAACACTTTCACCACTACATGCATCAGGAATAGGAAAAGTACTATTAACTCAATATACTTTATCAAGATTAGAAAAATTTGTTAAATCAGGCTTAGAATCTTTTACACAATACACCAAATCAACTTTAGAATTAATACAAGGCGACATGACAATTACACTAGAACGCGGCTATGCAATTGATGATCAAGAGCGCAATATTGGCATGCGTTGTATAGCTGCGCCAATAAAAAATGCATACGGAGAAGTTATAGCAGGAATATCCGTATCTGGGCCAACCAGCCGTGTTGCCAGCGATCAGATTGCTGAATTTAGTAGATCTGTAGTAAACACTGCAAGAGAAGTTTCTAAAGCACTAGGTGCAGATGTTAACTCTAATTTTTGAAGTTTTTTAAAAAATGAATCAATAATTAGGGGATAATAACTCCTGGATTCATTATATTATTTGGATCAAGTGCTGATTTTATAGATTTAATCGCTTTTAAGCGAGCCTTGCTTGCATACATTTCTAAATCTCTAGTCTTCAATCTACCTATCCCATGCTCAGCGCTAATTGATCCACCAAGTAAATGTGTGGTTTCATTGATTGCCATTCGCACTTGTTCCCTAACATTTGGATTACTTTTTAAAAAATCATCTTTTGAAATTTCTTTAGGTGGAAGTACATTTAAATGAATGTTCCCATCACCAATGTGCCCATAGCTATTTATTCTAAGATTGGGATATACTTTTTGAATTGCACAATGTGCATCTTCAATAAAATTACTAATTTTACTAACTGGAACTGAAGTATCGCTATTACAAAAAGCACCAGATATTCTATTAGCTTCAGGTGTCATTTCACGTAAATTCCATAAATCATCTTTTTGTTGTTGTGACTGTGCTATTATAGCATCTAATAAAATATCACGCTCAAAACAATCATTCAAAGCACCTTCTAGTCGCTCTGCAATGCCATTAGCACCAGTTACTTCAATTAAAAGAAACCATTCATAATCAATATTGAAAGGGTTACGTAATTTAGAAAATTTTGAAGTAACAAGGGAAACGCCAAACCCACTCATTAATTCAATCGCAGATATATTTTCAGATACATGTGTTTTTAATGATTTATAAATTTTATGTATATCATGAGGAGATTTTATAGCTACTAGGGCAGTTCCACTTTCAGAATCAATCGGCTTTAATTTCAATGTTGCAACAGTAATGATTCCCAGTGTTCCTTCGCTTCCAATAAGCAGATTTTTTAAATCATAGCCTGTATTATTTTTATGTAATGGATTTAATTCACTGAGAACCGTTCCGCATGGCAAAACAGCTTCAATACCAATACATAGATCACGCGCATTTCCATACCTTAGCACCTGAATGCCACCTGCATTTGTTGCCAAATTACCCCCAATACAACAACTACCTTTTGACGCCATATTAAGAGGGAAAATTAGATTATGTTTTTCAACTGAACTGTGAATATTTTCAAGAACACACCCCGCTTCAACAATCACAACATTATCATCAAGAGATACTTCCCTAACTTTATTCATTCTTTCTAATGATAAAATAATGACATCTTTACTATCAATTGATAGTTGTCCTGCGACAACTCCTGTGCCTCCACTATATGGAACAAGCCCCACCTTTTTTGCATTACAAAGCTTTACAATTAATGAAACTTGTTCTGTAGAATTTGGCAAAACAATTATTGCTCCAAAACCTTCAAAGCGACCTCTTGGATCATCAAAATAACGAGGCATTTCATCTGCACTTTTCCATCCATTGCTACCAACCAACAGCTTTATTTCATCTAAAAGATTTTCACTTGGTTGATTAAGCTGCACAGTCTGCATTAAAAGATCTCCTTAAAGACAATGTGGAGACACATTCTTGTAATAATCATTTTTTAGCAAATCATAAAAATTGAACGTTTAGTAAAAAAAAATTTTACACTTTCATTATGATATATTTTTTATTGTTGTCTCACAAAACTGATCATAAAGCCGTTGAACTAATTTTACCTTTGAACAATCATTTCGCATAATAATTCCTAATGATCTATAAATAGAATTATCTCCTAGGGAAATCTTTTGCAAACTTCGAAAAAGGTCATCTGGCACACAAATATTTGGTACAATTGAAACTCCTAGATTATGCGCAACCATACTAGCAATATTTTCTAAAGACTCCATTTCCATACTATCTTTTACAATGACATTATTTATGGATAACCATTCATCTGCCAACTGACCAACTGATGCTTGCCGAGTATGTCTAATATATGGTGCCGAAGTTAGAATTTTGATTGGATTTTTTTCAGTAATTTCAGGAGCAGTTAATAATGTTAATTCTTCCTTGATAATAGGCATCCAATTGAAATTAGTAGGAATCCTTATAGGTTCACTAATTACCGCAGCATCAAGATTACCACTTTCTACCTGATCTAATAATTTTGAAGAAATACCTGGGACTACTTTTATATGCAGATTAGGATAAGTATTAATCAGTCGCTTTACAGCCATAGGTATTAACCCACGTATCGTTGAGGGGACAGCTCCTAAAGTTAATTCTCCAATCATTTGCGGATCACCTGTTAAATCATCCAAAATCGTTTCATAAGAAAACACAATTGCTTTTGCTTTGGGTATTAAAGCATTACCAAGCTGATTCAGTCTGGGTGTTTTTTCTGTCCGGTCAAAGAGATCTACGGATAATAATTCTTCAAGTCTTCTCATCTGTTGTCCAACAGCAGCATGAGTAACAAAGACTTTTTGTGATGCACCGCTAAAGCTACCAGTTTCTGAAATAGCGATTAATGTTTTAAATAGTGAAATTGACATCTTGCCCTCCAACTTAACAATATTATTGTGAATTTAACCAAGTAAAGAAAAATTTTACATTACGATAAACAAAAATGATTTGTATCATTCAAAATTTAACTGATGATAATGTTTAAGAACAACGAAACAGCAGAAATAGGGAGAAATAAAATGCTGAAGAAACACATAAAAAATACGGTTGCTATAATCGCAGCTGCAACAAGCTTTGCAAGCATTGCAAGCGCTGAAATAAATGGACCTGTGAATTACATAATTCCTTTTGGCCCTGGTGGAGAATCAGATATTTCTGCTCGCTTACAACAACCATTCTTCAAAGATAAATTTGGAGAAGATATGGTCGTATCATATCAACCAGGTGGCGGTGGTGCCGTAGGTTGGGCATCTTTAAATGGTTTGAATGGTGACGGACAAACTATTATGGGTGTAAACTTACCACATATCATTATCAAACCAGCGCAAAAAAATGTTGGATTTAAAACTGATGATTTAAATACTTTCTACATGTTCCATTATACACCTGATGCAATCGTAGTTACTGCGGACAGCCCATATCAAACTTTAGCTGATCTAGTCGCAGATGCAAAAGCTAATCCAGGCCAAGTTACTATGTCAGGATCTGGCAAAGCTAGTGCAAACCATTTAGCACAAATTAAATTTGATAAACTAGCCGGGACACTCACAACCTATGTTCCATTTAAAGGAACAGGAGCAGCTGTAACAGCTTTGCTAGGGAAGCAAACAGTAGCAGAATGGGGATATACAACGGTTGGTGCTAAACAAGGTGATGCAGTGCGCATGTTGGCTGTAGCAATGGAGAATCGCCACCCACTATTTCCGGATGTCCCAACATTCAAAGAACTTGGGTATGACATGACTGGCGGTGCTTATCGTGGAATAGCTTTACCAAATTCAGCTAGTGCAGAAACTACAAAAATGTGGTCAGATATGATCGCTGAAATTAATACAGACCCAGCATTTCAAAAGAAAATGTTGGACGGCGGTTTTGCTATGCTAGATGTTGATTCAGCTGGAATGAAAGACTTCATGGCCGCTCGCGTGGAAGAATATCTAAAAGATGCTCGTGAAGCTGGCTTAATAAAATAAAGTAGATAACCCCGGAGTATATTATAATGGAATTCAGTCACTTTTTATCAGCAATGACGCCATTTAACATTGCATTAGCTTTGTTTGGCGTTGTTGCTGGTACAGTTATTGGATCTATTCCGGGGTTAACAGCCACAATGGCTCTTGCAGTATTAGTCCCAATAACATTCAGCATGGATCCAGCATCTGCACTTATTTTATTGGGAGCCATTTATACAGGAGCAATCTATGGTGGTGCATATGCTGCTATATTATTAAACACACCAGGCACACCATCAGCTATTGCAACTACTTTTGATGGTTACCCTATGGCTAAACGTGGTGATGGTGATCTGGCAGTAGCACTCGCATGCTTTTCTTCTGTATTTGGAGGCATGGTTGGTGCAATTGCATTATTACTCTTAGCACCACCATTGTCTAAAGTAGCATTAGCCTTTGGGCCTGTGGAATACTTTTGGCTATCAATTTTTGGTCTTTCATTAATCGCATCTTTATCAAACGGTAATTTAATGAAAGGTTTAGCAGGTGGTGCCTTCGGCATGATCTTATCAACTGTTGGTGTAGCTGAAATATCTGCAGACATTCGACTTACATTTGGCAGTCAAGTTATGATTGGTGGTTTTGGTGTTGTAGGAGCATTAATTGGCCTTTATTGCATACCAGTTTTAATAGATTTAGTAGCCACTCCAGAACGTCACCTAAAGGTTGAAGAAAATGTAAAATCTGTTCGCATTAGTGAAGCATTTAAAATTGCAATGCGCTCAAAGTTTAACTTAATACGATCTTCAGTAGTTGGCACCCTCGTTGGAATATTACCTGGTGCCGGCGGATCCGTCGCAGGCCTTGTTGCGTACTCTGAAGCAAAACGAACTGGTAAAGATCACCAAAAATTTGGTGAGGGTGAGCCAGATGGAATTATAGCTACTGAGTCTGCAAACAGTGCAACTGTGGGTGGCGGGTTTATCCCAACATTAGTTTTAGGAATCCCCGGAACTCCGCCCGATGCAATCGTTCTTGGTGCACTTTTGGTTCAAGGGGTGCGAACAGGTCCTGCTATGTTCTCACAAAGTGGATCTATCGTATATACGTTTATATATGGGCTAATTATTGCAACCATATTGATGTTACCTGCTGGTTTATTAATTGGCAGATATGCATATAAATCCATTGTAACAATACCGAAAGCAGTATTGGTTCCCACTGTTGGGTTTATGACAATTATTGGAACATTTGCTATTAGAAACAGTGTATCTGATGTAATTATAATGTTATGTTTAGGTGTTTTTGGTTGGTTGATTGCTAGGTTTGGCTTTGCAGCCTCACCAATTGTCCTTGGTCTAATTTTAGGACCAATTGCTGAACAAGGTTTTGTGCAAGGGTGGACTATAGGCGCTGCTACAAATAATTTAATTGGTATGTTTTTTGGACGTCCAATATCTCAAGCTATTATAGCATTCACGCTTATGACATTAATATTACCGATATATCTAGCTTACAAAAAGCAACCTCATAAAGAAGTATAATATCATGGGTACATCATCATCAAAATCTCAAGGCCAATTTGGATCACTGTTTATTTCAACACTATTCATTTTTATTGGCTTAATAACATTATATGACACAACATCTTATTCAGACCGTGACAGTCAAGTATTTCCACAAACCGTGGCAATTATTTTAATAATTACTGCAGGAACTTCCCTTGTAACTCGCTTGCTTAAACCTTCTAACGAAGGAGGTTTTGGTGAAGGAATATGGTGGAGACGTGTACTATTTATCTCTGCAATGTTTATTACTTGCTTTGCGATGCCAATCATTGGATTTTTAGCATCTGGAGTTATAGCTTTTACTTCAGGTCTTATTGCAGCAATGCATGATAAGTGGAGCTTTAGAACAGTATTGATTTACGGATGCAGCGGTGCAATCATTATGGTCAGCTTTTTTATCTTATTTAAATTTATTTTATTTGTTCCATTACCTTAATTTTTCGATAATTTTAAATTCATATGCCTATTAACATCTTTATACAAAAGATATTGGAATGCATCCGGGCCACCAGCGTAACAAGCTTGAGGGCAAAAAGCACGTAACAGCATATAATCACCTGCTTCTACCTCTACCCAATCTTGGTTCAACCGATAAACTGCCTTGCCATTAAGAACATAAAGCCCATGTTCCATTACATGCGTCTCACAAAACGGAATTACAGCCCCAGGCTGTAATGTTACTATGGTTACATGCATATCATGGCGAATATCAGCAGGGTCTACAAAGCGTGTGGTTGTCCACTTACCATCTGTATCTGGCATAGGTGTTGGTTCAATATCACTTGCATTTGTAACTACTGGTTCTGGCTTATCTAAGCCATCAACATATTGATAGGACTTTCTTATCCAATGAAATTTAGCAGCTTTATCTGTTTCATTTCTTAATTTCCAAATTAAACCTGCTGGGAGATATGCATAACCACCTTCTGTTAAGTCATATTTTTCTCCATTAAAAGAAATAGCTATTGACCCATCAACTACAAATAAAACACCTTCCGCATCGGTGTCTGTCTCAGGTTGATTACTTCCCCCACCAGGCTGCACTTCCATTATATATTGTGAGAAAGTTTCAGAAAAGCCGCTCAGTGGGCGCGATATAACCCATAATCTAGTTTCATCCCAAAACGGTAAGAAACTAGTAACTATATCCCGCATTGAGCCCCTAGGAATAACTGCATATGCATCAGTAAAAACGGCCCGATCAGTTAACAAATTAGTTTGATCCGGGTGTCCACCCATTTCAGAAAAATATTTACTTTTAACCATTTAGTGAATCCATTTTAGTTTCAGCTAATATCAAGTATTTTATTACTTAAGCCAAGTGGTACATTGAAGAATAGAATATTAGGGAAAATTTGATAATAAATCTAAATTAAGTAATTTTTATTTATTATCAAAGATTATTTTAGGACTGTTTGTCTGGGCTAGTAGTTGTATAAGTAATTCAAATTATAATCAAACAATCACAAAATATCCAAAAGAGAATGTAAGGAAATTGAACATGAAAACTGTTTTAGAGCAACTTAGAGAGATGACTGTTGTTGTGGCAGATACTGGAGAGGCTGCTGCCGTTAAGGAATACAAACCGGTTGATTGTACAACAAATCCATCACTGGTTCTAAAGGCATTAACAGATCCAGCAACAGAAGAATTAGTTGCCGCTGAAATAGATACAGGTAAAAAAACTGGCCAGACACCTGAACAAGTAACCGAAACATTAACAGTTGCAATGGGCGCTGAATTAGCAGCACTTGTTCCAGGACGCGTATCAACAGAAGTAGATGCTTGTCTTTCTTTTGATACTGAAAAGTCTGTTGCTAGAGGTAGAGACATTATTGCAGAATATGAAAAGCGCGGCATAAAAAGAAACCAAATACTTATAAAACTTGCGTCTACTTGGGAAGGTATACGTGCTGCTGAAATTTTACAAAATGATGGTATTGATTGTAACTTAACATTATTATTTTCAATGGCTCAGGCAGTTGCATGTGCTGATGCAAAAGCATTTTTGATTTCTCCATTTGTAGGGAGAATTACTGACTGGTACAAAAAAGCAGAAGGTCGTGATTCATATTTACCACATGAAGATCCAGGCGTTAAATCAGTTCATAAAATTTATGATTACTATAAATCGAATAATATAGAAACTGTTGTAATGGGTGCATCTTTTAGAAGTAGTGATCAGATAAAAGCACTTGCAGGATGTGATAATCTTACTATTGCACCAAGTCTTTTGGACGAAATGGGAAATGATACATCGATACTAGAACGAGCTTTATCACCAAATAATACAAGTGGCATTCTTCCAATTTCAATGGATGAAGCAACCTTTAGATGGGAAATGAATGCTGATCCTATGGCAACCGAAAAGTTAGCAGAAGGAATTCGTAATTTTGACGTAGACCATAAAAAACTTATTGGATTAATTGCTGCGAGAATGAGCGCGTAAATTAGATTGTAAAATATAATCAAAATATGAAGCTATAATATCAACATAACTTTATATAAAATTATATATATGTTTAGGTAATTTTATTTTCCATTAGCAGCCATTGCAAAATGTGAGGACATTATGAAAATATTAATTATTGGTGCGGCTGGCATGATAGGCATGCGACTTGCTAGATCTATAATTAAAGACGATTTTAATGGAGAAATTAATGATATTACCTTGTTTGATGTCATTCCACCAAAAATTGAAAATCATAAAAACTCGTATAAAATAAAAACAGGTGATATTTCTGACCCTAATATAATTTCAGAGCTCATTGATCAAAAACCTGACATTATTTACCATCTTGCAGCAATTGTATCTGGTGACGCTGAAGAAAACTTTGAAAAAGGGTGGGATATAAATGCTAAAGGTACTTGGCATTTACTTGAAGGAATTCGTAAAAAATTCCTTACATCGAATGGCTCCTACAAACCAAAATTCATTTACGCTTCATCTCTTGCTGTTTTTAGTGGGCCATACCCCAGCGCAATAAATGATGACTTCTCTCCAAACCCAGAATCATCTTATGGCGCACAAAAGTTAGTTGGTGAAATCCTTATTAACGAATACAGTCGTAAAGGATTTTTAGATGGAGTCGCACTTCGTCTGCCAACCATTGTAGTACGTCCTGGCAAGCCAAATAAAGCTGCTAGTTCTTTTTATTCTAGCATTATCCGAGAGCCTTTAAATGGAATTGAAGCTATTTTACCTGTACCCGAAAATCTTTGTCATTGGTTTGCTAGTCCACTAAGTGCAGTTAGATTTTTAAGACACGCTGCAAAATTAGACTTTAAAAAACTTGGGAACAGGCGCTCTTTAAATTTACCAGGTGTTTCATGTTCAATTTCAGAGCAGATCCTTGCCTTAGAAGAGATTGCTGGAACAAAAACTAGCAAATTAATAAAAAAAATCCCTGATAAAAAAATAGAAGAAATAGTCAATAATTGGCCACAAAATTTTATGGCAGATAGAGCAATTGAATTAGGATTTGTTGCTGACAAGGATTTCAAAGATATTATACAAATCTATATAAATGAAGAAATTAATACCTGATTTTAGTTGAAACAGAATAGTTTTTTTACAGTAGAGATGCCACAATTAACCTCAATGAAATCAAAGTTAAAAATCCATACATAATTGGATAAAATATTTCTGTATTCATTTTTTTCACTATTAATGCACCCAATAAAGTTGCACATATCGCTATAGGTATCATTGTAAGCGCAGACCATGTTATACTAAGATTAAGTCGGCCTAATGCTACATAAGGGCCAATTTTAACGAAGTTAAGAACTGAAAATATTAATACACTAGAACTGGTAAATACTTTAGGATCTAGACGTAGAGGCATTGCATATATTTGAAAAGGTGGGCCTCCAGCATGTGCTATAAAACTAGTAAAACCTGCAATTAAACCCCAAAAATGACCTGACCAACTCTTTACTACAACTGAAGTTTTAAAACTTTTATCCTGCTTTAGGACTACACGCTGGAATACAAATAAAAGTGCTATAGAGCCGACTAAGAAACTAACGATCTTATCAGATACTATAGATGCAGTAATCCAACCCACACAGATTCCCAAGATAGCCATTGGTAATATATTCCAAACCAACCCCTTGTGCCACTGCCCACGCCAAGTCCACAAACTAATAATATCCATAACCAAATAAATAGGTAACAAAAACGCTACTGCTTCAAGTGGAGGCATAATCAATGTTAAAATTGGCACACCCAAAATACCAAAAACTCCACCAAAACCACCTTTAGATAAACCCACAAGAAACACTGCGCTTACAATAATAGCTGTACTCGTTAAGTCTGCAAAAATAGGAGTATTCATTTAATTTCCTATTCAATTAGGAATTAGTGCAAAAATTAAAAGTTAATATTAAAAATATTGATTAATTATTAACTAAATTAAGATTACCTATACTTTGTTTAAAAATAAACAGCGTTGACTAAAACTAATAAAAAAACTTAGGATTATTCATAAAGCTAAATATTGCAAACAACATAAATAATATAAGTTTCATTCTTTTTGGGAAAAATCTAATGGCTGATGAACACGATCGTTCAATGATGGAAAACCTATATTGGTGGGGAATTCCAACAATGTTTAGGTGCAAAAATGAAGTATTAAACAATCAAGACATAGCCTTAGTAGGGGTCCCTCATTCAACAGGAAATGGCACCACTGAAAGAGATCAACATCTTGGTCCTCGCGCCCTTCGCAATGTATCCGCAGTACATAGAAGAGCACATGCAGACTTTAAAATAGATCCATGGACACTCGCCAAAATAACAGACCTTGGGGATGTCCCCTTTCCCCGTGCCAATGACAATGAAGACTGCATAGAGAGAATTACTGATTTTTTTACTGAAATAGATGAAGCAGGGGTTAGGCCGGTTTCAATTGGTGGCGACCATTCTATTACAGGTGGAATTATTCAAGCTTTAGGGTGCGGGCAACTCTCAAACGGTCAACCAATAAGCTTTCTTCACCTTGACGCGCATACAGATGTTTTTACAAAAGTTGATCATTTCCTTGGGGCAAAAAAATCAGCTGCTCATTGGGGTGCATACCTTGCAGATCAAGGAAAAATTGATCCATCTCGCTCAATGCAAATTGGATTACGTGGTCACCCAAGAACATTAGATTGGCTACAGCCAGCTTATGATTATGGGTATAACATTGTTACTATGAAAGACTTTAGACGGCGTGGGCTAACTGATGTAATTTCTCAAATAATAAAAGTATTAGGAGACCGGCCCGTTTATATTACTTTTGATCTCGACTGTCTTGATCCAACTATTGCACCTGGCGTATCTAATATTGAGCCTGGAGAGAAAGGCTTTGATATCGATGAAGCGATAGCTTTATTACGTGCTGCCCGTGGCTTGAATATTGTTGGAGGTGACGTGGTCTGTATGATGCCAACCAAAGATAGTCCAAATAATATTACAGCTTTAACCGCAGCCTCTATTATGTTTGAAATGATTTCAATGATTGCAGAAAATAGCTTCAAGCCTTAAGCCAAACTTTTATTAAACGAAAACATTCACGAAAATGTATTTCCCGTGAATTTTGGTCAATTATTAAATGTCCTCTCGTAAACCTATCAGAGAGTATTTTCCCTTTTTCAAGATCTTTTGTTAAATGAATTAAAGCAGCATTCACTTCAGGAGTATTCACCTCTCGTTTACGGCAATTATCAACTGCCCACTGTAAGGACGCCAGCGACTCCAAAATTTCATATTCTGTGATTAATTCTTCTGACCAATTACCGCCAAATGCAACATTTGATATTTTCTTTTTAAATTCCATGATAGAACATATAGTGAACATTTAGGTAGATTCGCAATATAAAATGCACCCATTTCGTACAATTTACATAGATATGAACAGCTTTTTTGCTAGCGTTGAGCAACACGAAGAGCCGTATTTACGCGGAAAACCGGTAGGTATTACCGCGATGGAAGGTGATGTAGGCTGCCTCGTTGCAGCAAGCTACGAAGCAAAATATTTTGGTGTGAAAACCACAATGAGTATTAAAGAAGCAAAAATCTTATGTCCAAAAATTATCTTACGGCCCTCAAGGCATCGCTTATATGTTCATTACAATCAACGCATTGCTAGAATTTTTGATCAATACGCTGAATTAGAGTACGTACGCAGTGTAGATGAATTTCAAATTGCACTTGGCGGTACAACATCGAATTTAAACGTTGCATCTAAGTTAGTAAAAACCATGAAAGATGCATTAAAATATGAAATAGGAGAAAATTTGAAATTTTCTGCTGGAATAGGCTCTAACCATCTTTTAGCAAAAATAGCAGGTAAACTAGAAAAACCAGATGGAATGCAATGGCTATCTCCAGATAATATGCCTCAAAGATTATCAAATATCCCACTTGGCGACTTACCAGGAATTGGAAGAGGCGTATTATTTAAATTAAATTCTGCAGGTATTCATAATTGTGAGCAAATGTATAATCTAGACCCTAGGCATGCACGTAAAATTTGGGGCTCCATAATAGGTGAGCGCTTTATACGCTTACTTCAAGGAGAAGATATTCCGTTAGAAACAACAAAGCGTGGTGGTTATGGTAATAGTAAAATGTTAGCCCCCGAAAATAGAACATTAAAAAATGCTTATCTTGTTTCTAGATGGTTAATTGAAAAATCAGTAGCAAGATTAAGACGAGATAACTATACGGCATCTCAGTTTTCTCTATTCCTAAGAATTCAAAATCCAAGAAATCGCTGGGGTCACAGTGTAAAAACACACTATAGCCAGGACACTGCACATTTTTTAGATATAAACCGCAGGCTTTGGCGCATGATGTATTCCCAAAAACATCCCTACCTTATTTCATCGATTTCAGTACACCTTGGGAATATATTACCTCTGAATAAACGCTCAGGTGAAATGCTTTTACCAATGGAGATGGCAAAAAAAAATGAACGCGAGCGTCTATCAAGAACACTAGATACTATTAACAAAAGGTTCGGAGCGAGCACTATAACTTACGGCATTAACAAGGCTCATAATGGGTTTTTTGAGCGCGGCTAGCTCCTTAGAATATTTAGGTATAGATTCATTCTTGTCTATTTAGGTCGGTTTTAAGATAGAAAATAAAAGCTATTAGATTTACGAATGTGTATGAATAATAATTTTCCCGTTAATGACCGTGGTGCAGCAATTTCAATGATTGGTGCAATGCTCGTGCTTGGCTTTACAGATAACTTTATAGTTTTTATTGCCGAAGTGGTAAGTCTTTGGCAGTTTCAAATTATTCGAGCAATAATTGCACTACCCTTAATAGCTTGTATTGCTTATTTTTGGAAAATTACAATATGGCCAAAAAGAAATTGGGCCGTAGCATTTCGAAGTTTGCTACTAACAATAGCTATGATTTTTTATTTTTGGTCGTTAGCATTTATTCCAATGGCTCAGGCTTTGGCTGGCTTGTTTACTTCACCTATTTTTATTTTATTAATTTCAGGTTTAATTCTCCGCCAATCAATAAGTATCATTCAAATAATTGCAGTTTTAATTGGCTTTATAGGAATTATATTAGTTGTTGATACTCAAATAAGTGATCTAACATTTTTAAGTTTTTTGCCAGTTTTAGGAGGCCTATTTTATGCAATGGCCGCAGTAGCAACCAGACAACTATGTGAAGGGGAAACAACTTTATCTTTGTTAGCCAGCATAATGATAATGCAAAGCTTTGTTGGAATATGTGCACTATTCGTTATTACATGGGTTAATCCTGATGTTGCGAATGGACCCGCAGGATTTATTATACGCGGGTGGGTATGGAATATTGGAACCATAATGCCATGGATTATATTGCAAGCTATTGGAGCTATTTTAGGAATTGGACTAATTTTTCGAGCTTATCAAATTGGACAAGCTTCTCAGGTAGCTGTTTTTGAATATTCAGCCCTAATATTTGGTCCATTTTTTGCTTGGGTTTTAATAGGACAACAAGTAAACTTAACCCAGATTTTAGGTATCGTATTTATTACAATAGCAGGAAGTTTAATTGCATTGCGATCGTTAAAAAAGGATATTGAAAAATGAAAACTATGACATGCAAACAGCTTGGTGGTGCGTGCGATAAAACTTTTAGCGCTGACACATTTGATGAAATTGTCACAATGAGCAAACGACATGGAATGGAAATGTTCGAAAAAAATGACAAAAGTCACTTAGACGCAATGGAAGAAATTAGCGTGTTAATGCAAGATCAATCTAAAATGCATGAATGGTTTAACCAAAAAAAAGAAGAGTTTAATGCATTGTAAAATAACGCATTAAACTACATCATATTAATTCTTATATTATAGCTGAAAGCGTTCGAGATTTACCATCACGGGCTGCTTCATCCGCAGCATCTGCCAATAATTGTGCCCTAAGGCCATCTTCACCGTCAGGTTTCATAATGCCACCAGAATTCACTACATCTACAAAATGTATCATTTCAGCACGATAAGCTTCAGCATATCGCTCTAGAAAAAATGGTTGTGTTGGCGCAGATTGAAAACCTGAAGCGTTTGATAATTCAACGGTGTTTTCGAGTATGTTATCAGCGCGTAGCATTCCCAAAGAACCATGAACTTCAATTCTTTGATCGTACCCATAAGTAGCCCGGCGAGAGTTACTAATTTGACATAACTTTCCAGTCGCTGTTTTTAAAGTCACAACTGCAGTATCAAAATCACCAGCTTTACCAATTTCAGGATCTACAAGGCACGATGCAGCAGATGAGAGCTCAATAGGTTCTTCTCCAAGTAAAAATCTTGCCATATCTAAGTCATGAATCATCATATCTCTAAAAATACCACCCGATGTTTTAATATAGCCAATAGGTGGTGGAGATGGGTCACGTGAAAGGATTGTAACAATTTCAACATCACCAATGACTTGATCTAATATCTTCCTTTGTAACTTTGCAAAACTTGGATCAAATCGGCGATTAAAGGCGGTCATAAATGGAACCCCAGCCCTTTCGACAGCAACCATGCATTCTCTGATGCGCTCAACAGATAAATCTACTGGCTTTTCACAGAAAATTGCTTTCCCATTTGCAGCAGCTTCGTGAATCAAATCATAATGTGTAGTAGTTGGTGTACCAATAATTACCGCATCAATGCTTGAATCGCATATAATTTCGTCACTAGTCATAACTTTTGCATTTAAATCATTAGCTAATGCATTTGCCGCCTCAGGTAAGAAATCAGAAACTGCTACAGCTCGCGCTGTATCCATTCCTTTAAGAGTTTTACCATGCACTTGGCCAATACGCCCACAACCAAGAATTCCAATATTAAGCATTTTCAACCTTTCAAATTAGATAGAACGCGTCGCACAACAGCAACCGTCGGATCGTGTGTTTCTTTTAAAATTGATACACGATCAAATCTTTTAACATCTTTGTTAACTGCATTACGCATCGCTTGACCAAATGCCATTCTCAACTCTGTTCCAATATTAAACTTACAGATATTTGTTTCACGTGCGAGGCGTTTTCTTTGTTCAGTGGGAACACCAGATCCACCATGAATAACTAAAGGAACAGAAGTAAGCATCTGGATTTTAGATATTCTATCTTCATCTAATCCACCTTCTTTATTTTCCTGCAAATGAACATTACCTACTGAAATAGCCATTGCATCAACGCCAGTTTCATTTGCAAAAATTTCTGCTTCTGCTGGATCTGTACCCGCTGAATTTTCCCCATTTGAATAACCAACAAAGCCAATTTCACCTTCACATGAAATATTAGACTCATGTGCAATTTTTACTATTCGTTTTGTCTCTTCAATATTTTCCTTCAAAGACTTTCGTGAGCCATCGTACATTAATGAAGTAAAGCCACTATCTAATGCAAGTGCACATTCATCGTATGTATATCCATGGTCAAGATGCGCAACTACTGGCACAGATGCATTATCTGCTAAATAGCGAAACATTTTACCAAGTACTGGCAATGGTGTATGCTCTCTACATCCTGGCCCTGCTTGTAATATAACAGAGCAATTTTCAGCTTCAGCAGCAGCAACAAATGCGCGCATATCTTCCCAGCCCAGCGTAACTAAACCACCTACTGCATATGAACCTTTTAAAGCAGGTTGAAGAACTTCTGATAATGTGGCTATAGGCATTATTTAAACTTAGCTATCATATCTTTTATGCCTGGAATAGTTTCCAATTGGTCTGCATGACTTGGCTGAAAATACTGAACAAGAGATCGTTGAGACAATCCACCTAATATAGTAAAATAATACATCTGATAACCTGGCAAAACTGCACAAGGATGATACCCAGAGTCTAAACAAATTGTTGAACCATCAACTAAATGATAAGCATCACCTGATTTTCCATCCTCACGTTGCAGCATTTGCACACCTGATCCATGACTTGGTTTAAAACGGAAGTTATATGTTTCATCATGACGTGTCTCAAGTGGTAAGCGATCTGTATCATGTTTGTGGCTTGGAAAACCTGACCAACCACCTTCGCCGACAGTAAAAAGTTCTGAAACTAATAATCTGCCAACTTTATCATGATACTTTGTACCTAATATGTGTTTAATTTTTCGATGCGTTTTGGTTTCATCAGATCCATATTGCACTTTATCCAACTCGTTTGTTCGAACAGCAAATGCATCTAATATTTTATCATACCTTGCACCAGCTATAAAGATTTCAGCTTCAGCACTTGTACAAACCATTGTAGCTTTCGCTGCAGTTGGAACATAAACACCTTCAGGTTCTCCATCCCAAACATCTTCTGTTCGCTGGCCCAAACCATCACATTTAAAACCCTCAACATCAACATCAACAGTGCCCGTTGCGGGAACTATACAAGTTTCAAAACCAGGGACTGCATATTCGAATGCTTGACCTTTAGTTAATTTTACTATGTTAAAATAATTTAAAGGCACTGTTGGATCGTCTATATCAACTATAGGCTTATTCTTGTTATCAAATGGCGCAATATGCATTTTTTTTCCTTACTTATTTGTTGGCCCAGGATGATCAGCCATGAATTCTTTTAACGTTTTAATATCCGCCATTGCAGGAGCACAACCGGGGCGAGACACTGTAATTGATGCAGATGCAGATCCTCTAAGAATTGAGTCTCTTAAATTATATCCATCCGCAATAGACGTTACAAAGCCTGACATGAAGCTATCTCCTGCTCCTGTAGGCTTCATGGCTTCAACAGGGTATATACCGGTATGAATTTCTTGCCCATCAAAAAATGTAATAGCACCTTCTGAGCCCATCTTATAAATTACCATAGCAGCAGATGACTTGGACAATTCGCGTGCTTTGTCTAATCCTTTTTCAATTCCACCAGCCATAAAACCAAATTCTTCATCATTTCCAACTATCATATCACTTTGTTCAGCTGCAGCAGTCAAAACTTCAGATGCGACCTCTGGCGATGTCCATGAATATGGTCGATAATCAACATCAAAAATAATAGGCAATCCAGCTTCCCTAGCGTATGCAAAAGCTTGCATGCTAGCACTCCTTGATGGCTCAGCTGCAAATACAGTACCTGCAGTAATTAATGCTCCATATTTATGATAATTTATAGCCTTGATATCATCGATATCCATCTGAAAATCAGCAGCGCCATTACGATAAATAACTGATTGATGGTTTTCCACTCGGCTCTCATAAACAGCTAGTGAATTACGATACTCTCCACCAATAGGCTTCACGTGAGTTACATCAACACCGTAATGTTTCAATTGGTTCACACAATAACGCCCTATACTATCATCAGAAACTCGTGTCACTAATGCAGACTTACCACCAAGCTTACAAATCCCTGCAGCAATATTTGCTGATGATCCTCCGAGGCCAACACTCATATTCATAGCTTCTTCAGTTGTAGAGCCAGGCGGATCAGGATATAGATCCATTCCAGCTCGCCCAATGACAAGAAAATTATTTTTCTTTATTCCATCAAAAAGAGATGACATTCATATTCCTTTTCTTTGGCGAACACGTGAAGATTCCCATTCTTTATGAGCTTTGGTAATTTTATCATTATCAGATATATGAGGAGTTCCAACTTCCCACCAAGTGTGGCCTTCAGTTGTCCAACCATCATAAGGATCAACCTTCATAACAATAACGTATGTCTCATTTGCAGATTTTGCCCTTAAAAATGCATCTGCTAAACCTGATGGACTTTCTACAGTTTCAGATAATGCTCCCAAAGACTTTGCATGAGCCTCAAAATCAACACGAACTTGATTCACAGCTGTGGGCGTATCAGAAATTAAGTTATTAAAACTCTCATTTCCTGTATTATTTTGTAATTTATTAATAACTGCAAAACCGCCATTATCTAAAACCAGTATAATCATCTTTTTTTGTGTCAGAACAGATGAATAAATATCAGAATTCATTAACAAATATGAACCATCACCCGTAAATACAATTGTATCATTTTCAGATTCTTTTTCAGATTGAGCAATTCGAGCACCCCAGCCACCAGCGATTTCATACCCCATACAGGAAAATCCAAATTCAACATCAACTGTGCTGATTCCTAAAGTACGCCAGTTAGCTGTAACCTCTGCAGGCAAACCACCAGCTGCTGCAACGATACGATCACGTGGATCACAATTTGCATTAATAACTCCAATAGCCTGTGCATATGATGATGGGCCATTTTTTAAATTTGTATTTTTCTCAACATAATCATTCCATACAACACGTTCTTTACGCGCATTTTCAGTCCATTCAGAAGGAGTTTTGTAACCATCTAATTCATAGCTGAGTAAATTCAGTCCAAGCTTTGCATCGCCAACAATAGGTAATGATAAATGTTTTGCTGCATCATGACGAGCCACGTTTAAACAAATAATTTTAGCATCTTTTGAAAATGCCGTCCAAGAACCAGTTGTAAAATCCTGCAAACGCGTACCAATGGCCAAAATAACATCTGCCTCTTCAGCGATATTATTTGCACTGTTTGAGCCGGTTACTCCGAGCGGACCAATATTTAAATCATGCGTATCCAATAAATTTGCTCGCCCAGCAATAGTTTCAACCACAGGGAATTGAAATTTATTTGCAAAGTCAGTTAATTCTGAAACAGCCCCAGAATATTGAATGCCACCTCCAGCAATAATCATTGGACGTTTTGCACCCTTTAGCAACTCAACTGCATCATTTATTTCTTCAATATCTGGAGATTGTCGCCGAATACGGTGTATTTTTTCATCAAAGAATGAAACTGGATATTCATATGTCCAACCTTGGACATCTTGAGGCAAGCCAATAAATGCAGGTCCACAATCCGCAGGGTCTAGCATAGTAGCTAATGCTGCAGGTAAAGATTGAATAATTTGAGCTGGGTGAGTTATTCGATCCCAATAACGACTAACTGCCTTAAAGGCGTCATTAACACCAAGTGTCGGATCTCCAAAATGTTCTAATTGTTGCAAAACTGGATCTGGCAATCGTGTAATAAAAGTATCGCCACATAACATAAGCATAGGAAGCCTATTTGCGTGAGCCAGTGCAGCACTTGTAAGTAAATTAGCAGTTCCTGGACCAGCTGAAGCAGTACAAAACATAAAGCGGCGGCGCAAATGTGCTTTTGCATATGCTGCAGCAGCAAACCCCATTCCTTGTTCATTTTGCCCACGGTATAATGGTAGCTTTTCTTTATATTCGAATAAAGCTTCACCTAAACATGTGACATTACCATGGCCAAAGATACCAAATCCTCCACCACATAAACGAATTTTTTCATCATTTAGTTCAATATATTGAGATGAAAGGTACTTAATAATAGCCTGAGCTACAGTTAAAGTTACTGTTTCTTTTTGTTGTATCAAGGTATTCTCCGCAAGCAGTCAAATAATAAGTGAGCTCAGTTGGGTATTGACCCATATGCATAAACAAGGTTACATAATTTGCAACCGGTTGCAATCAAATTTTACAGGAGAATTAAGATGTCTAAGCTTGGCATTGGTATCATTGGAGGTGGCTATATGGGTAAAGCTCATGCTGCTGCATATGGGTCTGTTGGTACACTCTTCGAAACAGCTCTTAGACCAGAATTAGAAATGGTTTGCGCTACAACTAATTTAAGCGCTGAGAAATACCAAAAAAATTATGGCTTTAAATCTTCAACCATAAATTGGAAGGATGTTGTTAATAATCCTGAAGTAGGTGCAGTAGTAATTGCTTCACCTCAATCTACCCATTGTGAAATTGCACTAGCAGCCTTTAAAAATGGAAAACACGTTTTTTGTGAAAAACCATTGGGAGCATCAGTTGAAGAAAGCCGAACCATGCTAACTGCAGCAGATGCTTCTGGTCTAATTCATATGACCGGATTTAATTACATAAGAACCCCCGCTTCACAATATGCTCGTCAATTAATATCAGAAGGTCGAATAGGCGAAATAACTTGGTTCCGGGGCGAACATACGGAAGATTTTTTAGCAGATCCATTAATCCCAACCAACTGGCGCACCGAAGGTGTGTCAAATGGGACAATGGGAGATCTAGCTCCCCATATGATAAATGCTGCCAGAGCACTTGTTGGACCAATCTCAACATTATCTGCAAGCATAGAAACTGTTCATAAAAATAGGCCTGGTGGAACAGTAACTAATGACGATCAAGCTCAAATGATGTGTAAATTTGAGAATGGAGCCCAAGGTCATTTGTTCTTTAGTCGCGTCGCAACAGGCCGAAAAATGGGATATGCTTACGAAATACATGGTACTAAAGGATCGATAAGGTTTGACCAAGAAGATCAAAATGCGTTGCATCTATATACTATGGATGGCCCAGAGGAAGAAAAAGGGTTCAAAAAAATATTAACAGGCCCTGCTCATCCGGATTATAAAGCATTTTGCCAAGGCCCAGGTCACGGAACCGGATACCAAGATCAAATTATTATTGAAGCAAATGATTTTTTAAGAGCAATTTATGAAGAGCGAAATATTTGGCCAACCTTTTCCGAAGGCATGGAAGTTAATAGAGTGGTTAGTGCAGCATTGGATTCAAGTGAGAAAAGTATCTGGGTAAAAATTTCAGATTATTAAGAAAAAGGTTATAATTATGATAAAAATAGGTAATGCTCCATGTTCATGGGGTGTGGAATTTGCAGATGATCCCCGCAATCCTGATTGGCGTAAAGTTTTGCAGGAAAATGCCAGTGCTGGGTATACAGGCATTGAGCTTGGGCCAGTTGGTTTTATGCCTGAAGATCCAAAAATATTAGCCGAGGCACTTGATGAGTTTAACCAAGAGTTAGTAGGTGGGGTAGTTTTTCGTGCATTTCATGATCCAGATAAATGGGATGATGTATTGGATGGGGCTCAGCGAACTTGCAAGGCTTTAAAGGCACATGGAGCACAACATTTAGTTTTAATAGATAGTATATCTGAGCGTCGAGCTCCTACAGCAGGTAGAGCAGGTGAAGCTGAGCAAATGGATAAGTCAGAATGGTCAGCGTATCGCGATAGAATCGCCACAGTTGCCCGTATTGGAGCTGAAGATTACGGCCTTACAGTTGGAATACACGCCCATGCAGCTGGCTTTATGGATTTTGAGCCAGAGCTAAACAGATTATTAGACGAGGTTGATGAAAGTATATTGAAAATTTGCTTTGATACAGGGCATCATTCTTATGCTGGCTTCGACCCTGTAGAATTTATGAAACACAATATTAATAGAATTAGCTATATGCATTTTAAAGATATTAACCCAAAAGTAAAAGCGCATGTTGTTGAAAATAGAACAGACTTTTATGATGCATGTGGGCAGGGTATTTTTTGCAATTTGGGCGATGGGGACGTGGATTTCCCTGCTGTCAGGCAGTTATTGTTAGATAATGATTTCAATGGTTGGTGTACTGTTGAACAGGACTGTGACCCAGAAGGGGACACTTCGCCAATTGATGATGCCAAATTAAATCGAAATTACCTACAATCTATTGGTTTTTAGGAGAACTCATATGAAAAAGTTACAATGGGGAATGATAGGTGGAGGTGAGGGTAGTCAAATTGGCCCTGCTCATCGCTTAGGGTCAGGGCTAGATGGTCTGTTCGAATTTAGTGCTGGTGCATTAGATCATCGTCCTGAAGAAGGAATTGACTACGGTAAAAGACTTGGCTTAGGAGATCGCGCTTATGGTAGTTGGCAGGAGATGCTAGCTGCTGAAAAAAACCGCGATGATAGAATTGACCTTGTAACTGTAGCTACGCCAAATTCTACTCATTTTGAAATTACAAAAGAATTCTTAGAGGGCGGGTTTAACGTTTTATGTGAAAAACCAATGACCATGACTGTGGAAGAAGGCGAAGAAATTGTTAAAATTTCTCAAAAATCAGGTAAAATTTGTGCAGTTAATTACGGTTATACAGGCTATAGCTTAGTGCGTCATATGAAAGCTATGATTAAAAGAGGTGACATAGGTAAAATACGGTTAGTAAATGCTGAATTTTCCCATGGGCATCATGCTGACGCAGAAGATGCAGATAACCCACGTGTTCGATGGCGATATGATCCAGCACAAGCAGGTGTCAGCGCACAATTTGCTGACTGTGGTATACATGCAATGCACATGGCTAGCTTTGTAACTGGTCAAGAAGTCACAAAGCTTTCAGCAGATACAGTATCTTGTTTAGAACAACGTGTTTTAGAAGATGATGCAATGGTAAATTTCAGAATGGATGGAGGAGCTGTTGGGCGCCTCTGGACATCTTCAATTGCTATAGGGCGTCAGCATGGGTTGGGCATTCAAGTTTTTGGAGAAACCGGCGGGTTAAAGTGGAGCCAAGAGCAACCAAATCAACTTTTTTATATGCCGTTGAATAAACGCCTACAGATTATTGAGCGAGGTGAAGCCAACTTATCTCCAGAAGCGGATCGTACATCGCGCGTGACAATTGGTCATGCGGAAGGAATGCCTCTTGCTTTTGCAAATATTTATACAGATTTAGCCGAAGCAATAAATGCAAAAAAAGAAGGGCGAACAATGGATCCTGCAGCCAACCTTTATCCCAAAGCAGTTGATGGCTTAAGGTCTATGGCTGCAGTTGTTGCAGTTGCAAGATCTGGAAAACAAAATGGCGAATGGCTAGATGCTCGGCCACCAATGTTTCAATAAAATTCTATTTAAGCGGGGGGCGAAGCGTCCCTCGCTCTATAACTTTGCATTCAAATAATTGCCCCTCTGGACGAATGGATGCATTTTCAACTATTGCAGATACGCGGTCGATAGATGCCGATATTATTTCTGGCAAAGGATTACTTATAGTTGTTAAATTGATATTATCCCAGCTTGCCATTTCCATATTATTTAAACCTATAATACCAACATCTTTAGGCACACCATATCCACCACTTTGCAATGCAGACAATGCGCCAATTGAAAGTACATCATCAGCACAGAAATATGCCTCTGCAAGCTTTCCCTTCATTAATTGAAGCATTGATGACCTACCCGCCTCAAAAGAATATTCAGTTGCAAAGCTTGTAGAACAGCTACAATTTGAATGAGCATCTATTACGCTAAGAAAACCTTTTCCACGATCTATTGTCGTTGTAGCAGTTTGCGGACCACCTAAAAAAGCAACTTTACTATAACCCCTTGCAATTAATGTTAGGGCAGCCATTCTACCAGCCATTATATTATCAATACCAAGCACATCAACTATAGGGTTTTCACTATGACTACCAAATGGGTGAACTACTGGAAAACCAGCATCTTTAAATGCTTTTGAAAATCCTGGCTTTAAAGTTGATGAGGCTACTATAACACCATCAACAGAATACTGTCGCAACATTTTTATAGATGCTTCTGGTTCAGTCTCTTCTGAAAGGTTTACTAAAAGAGGGCGAAGTCCACGCTCCTGTAATCCACGTGTAAATAAATCAAATACCTCTAAAAAAAATGGATTTCTAAAATTATTTGAAACCAGCCCAATCATCTTAGTGCGGCCAGTTGTTAGCGACGATGCCAATGCATTCGGACTGTACCCAAGCTCTAAAGCTGCTTTTTTTACTTTTTCACGAGTCTTTAAAGAAACTGAGGCGCCTTCGGTATAAGTTCGTGAAACCGCTGAACGAGACACGCCAGCTAGTTCTGCGACATCCTTTAGCGTTACGATCATATATCTCTCCTAAATTAATCTTTAGGTTTTTGGGTATAATTAATTGTATAAAATTTCCATAAACATATGCTTGCAAGAGTTAGGAAAAGCACTGCCCAAATTATATTTGAAGTATAGAGTTCCACTAGACCCCAAAAAAACAAAATGCAAACAATTATAACTCGCCTCCAAAGAGGCGCAAAAAAGGGGTTATTTAAATCAAGTAATTTCACACAGTACTTTCATATTCTGCACCAGTTTTGGCGCCAGTAATATATGCTACAACATCTTCGCCAGTATAGTCACCATTTTTTATATCAAGATTTGCACAAATCTGTCCACGCCTAAAGACTACAATACGATCAACTAAATCAAATACTTGTCGCATATTATGACTAACTAAAATTAATGGTTCACCTTGTTCTTTAAGTTGGCGAATAATATTCTCTACTTGCTCAGTTTCCTGAACACCAAGCGCTGCTGTAGGCTCATCCATAATTGTCAATTTAGAATGAAACGAAGCCGTACGTGCAATAGCCACACATTGCCTTTGACCGCCTGACATCTTCTCAATTGTATTATGTATATTTGGTATTTTTACACCAGTTTTCTCCAATGCATCCATCGTATCTTTACGCATTGCTTTATAATCAAGCAATCGGAACGGACCAAGCCAATCCCATTTTGTTTTCTCGCGCCCTAGAAATAAATTGTCAGGTACATCCAAGTGATCTGCTAAAGCCAATGTTTGGAATACAGTTTCTATACCAGATTCCCTTGCTTCAATTGGTCCTTTAAAATCAACTTTTTGGCCGTCGAAAATAACAGTGCCACGCGTGCGCTGTTCAACGCCAGTTATTTGTCTTACAAATGTTGATTTTCCTGCACCATTGTCACCCATAATGGCTACATGCTCACCTTTTTTTAGTTCAAAGTTTGCACCCTCAAGTGCGCGAACACCACCGTAGTGCTTAGTAAGATCTTCCGTCTTTAGAACAAACTCTTCGTTCATTTTTATACTCCTAGCTAAGCTTTTTTACGTTGGCGATATTGATCTAAAATAACCGCAGAGATAATAATCGCACCCATAGCCATAAGCTGATACGACCCATCTAATTTAATATAAGTAAAACCAGATCGAATTACCCCAAGCACCATTGCACCAAGTACTGTTCCTATAATTGAACCACGACCACCTGTCAGACTAATTCCACCAATCACTGCCATAGCAATTGCAAATAATTCATAGAACTCACCCATGCCAGCCTGGGCTGTTGAAGCCTTTGAACTTAATACAACGCCAGCAAAAGCTGCTAACATAGCAGCAATCATATAAACCATTATTTTATGACGCTTAACATTTATTCCAGACATCCGTGCAGCTTCTTCATTTGAGCCAATAGCATATGTATGTTTTCCATAAACCGTGTACCGCATAATCAAATGAAAAATTACTGCCAAAGATAGAAACCAGACAACTGGCATCATACCATCTCCAATAGCTTTATATTGATCAGTGGGAAATGAAATTGGATTCCCAGATGACCACCACAAAGCAATACCTCGGCAAATTAAAAACATGCCAAGTGTAGCTATAAATGGTGGGATTTTGAAAATAGCAATAAAAGTACCGTTTATAGCACCTATAAAAGCACCAAAAGATAAACCAATAACAATTGGTATAATAACGGGAAGGTCCATAGCCCAAGTTCCAAAAAGTGCTTTTGGGTTAGCGTATCCATTTACCAGTTCGGTTTGTCCAAAACTCATCGCAATCATTGCTGTAGCTGCAACTAGAGGCCCAGAACTTAAATCAATACCTGCAGTTATAATAACTTGCGATACGCCAAGAGCAATAATTCCAATAATTGCAACTTGCAAAATTATGATCTTTAATCTGGCTTCATTGAATATGGAATCAAACCGATCACGGGAATCAAACAGGAAACTCTGGTCTTTCATATATGGTAAGATTTGCCCGAGAGCCTCAAAAATTACTATAATAATTATCAATGCCATCAAAACATTTAGTTCACTTGGCCAAGATCGTTTAGTCTTATCGAAGGTTAGTCCGCCGGTTCCTTGGCTTGTATCTGACATAAATTTAGCTCCCTGTTGAGCATTTTATAAATTCAAGGCGGCACAAATAGCGCCGCCTCAATGGTTTAGCTTTATCAAGAAAGCTTAGTTTTTATTAAGGAAATCACCCATGTTGTCTGGAGTAACTAAAACAAACGGGATGTATACTTTTTTGTCAACTTTCTCGCCTGCAATAATACGAAGTGCTGTATCAATTGAACCTGTACCTTGACCAACAGAATCTTGGAATACTGTTACATCATAATCGCCTGCTGCCATTGCTAATAATGCGTCTTGAGATGCATCAACACCACCAACTTGTACATCAGCCATATCCATTCCAGCAGCTTTCATTGCTTGAATAGCTCCAATTGCCATTTCATCATTATTTGCAAGAACAAAATCGAATGGTTCACCAGAAGACATCCAGTTAGTCATTAGATCTTGTGCTTCGTCACGTGACCAATTAGCTGTTTGCTCATCGATAATAGTCATGAAGTTACACATATCCATACCAATAACATCGTGCACATCTTTTGAACGCTGTACTGCAGCTTGGTTAGATAATTGACCGTTCATCAAATATCCTGTTGCGCCGCCAGCTTTACCTGCAGCTCGTAAGTTTTTACAAATTTCGAAACCAGATAATGTACCTGATTCAATTTCATTTGATGCAACGAAAGCTTGTGTAGATGGCAAAACGTCCACATTATCAGGCTCACGGTTAACATATACAAGCGGTGTATCTCCTGCAGCTGCAGAAACTGCTGCACCAGCAGATGTATCAACTATGTTAACAATTATAGCATCTACACCAGAGGCAACAAAGTTTTTAACTTGGTCAATTTGCTTTGCAAGATCATCAGTCGCATCTTCTTGTTGATACGACAAACCATCAATAGTTCCAGCATACTCAACCATGCCAGTACGTAGTACTGTTAGCCAGTTATCATCAAATCGTGAAAATGTAGCTCCAATTTCTTGAGCTGCTGCTGTTGTTGCCATTAAGGCAACTAATCCACCAGCTAGTATTGTCTTTTTCATAATATTCCTCCCAAAATGTGCCCGGTACACAGGTTATATTTCCGGGGCCCTACAAAAGGCTAGATGAATAATTAACTATGAGCATTTCCATAAGATAATTATAAATTCGTTAAATCAAATTAAGATATTTTTATACAGAATATAAATATAAACATGATTCGTTGTTAATTTTAGACAAGTTTGCAGGTTTTGCAACCGGTTGCATTATTTTCTTGCAACCGGTTGCAAATTAGTAGAATAATAAATGCAAAATTTTATGAATCATTTCAGGAGATAAAAATGCAAGAATATTTGTCCATAAACGACTGTAATCTTGATGAATTTTCTAAAAGTTTAGATCGCGAATTGCAGCAAAATGAAGTGCCACTTTCACATGATATCCAAAAAAATGTCCCAATTTATGATGTTTCAAAAATAGATTTTTTATCAGATACCAAATTATTACGTACAGAATGGGCAAACATATTACATAAGACTTCAGGTGTTCTTGTTTTAAAAAATGCTTACCCTGATACTTCAATTATTGATACTGCATCTGCAATTTATGATAAAATCATAGCAGATGAAAAAGCTGCCACCGGGGATAAAGCAGATCATTTTGCCGCTTCAGGCGCAAACGACAGGATTTGGAATTCAGCGCAAAAACTCTGCCAATATGATCCACAAACTTTTTCCAAATACTTCAGTAATCTTGCAGTTGATACAGCTTGCAAAGCTTGGTTGGGGCCTAATTACCAAATGACTGCACAAATTAATCTTGTCCGTCCAAGTGGTGCTGCTCAGAGCCCCCACCGAGATTATCACCTAGGCTTTCAAACTAAAGAAATTGCCGAAAGTTACCCTGCACATGTTCACGATTTATCACCAGCTCTCACTTTGCAAGGTGCAATAGCACACGTCGATATGCCCATTGAAAGTGGTCCAACAAAACTTTTACCGTTTAGCCAAATATATAGGCATGGTTACCTAGCCTTTAGTCAGCATGATTTTCGCGAATACTTTGAGAACAATTATATTCAAATACCACTCAATAAAGGTGATGTATTATTTTTTAATCCTGCTCTTTATCATGCTGGTGGAGCAAATATTAGTAAGAATATACATAGAATGGCAAATCTTCTTCAAGTATCGTCGGCATTTGGAAGAGCCATGGAAAGTCTTAATCGATCAGAAATGACCAGAATGCTGTATCCGATTTTAGCTAAAAATAGTGATAAAATGAATGAAGCAGAAATAAACGCAGCTATTACCTCATGTTCTGAAGGGTACTCATTTCCAACAAATCTAGATACGGCTCCTCCCCTTGATGGTTTAGCACCTGAAACTCAAGCCAATCTATTTAGGCGAGCACTTAAAGAAGAAATGTCTTTTGTAGATTTTGAAAAGGAATTACTTTTGCATGATAAAAACAAAAGAGCATAAATACTTATAGATTATAAACTTACCACAAACTTTGCGCCGCCCAATTGGGAGGTTTCTACATGTATTTTACCTCCATGAGCCTCGACTATTTCACGACACATAAATAGGCCCAGACCAGAACTATTTTTCACAACTGAATGGCCACTACGCGAAGTAAAAAATCTTTCAAATATTAATTCTTGCATATTTTCAGGAACACCCGGCCCGCTATCTTCTACAACCAAAGTCAATGGTTTTCTCCATCGCCTAACAAGTGAAATATTTATGGTACCGCTCGGATGGCTAAAACTAATTGCATTTTCGATGAGATTAATCAAGATTTGCGCAATCCTATCAGGCAAACCATTAAAATTAATATTTTTTTGTAAAGTCACATTAATTTCAATTTTTGAATTTCTTATTTCATCAATATAATGTTTTGCAATCTCATCTACAATATTACTTATATCAAATTTTTCTCGTTTTTTTGCTACAATCTCATGATCAACAATTGCTGCCTCAGATATGTCTGAAACAAGCTTGTTCATCCTAAGAGCTTGGTTCTTAATTTTCAGTAATGCTGAATTTTTATTGTTATTTTCAGTTTCTAAATTATTTTCAACATGTGCAATAATTGATGCTATTGGATTTTTCAATTCATGCGATACATCAGCTGCAAATTGTTCCTTATCTCTAAAAAGACGAATTATTTGTTTTGTTAATTTAATCAAATTATTATGGAGTAGGCCGATTTCATCTTTCCTTGAAGCAAGCCTAGTTACTGACATATTGGTCATTTGATCAGCCAAATCAGACGGCGTTAACTTTCTATTTAATCTTTTAGATAGACGTCTAAGTGGAAAAGCTATTGAAAACGCTAGAGCCAGGCCAAAGACTAAAGTAATAAAACTTATACCTATTAAAAATGCAACCCTAAGAGAATTTCTACTAAAATATGCATTTTTTAAATCATAATCTTCCCAGACCTCAATAAGCGCTACAGTTTTTCGATTAACTTTAATTGGCGCCAATACACGAATATCATAAGTATTTTCTCCAGATTTAATTACATGATATTGAGGGTTAAATTTAGATCTTTTCGATACAATAGGAGCCATAACTACTCGAGCATCACTTAATTTTCTATAATATGAAAATAATGCACCCATGATATCCCAATCATACCATTTATTATTTTGACCTTGGCTTCCAATTGCCTCTAGAGGCGTCACAGCAATTGAAGACCGTTTTATTGGGTAAGTTCCATTATAATAAACAAATCCTTTTCCTATATCTGTTTCATCCTCATAACGATAAATTTTAATTTTATGTACAGGTAGCAACTGTGGATCATCAAAGAGGTCATACATTTCAAGCATTAACTGAAAATCACTTACTTTGTTATTTTCAAATGCCGGCCTCGCAATCTTGCCCATAAAGGAAGCTTTTGATTGCAAATCATTTTTTTTATTTAAAATATCATTTTCTACAAAATCATCAGTTACAAAGAATAATACCCAAAGAGCAATTAGAAACATTATTAACAAGCTAAATATTTTTGTTAAAATACTATGCACAAATTCAAGCTTTCAATTTATATCCCAGACCATGGACTGTTAAAATAATATCACATGACTTATCAATATTTTCAAATTTTCTACGTATATTTCTTATGTGGCTATCAATTGTTCTATCACTAACATAAATATTATCCTGGTATGCAGCATCCATAAGCTGTTCACGTTTTTTAACTGCACCAGGTCTATTTGCCAAACTTATTAAAAGCATACATTCAGTTACTGTTAGATTAACAATTTGATTTTTCCAGGTCACTAAATGTCTATCTATATCAATTTCAAGATCATTTATAATTATTGGTTTATGCGCGCTAGGGATTTCAATTGTATGGCGCTTTAAAACAGATTTAATCCTAAATAATAATAAATGCTTACTAAATGGTTTAGCAACAAAATCATCTGCTCCTAAAGTAAATCCAATTATTTGATCTTGTTCATCTGATTTTGAAGATAAAAATATTACAGGAAGATTTGGATTTTTTACCCTTGCTTGTGTAAGCAACTCATAACCATTCATTTCTGGCATTTTAATGTCAAATATCGCTATATCTATAGTATTTTTATTTAAAAATTCTAAAGCTCGCTGTGGATTCAGAAAAGGTGTGACGTGATAGCCTTCACTCAAAAGCATTTCTTTGAGTGGGTCTAATATTTCTTTTTCATCATCAACAATTAAAATATGTGGCATAGGAAATCCTCTCCTTAAGAGCCCTCACATATATTTTTTAAGGTAACAAGAGTATTTAATTATCCTGCACAAAATATTCACATACTTTCATTAAGTTTGCAAATATTCCCAATTAACACTGCATATTGATTGGGTACTTAATTTACACAGGGCAGAACACCTGAAGAGCAACTACCTCGTAGCTCCCCTAACAGTGTTACCTCCTGGCATTGTTAGGGTTTCAAAAAAGGAATGATAAATGACAAATTTTATATATATAATACCAATCGTAATATTTAGTATTGCATTTATTCTTAAGGTGATCATGTACCGATGAAATTATTCTTAAGACATTATGTTTTGTGGGCGTCGTTTAAATACCCCAAATTTTTGAAAATCAATATCGATTTTAATGATGGCGGTCATTGGCCTTGGGAGTTACATTCTTCAAAGTTTGAGTCCACCGCCACTCACTCAGAAAATAATCGTAATCTGCGTGGTATTTTAAAATGATACAGATTATTACAATTATTGCAGTTGGAACATTATGGGCCGCCTCTTTGGCCGTAGTAGTATTTGAAATCATTATACCAAGCAGAACTATTAATCCAGCATACGAATTATCTCAATTCACTCAAGACATACCCAAAAAAGATGTAAATTCATAATCTAATTTATGATGGTTAAAAATTATATAACCATCATAAATTGATCAAATATAGCTATCGAGAAATACTATTTTTAGTTGTTCTATATGCATAAACATTTGTGTTGTTTATTTTATAGAGCTCACCCTGTTGCGCATCTATAAATTTTTGGTTTTTATTTCCTACTTTGTAATTCAAAGTATTACTTTGTTTAGGAACTTGTTTGATTTTGGGGCTATTAGTTTCTTCTGGCATTACGCCAGCTAATGTTGAATTAGTCATCAAACTTAACAGACAAATTGATAAAAAATATTTCACAGTAATCTCCATTTTGGTCATTTAAAAAACTCTCTGGTGACGCTTGACCATGAAAAAGCCACCAGAGAAATATTATAAATCAGCCAAGTTTTTTAGCTGATTTTAAAAAGTAAATTTAATTACCTTATCTAAATTTGTATTGAATTTACTTGCAGCACTGATGATTATGATCTGAATATTTAAAGGAATAATATGCATAAATTATGATAAATCGTTGAAGGGCTTTAGTTGTAAATTAATTCATATTATGGTTTTTTAAAATCTATTGGAGAGGTGGTGATCTTAATGAAAGAAGTCAAGTTTATACAAATGAAAGACGGGGACGAAGAAGATTATCACTTTTTAACCAAACACGAAGTTGAGCACACAAAAGGTACGGCAGATAGGCTACTCAAAGCTTTAGTAGAATTAGATCAAAGTTTATCTGGATACAAAGTAACGAGACTTGGGCATTCACTACAATCTGCAACAAGGGCATTCCACGGTGGAGCAGATATTGATTGGATAGTATCAGCACTACTTCATGATATTGGAGATATTTATGCACCGTACAATCATGATGAGTATGCCGCTAGCATTATAAGACCATTTGTTCGTGAACAATGCACTTGGGTTGTTGAGAAACATGGCATTTTCCAAATGCTTTATTACGGTGAACATATCGGCTCCAATCCTCATAAACGCGAAAAATATAGAGAACATATATATTTTCAAGATTGTTCAGATTTTTGTGAGTTATGGGATCAAAAAAGTTTTGACCCAAATTATGACACTAAATCAGTTGATTTTTTTGCCCCAATGGTAAGTGAGGTATTTTCTCGAAAACCTTATGACCCAATATTTATTAGACAAAATGAACGAGTACCCTTACAAATATTTTAATTTTAACTCCAAGTGTGGGCATCAATTTCACCCCAAACTTAATAATATTTTAAAATAACACATCCGACTAATCGCAATGTAGTATTTGAAGCTCTTAATAAACTAATATTAATACTTTAATTGCCATGAAGGTAATGGCGGAGACGAAGGGATTCGAACCCTCGAACGAGTCACCCCGTTACTCCCTTAGCAGGGGAGCGCCTTCGACCACTCGGCCACGTCTCCGCCGGCGGGTCTATCTCATTTACTTATATACTGACAAGTAGATTCTTTAATTAATTTGACCAATATATGTATTTTTTTAAGTCAGATTTTACAAAAATAAACAGAAATAAGTGTTGAGCTCTTTTTCAAATATTCATCTCTGAATTATTCAACTTAAAGAATTTCTTGTTTTGAATAACCTTGCAAATAGAGCAATCCCTCAAGATTAGAAAAATTCAATCTTGCCTTGCATTGTGCAGCTACTATTGGTTTTGCATGTAAAGCAACCCCCATACCAGCTTTAGTAAGCATACCTAAATCATTCGCACCATCGCCAACAGCTATCACGTCATCATGTGCACAATTTAGTTTTTTTGATATATCAATTAGTGCATCGACTTTTGCTTGTTTGCCAAGAATAGGCAATTGAACTTTGCCAGAGAGCATTTCATTTTCATGAAGGAGAGTATTTGCACGATTTTCATCAAAGCCAAGCATTTTAGAAATAGCTTCAGTGAAATCTGTAAATCCACCAGAAACCAAAGCGCAATAAGATCCATTTCTCTTCATAGTCTTTATTAAACTTTCAGCACCCGGCATTAATGTAATACGTCCTTTCAAAACATTTACAATAATATCTGAGCTCAAACCTTTCAGCAATTTAACACGTTCAATGAGTGCATCTTCAAAATCCAACTCACCATTCATAGCTCTTTTTGTTATTTCAGCGACTCGCTTACCTACACCCGCCTCATCAGCCAATTCATCAATACACTCTTGTTCTATCATTGTGCTATCCATATCAGCTAAAAGTATATTTTTCCGACGATTTTTAATTGGTTGAAGTACAATATCTATTTGATGTTTTTGGAGCTGTTTCCAAACTATTTCAAAATTTGATGGTTCAGATACTAAATTGATATCTATTGCAATATTATCATCCAAAACCTTATATTTTACTCCACCTAAATCATTAACAACTTGTTTTAAAATTAGCTCTGATAAATTTCTATTTTTACTATTTGCTATTAAAGTTGCGACGTACATTTCTGTTATCCTAAAAAATATTATTTGATGATAATTAGCTTTATGAGGAATTGAAATAATATTCCAGAAGGAAGGGTTGTATAATTATTATTTTTTACATAAACCCATCAGTGGGACACCCTTCCCCAACGAAGGGCAATTATCTGTAAGGATAGATATTATGAAAATAAATAAACCGGACATTCGTCCGAACAATCCCCAATTCTCTTCTGGACCTTGCGCAAAGCCGTCTACATGGACGCTAAAAGCGCTTTCTAATGCTGCCCTTGGCAGATCACACAGGGCTAATATTGGTAAAGAAAAATTATTAAAAGCGATCGAGAATACTCGTGACGTCTTAACTATTCCAGAAAATTATAAAATTGGAATTCTTCCAGCTTCTGATACTGGAGCAATTGAGGCTGCCATGTGGTCAATGCTTGGAGAACGACCTGTGGACATGTGCTCATGGGAAAGCTTCGGTGCAGGTTGGGTAACTGATGTCGTTAAACAATTAAAATTAGACAATGTTACTCACCACAAAGCCGATTATGGAAAATTACCTGACCTCAATAATATAAACTTTGATAATGATGTCGTATTCACCTGGAATGGAACAACTTCTGGCGTAAAGGTCCCAAATGGAGATTTTATTCCAGAAAATCGAAAAGGCCTGACAATATGTGATGCAACGTCTGCAGCTTTTGCACAAGATTTACCCTGGGATAAATTAGATGTTACAACATTTAGTTGGCAAAAAGTATTAGGTGGAGAGGCTGCTCACGGCATGCTTATATTATCACCAAATGCTGTAAGGCGTCTTGAAAACTATACCCCATCATGGCCCTTACCTAAAATTTTCAGACTAACAAAAGGTGGAAAATTAATTGATGGTATTTTTAAAGGAGCCACAATAAATACTCCATCCATGTTAGCCGTTGAAGATTATTTGTTTGCTCTTGATTGGGCAAAAAAACAAGGTGGTAAAGATGGCTTGATAACCAAAGCTAACGCAAATTTAGATGTAATTTCAAGCTTTGTAGACAATAATAGTTGGATTGCTTTTTTAGCTGAAAACAAGGATACGTTGTCCAACACATCTGTTTGTTTGAAAATTATCGATCCACGCGTTTTAAGTTTAGATTCTGAAGATCAAGCAAAATTTGCCAAAAACCTAGTTAAACTCTTAGATGACGAAGGTATCGCATACGATATTGGCTCCTACAGGGATGCACCAGCTGGCTTGCGAATTTGGACAGGTGGAACAATTGAAAAACAAAATCTTCAATCATTAATGCCATGGTTAAACTGGGCATTTGAAACACAAATTTCGAAACTGTAATTTTAGCAAAATTTATTTTTGCAATTTTAAAATATTAATTTAAGGAGGCTTTAATGCCTAAAGTACTTGTATCTGACAGCTTATCTGAAACTGCTGTTCAAATTTTTCGTGACAACAACATCTCTGTAGATTTCTTACCGACATTGGGCAAAGATAAAGATGCGCTTTTTGCAAAAATTAGCGAATATGATGGGTTGGCAATTAGGTCTGCAACAAAAGTTACAGAAAAATTGCTCAGCGCTGCGACAAATTTAAAAGTTATTGGCCGCGCAGGGATTGGTGTCGATAATATTGATCTCAAAGCAGCTTCAAAGAAAGGCGTAATTGTAATGAATACACCTTTTGGAAATATGATTACTACTGCAGAACATGCAATTGCCATGATGTTTGCAGTCGCCCGGCAAATCCCTGAAGCTTCAGCCTCAACTCATGCAGGTAAGTGGGAAAAATCAAAATTTATGGGTGTTGAATTAACAAATAAGATTCTTGGTTTGGTAGGTGCAGGGAATATTGGTTCAATTGTTGCATCCCGTGCTCTTGGATTAAAAATGAAGGTATTAGCATATGACCCATTTTTATCTGAAGAGCGGGCAAAAGAGTTGGGTGTTACAAAAGTCGAACTAGACGAACTTTACAATAAATCTGACTTTATTACTCTTCATGTTCCAAAGACTGATGCAACAGCTGGAATGATTTCTGAAGACGCAATAAAAAAGATGAAACCAGGCGTACGTATTATAAACTGCGCACGTGGAGGACTGGTTGACGAGACAGCTTTAGCAAAAGCTCTCAATTCAGGCCATGTAGCAGGAGCTGCATTTGATGTATTTTCAGTCGAACCAGCAACAGATAGCCCATTATTTAACTTGCCAAATGTAGTAGTAACTCCACATCTAGGCGCAGCAACTACTGAAGCACAAGAAAATGTGGCACTTCAAGTTGCAGAACAACTAAGTGATTACTTGAATAATGGCGCAGTTTCCAACGCAATTAATATGCCTTCTATAACTGCAGAGGAAGCGCCAATTTTAGGCCCGTTTGTAAAACTATCACAACATCTTGGTGCTTTTGCAGGTCAATTAACAAATGAACCAATCACAGAAATAAATATTACATATGATGGTAAAGTTGCAGATATGAATACGAAGGCATTAGCTTCTGCTGCCATTGCTGGTGTGATGCAAGCTCAAAATCCAGACGTAAATATGGTATCTGCACCAGTAATTGCCGCCGATCGTGGAATAAAAGTTTCGAATACTACACAAATAAAATCAGGCGTATTTGATAGTTACATAAAACTAACCGTCAAAACTAAAGAACGTGAAAGATCAGTTGCTGGTACTGTCTTCAGTGATGGAAAGCCACGATTTATTCAAATCAAAGGAATTAATATTGATGCAGAAGTCGGGTCTCATATGTTGTATACAACTAACAAGGATATTCCCGGTATAATTGGCACATTAGGTCAGACTATGGGCGAATATGATGTAAATATTGCTAACTTTACATTGGGTAGAAAAAATACCGGTGGAGATGCAATCGCTTTATTATATCTTGATTGCGCGCCCAATCAAAATGCTATGGATAGCCTACAAAAAACTGGAATCTTTCAAACTGTTAGCGCTTTAAAATTTGAAGTTTAAAGCACCAATCTGATATTGGATGGGTTATTAATAATCCATCCAATGTTAACAATATACTTTTAGTCTAAAGTTAAGCCCATCATATCAAATGAAATCTCTGCTAACTCTTCAGGATGCCCAGCAAGCATATCAGCTTCTGCCATTCGAAGCTCATCTGCTTCACCGTAACCCCAAAGAGCTCCAATATTATTAATATCATTATTTTTCGCTCCAAAAATATCCATCTGGCGGTCACCAACCATTATGCATTTTCTAGGATCAAAACCTGTTTCATCCAAGGCATATTGTAATAATGATGATATATCTGAATTTGTACCATCCAGTTCAGATCCAAATACATGCGTAACAGCATCTGATATGCCAAAATGCTGTACTACCTGATTAGCAAAAGCATGTGGTTTTGAAGTTGTAATAAACAAACCAACATCAGCTGTAACTAATGTATCAAACATTTCAAAAACACCATCATAAACTTCTGCGTCAAACATTGCTTCTTCTTGGTAGAATTCACGATATAAATTTATTGCTTCCGCTATTTCACCATGTGGTCCTAAAAAATTTGCCAAAATATGAGGTAAACTAGAGCCAATCATTCCTCGCAGCTCTTCTGTGCTTGGTTCGACACCCGCTGTTTCAGTTAAAGCATGTTGCAATGATTGAATTATTCCAGATTGGCTATCTAACAATGTACCATCTAAATCAAAGAAAACATTAAGCATTAATCTCAATTCCTAATAAAAGCATTACAAATAAATAATCTACATATGCATTGAAAACTATCAGTGATGTGTATCACTGGGTTGACTCTTTTTTTCTTCAAAAAACGGAGTGAGTTGATAAACAATAACAGAATTTTCATCTAAAGCCTGTTTCATCAGTTTACGTTCTTCTTCGCTTATATCATGGCCCTCTTGGAGGCGCTCATCTAAAGTACCGTAACCAGTGACATCCAAAGGTGCTAAATCAGCTTGTTTCAGAATAGCAACTGTTTCACGAACAGCTTCCGGTTCATCTACTCCAGATGCAAAACACATAATTGCACCACCAGTGGCACCTTTTGGCAATCCATCATTAGGATTGCGTCCAACTTCAACTAATAAAGTAAATACCAACTGTGGCCGTTTTATTTTTTTATCTGTCATATGATCAATTATAAGTTACACACATTAATGATGGTAGAGCTAACACAAAATTAGATTACCAACTATTTATTTTAGAGCCGATTAAATAAATTCTTATTTAAGGGAATGCTTTTTGCACCCCTCAAATCAATTTTTCGTAATCTCTCAATCACGCAATAATTCATTAATTGATGTTTTTGATCGCGTTTTTGCATCAACCTTTTTTACAATCACAGCACAATATAGATTTACGCCTTTAGACGGAAGAGATCCTGCCACAACCACAGATCCAGATGGCACTTCACCATAAGTAATCTCACCACTTTCACGATCAAATATTTTAGTCGATTGACCAATAAAAACTCCCATGCCCAAGACAGAACCTTCCCGAACAATACAGCCCTCAACTACTTCAGATCTTGCACCTATAAAGCAATTATCTTCTATTATTGTTGGACCAGCTTGCATTGGTTCTAAAACACCACCAATGCCAACACCCCCAGACAAGTGAACATTTGCACCAATTTGCGCACATGATCCAACTGTAGCCCATGTATCAACCATTGTTCCTTCACCTACGTGCGCGCCAAGATTAACGAACGATGGCATCAAAACTGCACCAGGGGCTATGTACGCAGATTTTCTTACAATACAATTTGGAACTGCACGAAATCCAGCTGATTGAAAATCAGATGCACCCCAGCCTTTAAATTTACTGTCAACTTTATCCCACCAAGTTCCACCTTGAGGGCCACCTTCTTGAATTTCCATATCTTGAATTCTAAAACCTAGTAGAACAGCTTTCTTTGCCCACTGATTTACGTGCCATTGGCCACTGTCTTGTGGTTCAGCCACTCGCAATTTGCCACTATCTAAAGCATCAAGCGTTGCTTCAATTGCATCTCGAGCTTCGCCTACAGTATTAGATGATATTTCATCTCGATTATCCCACGCTGCTTCAATGGCTATTTCTAATTGAGAGTTTGACATGATTATTTCTCCAAAACTTAAGGTTTTAATATTTCCTAATCCTATAAAGATAAGAGACGATACCTGCAATGTTCCTTGTTGGCTCAGGCAATAAAATGTTCTGAAGTCTATTTATTATTTAACACAGACATACATTGCGGCGGTAATTCATTCATCATATATTCTGTTGGGTGTTTTTTTTGTTTAGGTTTATCTTTTTTTGGGTCAATTTTAACAGGCTCTAAAGCCTTCGTGATCCACCAATTTAAAGTCTCATCACAACCTGTTCCACCCTTTGAAAGGTATTGAACAGATGGTTTTTGCGTTTTGCATAATTTAGAATCTTTTGGGCACTTTAGTCTTACATGAAAATGAAAATTATGGCCCCAATATGGTCGTATTTTTTGCAACCAGTCTTTATTTCCAACCTCATGTTTACACATATAAATTTTGGCTGGTGCTGTTACAAATATTCGATCAACACTTGGATCCTTTGCAAAAATTTTTAATACATCCACATGTTCATTTGTCCAGTTAGAGTTTGTGGTCTTCTTATTTTTGCTTCTAATATTAATTGAAGAAATACTTTCACGCCTTGATTGAGTTAAATTTAAATTTTTGGCTGGCAACATCCAAATATCTGCATCTAGACCAAGTTGATGAGAAGCATGACCTGAAATCATTGGGCCACCTCTTGGTTGTGAAATATCACCTATATATATGCCATTCCAACTCGTTTTTTTAGCAACAGACTTACTTAAATTTTTTAGTAAAGTAATCATATCTGGGTGACCCCAATTACGATCTCTGGATAATCGCATTACTTGCCAAGTTGGCCCACTTTCTAACATTTCTTCACCTCCAGCCAAGCATCCTTTAGAATATGAACCAAACGCATTCGGAGATTGTTTTGACGGCAATGATAGTGCACCGAATAAATATCTAGCTTGCTTTTCAGCAAAAGCAGTCTGTGCATTAAAAACTATAGACAAAATTATTAATAAAATTTTTATAGGTATCATTAGTTTGGTTTAACCCAGATTAATGGACCAAGCCCAATTATAAAAAGACCAACTACTGGTAAAATACCTAATTGTTGATTTTGACTCATATACGTTACATACCCGATTAATGCTGGTGCCATCCATGACGTAGCACGACCTGATAGGGCATAAAGTCCAAACGCTTCAGTCATTCTATCTTTATCAGCCTGCAAAACCAGCATTGTTCTTGATGCAGACTGCAATGCACCACCTGCTGCACCTATAGCTACCCCACAAATCAAAAATATATTGTCAGGAAAAGAGCTTAATTCATTAAGGCTAATTCCAAAAAAATCATTACGCGATGTTCCTACAATAAGTATACATACTAAAATTAAAACAGATATGCAGAATATTATAACACGCTTAGGTCCAAAAAACTTATCTGCAAAACCACCTAAAAAAGTGAAAATTGCTGCTGCTATACCACTTACAATTCCAAAAATTCCAATCTGAGTGATTGACCACCCCAAAACTCCACTCGCATAGATACCGCCAAATGAATAAATTCCAACAAGGGCATCACGATAAAACATTGAAGATACCAAATAAGAACTTAGACTAATATTGGATGGTAATTTTTTAATTGATTTCCACAAGCTTCTAAGAGCAGAAAAAGTTACATTTTTTGAAGTTTTTACTTTATTCTCTGGGATAAATAAAAAAAATGGAATCATAAATAAAACATACCAAATTGCAGTTAATGGCCCCACTGCTCTAGTCCCCTCACGAACACTTACATCCAACCCAAATACAGGAGGGTTTCCTAAAAGAGTATGTCCCGCATTATTCTCAGCAAAAAACAATAAGGTTATAAAAAGTAATAATAAACCTCCTACATAGCCAAGCGACCATCCATTACCCGAAACTCGCCCAATATCATTTTCAGAACAGATTTCAGGAAGCATGGAATTTACAAAAATTTGTGAAAGTTCCATTCCTAACATTCCTATGCCGAACAGAACCAGAATGAATGTAAAAGATTCTGCGCCTGGAAAAGCCCACCACATACTATATGCACCCAATACATATAAAAAAGAAAAGAATGCCATCCATATTTTTCGCAACCCACTCGTATCAGAAATTGCCCCCAATACTGGTCCAAGCACTGCAAGTGAAAGGCCGACTACTGCCGTCATCATACCCCAAAGAGATTGGCCTAATATCGGATCACCAACAACGACAGATGTAAAATATGGTGCAAAAATAAAAGTTATTAACAACGTACTATATGGCTGAGCAGCCCAGTCATATAACATCCAAGACCAAATTTTTTTATCATATTTTACCATAATGATATCCTTATTGAATAAATTTGTTAATTTATAAAAGTCATTAACAATTCTTCATCTTGCATAACCAGCTTAACACAGTTAGCAACACCACATCAAAAGGAGAATATAATGAATTCAAGTGGATCTGGTATCAGTGAAATTTTAATTATGGCTTTGGATCTTGCTTGGTGGATTGTAATCATACAATTTATCATGAGCTGGCTTGTACAATTCAACGTATTAAACTTACGTCAGCCAATAGTTGCTCAAGCTTGGTTTGGAATTAACCGCCTAACATCTCCCATATATGATAAAGTTAGACGATATGTACCATCTCTATCTGGTATTGATTTTACACCTATAATTGTAATTTTCGCAATTAGGGCTCTTCAGGTAATTTTATATAAAAATCCATTTTAAAAAAAAGACACCCACAAAACAGATGTCTTTTTTTATAATTAATATACATTAAGATCTAATAATTAAGTCTTATTGTTTCGAGCGGCTAATAGCTTTAAGCGCAACGCATTTATTTTAATAAACCCTGCTGCATCAGTTTGATCATATGCACCTGCATCATCTTCAAAAGTTACATGCGCTTCAGAATATAAGCTATCCTTTGACCACCTGCCAATAGTTTGCACAGAACCTTTAAATAACTTCAATCGAACAGTACCATTTACATGCTCTTGACTTACGTCAATCAAAGCCTGCAACATTTCACGTTCAGGGCTATACCAAAATCCATTATATATTAACTCTGCGTATTTTGGCATTAATTCATCTTTCAAGTGTGCGGCTCCACGATCTAATGTAATTGATTCAATACCTCGATGTGCTTCAAGCATAATGGTACCACCTGGAGTTTCGTAAATCCCACGTGATTTCATGCCAACAAACCTACCTTCAACTAAATCCAAACGACCAATACCATGCTTACCACCCAATTCATTTAATGCCGTCAACATTTCAGCTGGTGTTAGATTTGTACCGTTTAATGAAGTTGGATCACCTTTTGTATAACCAATTTCAATAAACTCAGCGTTATCTGGAGCTTTTTCAGGACTAATTGTACGTTGGTATACATAATCAGGAGCTTCAACTGATGGATCTTCCAAAACTTTACCCTCAGATGATGTATGCAATAAATTAGCATCCACAGAAAAAGGTGCTTCACCTCTTTTATCCTTGGCAATAGGTATTTGATGTTTTTCAGCAAATTCTAAAAGTTTTGTCCTGCTTGATAAATCCCATTCTCTCCAAGGTGCAATAACTTTAATATCTGGATTTAATGCATATGCAGATAACTCAAACCTTACTTGATCATTTCCTTTACCTGTAGCTCCATGAGCCACCGCATCAGCCCCAACCTGTGCAGCAATTTCAACTAATCTTTTTGAAATTAATGGACGCGCAATAGAAGTGCCTAATAAGTATAAACCTTCATAAACAGCATTCGCTCTAAACATTGGAAAAACAAAATCTCGAACAAACTCTTCCCGTACATCTTCGATAAAAATATTTTCAGCTTTTATACCCAATAACTCTGCCTTTTTGCGTGCTGGATCTAGTTCCTCACCTTGACCCAAATCAGCAGTAAAAGTTACGACTTCACAGCCATATTCAATTTCCAACCACTTTAGAATGATTGAAGTATCAAGACCTCCTGAATAAGCTAAAACAACTTTTTTTGGCGCTGACATTTTTTACTCCATGAATATTATCAAATTTAAACATCGTTTATGTGGTTTGATCAATGCGAGCAAGTCCTCGATCAATAGATAAAACATATATAAAATTAATATTTATTATTTAATAAGCGTCATGAGTGTTTTAAAATAGATTGTGATAAATTTTATAAGCGTTTAAATCCTTATTAAGCTTCTATACTTTGAAATAAAAAATAAACAGGTTAGAAAACATAGCGAGGTTTCATGACGTCATCATTTCAAAAATCAGCAGAAATTACCTGTTTAAAAATGAGAGATCTTTTTCCAGAAACACCTCTTCAAAAAAATGAATACCTTTCAAATATATATGGCGCAAATATTTATCTAAAAAGGGAAGATTTGTCTCCAGTCAGATCATACAAGATACGTGGCGCTTTTAATGCTATGAGCAAAGCTATAAAATCTGGTGAAACGAAAAAATTTGTGTGCGCATCGGCAGGAAATCATGCACAAGGTTTTGCTTATGCATGTCAGCACTTTGGTGTTAAGGGACGCATTTATATGCCAGTCACTACACCTCAACAGAAAATAACAAAAACAGCAAGTTTTGGTGGTAACACTATCGAAATCATAATGCAGGGAGATTATTTCGACGAAACTTTAAAGGCCGCTTTAGAATATTCAGAGAATACTGGGGCTGCTATGCTACCTCCTTTTGATCATCTCGATGTAATAGAAGGGCAGGCCTCAGTTGGTGTTGAAATCTTAAATCAATTAGAATCACCACCTGATATGATCATCACTCCAGTGGGTGGTGGTGGATTATCTTCTGGTTTGGTCAAATACTTTAACTCTTATGAAATTCAATTTAAATTCTGTGAACCAATGGGAGGAAGAAGCCTCTTTCAGTCATTAAAACACAAAAAATTAATTACTTTAGATTATGTAGATAATTTTGTTGATGGCGCAGCTGTTGCAAGGATTGGTGATCAAAATTTTAATATATTAAAAAATCAAAATATTGAAAATGTATTAGGAATTCCTGAAGGGCGGATTTGTGCAACAATTACTGAAATGTTAAATATTGAAGGTATAGTACTCGAACCAGCAGGTGCACTAGCAATAGACGCATTAAAAGATATAAGAGATCAAATTGTGGGAAAGACTGTAGTTTGTATCGCCTCAGGTGGAAATTTTGATTTTGAAAGATTGCCAGATATTAAAGAACGAGCATTACGTTTCGAGGGTTTAAAAAAATATTTCATATTAAGAATGCCTCAACGGCCTGGTGCATTAAAAGATTTTTTAAATTTGCTTGGACCTAATGATGATATCGCACGCTTTGAATATTTAAAAAAATCTGCACGCAACTTTGGATCAGTATTACTGGGTATTGAAAGTGGGTCAGTTCAAGGCTTTGATGAGCTTTGTAAAAGAATGACTGATAACGGTTTTTCATATGAAGATATCACAAATGATGATGTATTAGCACAAATCCTGATTTGAGAAAAATATGTTAAAGATTCAAACTTTTGGAAATAAAACTCATATTACTGATTTATTAATAGTTCATGGTTTATTTGGCTCAGGTAGAAATTGGCGAGCGATAGCTCGTAATATTTCGTCCGATCGCCAAGTACATGTCGTAGACATGAGAAATCATGGTGAAAGCTTTTGGAATGCTGATAATTCATATGAGTCTATGGCTGAAGATCTTAAAAAAATTATAACTTCTTTAAAAAGCCCTGTTGATGTCTTAGGCCACTCGATGGGCGGCAAAGCAAGTATGGTATTAGCAATTAATAACCCAGATTTAGTAAACAGATTATTAATTGTTGATATTGCTCCAACAAAATACCAGCATGATCAATCTATCAATATTTCAATTATGAAAAATTTACCAATTGATGATCTAACTCGTAGATCAGATGCAGATCTAATTTTGAAAAAAACATTGTCAGATGACGCATTAAGGGCATTTTTTCTACAGAGTTTAATAATTTCTCCAAATGGAAATTCATGGCAACTAAATTTAGACGCTTTAGACAAAAATATGGATAAAATAATTGGGTTCCCAGATGTCAGTGGCCAATTTAATGGAATGACATTTTTTTTAAAAGGTGAATTATCTAATTACATTTCAGACAAGGATTTACCAAATATTAATCTACTTTTCCCCAGAAATAAAATTATCACAATTAAAAATGCAGGGCATTGGGTGCATGCAGAAGCAACAAGAGATTTTTTGATATCTGTAAAAAAATATTTATCAGTTAGCTAAATATTTTTTAATTTAATCTTTAAAAAATTCTCAACAAATGCAGCATCTCCTTCAGAAGCTAGCTTATTTATGACATCCCTTGGATTTGACCAAATAGCTGTATGACCAGGTTCTGTTGGTTCTCCAACTTTATGAATTGCACGCGCTAAAAAAATATGACAAATTTTTCTGGCATGAAAACCATATTCAGGCATATAGGTATAACGCTGATAAGCTCCAAGACGACGCAAAATAGAAATACGCCACCCTGTTTCTTCCAGAACCTCTCTATGAAGAGCAGTCGTTTGACTTTCACCTAAGTCAATACCTCCACCAGGCAATTGTATTTCAGGTTTAGGATTTTTTTGGTGTGTTAATAAAATTTTTCCATCTAAAAAAATTATCCCATAGGAACCAGGTCTATCCAAATACTTTTGTGTTATATCTTTTGGCTGACCATATCTTCTCATAAAGTTTATTTAACAAAAAAAAATACTATAGCCAGCATTTAATTGCGCTTTCACCAAAACATGATTATGGGAAACTAAGTTTTAAGCGGATTGATAAAAATGAAAACTAATGAACATAGTGCGGGTTGGGATGAACAAGTATTGCCATTTCAATTGGATGCAGCAAATATCCGAGGTCGTGTTGCGCGTTTAGATACTCTTTTAGACAATGTTTTAAAACAGCATGATTATCCAACTCAAGTATCAGCATTGGTGGCTGAAGCTGTTATGCTTACAGCCTTAATAGGCCAAACAATAAAATTACGTTGGAAACTGAGCCTTCAAATACGTGGTGATGGCCCTATTCGTATTATTGCCACTGATTACTACGGACCTAGTGAAGATGGTACACCTGCAAAAATTCGTGCTTATGCAAGTTATGACTCAGATCGATTAAACGCTTCTAATGTTTCTGGTTTTGAAAATATTGGTAAAGGCATGTTTGCAATATTAATGGATCAAGGCGAACATATGAAACCTTACCAAGGCATTACACCCTTGTCACAAGGGTCTTTATCAAAATGCGCTGAAACTTATTTTGCACAATCAGAACAATTACCAACACGTTTCCAGGTAATTGTAGGTGAATCCTCAGCACCTGGTGAGAAAAAATCTTGGCGAGCTGGTGGAGTAATGCTTCAGCACATGCCAAAAGCATCTCCATTAATAGCAAAAGATCTTCCAAGCTCTCCAGATGGATTGTTATCAGCTGATGATCTACTTTCTGGAGACGAAAGTGCAGATGATTGGAATAGAGTAAATATTCTTCTAGACACAGTGGAAGAAATGGAACTGATTGGCCCAAATATATCCCCTCCACAATTACTTCATCGACTTTTTCATGAAGAGGTTCCCAGAGTATTTGAAACTCAAACAGTAAAATTTGGCTGTTCGTGCGGTGAAGATAAGGTGCGCAACACAATGTCTATTTATTCCCAAAAAGACATTTCGCATATGATATCAGAAAACGGAATGGTTACAGCAGATTGTCAATTTTGTGGATCACATTATGAGTTAGATCCCAAAAGCTTAGGTTTTGAGGGCATTTAAATAACCATTACTTGCACAAAGACATCTGCTAAGTCATGATCCACTAATGTTTAAGCTTTTGTACAGTACTGACCAAATTAAGGCTGCCCTAGAAAATTATGCTGGAACCGAAAATACATCAGACTTTGATTTAAATAATGCCTTGCGCCCTGTTGACCCAAAATTACGTGATGCTGCAGTATTAATACCAATTACAAGCAGTCCAGATGGATTGAATGTGATTTTAACTAAAAGATCTAATAATTTGAAACATCATCCAGGCCAGATAGCATTGCCCGGTGGCAAGGTTGAAAAATCTGATAAAGATGTGATTGAGACTGCGCTGCGTGAAGCTTACGAGGAAATAGGTTTACTAAAAAATAACGTAGAAATTTTAGGTATATTACCAAAACATCAAACTATTACTAATTTTTGCGTCACTCCAGTTATAGGTCTTATAAAAAATTCTTATGAGCCCAAAATTGAATTTGGTGAAGTTGACGAAATTTTTAAAATACCATTTAAATTATTTATCAATCCTAACAACTTTCAAATTCATTATCGAATTTGGAATAATCAAAAGAGAGGTTATTATTCTGTTCCTTATGGCCCTTACTATATTTGGGGTGCAACAGCACGTATAATGAGAATGTTTTGTAAAATATTAAGTGAAACAAATGAAAATAAATAATAAATGGCTTAAATCTAAAGATACAATTAAAGTTATGGACGCTTTAAAGTGCAGAAACAATCAAGTTCTCTTTGTTGGAGGATGTGTGCGCAATAGTTTACTTGGCTTACCAATTACAGACATAGATATCTCAACAAATGCGCGGCCTGATGAAATTATTAGTTTAGCAAAAAAAGCTGGTTTAAAATCTATACCAACGGGAATAAATCATGGAACCATTACAATAATTTCTAATAATAAAACCTTCGAAGTAACCAGCTTTAGAAAAGATATTAAAACTGATGGCAGGCATGCAACTGTAGCGTATTCCGATAAGATTGAAGATGATGCAGAACGAAGAGACTTTACAATAAATGCTATTTATATGACCACAGATGGTATAATAATTGATCCTTTAAACGGGATGAAAGATCTAAAAAAAAGGCACGTTCGTTTCATTAAAGATCCTAATAAACGAATAATTGAAGACTACTTAAGAATTTTAAGGTTTTTTAGATTCACCGCTGAATATGGTGATCCTGATTTAGGGATTGACGCTGAAGGCTTATCTGCTTGTGCTGCAAATATTGATGGTATTGCGTTGTTAGCAAAAGAACGTGTTGGTAGTGAAATTAGAAAAATTTTAAAAACTCAAAACCCCTCTTCAGTTTTAGCTGCAATGGAGATTTCTGGAATACTTTCAAATATTTTACCAGGAACAGCATGTAAAAATATGCCAATTCTTATTCATTTAGAAAATAAAAATACTATTAACTGGATTACTAGGCTCATTGTTTTGGGAGGTGCAGATCCAACAAATTCATTGCGCTTGAGTAATAAAGAAAACAAAGAATACAAAAGTACCCTAAAGGCAATAAATATGGGTGAGAAGCCAAGCGCAATTTCTTTTAAATTTGGAGAAATTATTGCCTATTCCTATTCGTTAGCGATCGCAGCACTAACTGAAACTTCCCCACCAAATGATCTAAGCGATCAAATTGCTAAAGGGTCTTCAGTAAAATTTCCAATAAAGCCCCAAGATCTTCATAACCTTGAAGGAAAACAATTGGGTGATATGCTTAAAAAATTAAAATCGATATGGATTAAATCAGATTTTACTTTAACCAACAAAGATTTAATGAAAAAAATTGATCAATAAATTTATATATTCAGTTCTACTGGACAAGAATGAAACATCTGGTATCTGAATGCTAAATTGTTGAAAAATTAATTTATGTCTTTTGCAACCGTAAATTTTCAAACTAATGGTGTAATATAAATGTCTGAATATATTGTTGATCGACTGGGCCAATTAGGTGATGGAATAATTGATACTCCAAATGGCGAAATATTTGCACCCTTTACTCTACCAGGAGAACATATTGAAGGAAATGTCGAAAACGGCAGAGTTAATTCTCCAAAAATTATTAAACCTGTTTCTGATAGAATAAAACCTGCTTGCAAACACTTCAAAAGTTGTGGTGGATGTTCCTTACAGCATGCATCTGACACAGTTATTTCAGATTGGAAAATTAGAAAAACTCAAGACGCATTATCACAAGTTAATCTGCATCCAGAATTTAGACCAATAATAAATTCAAAAGCAGGATCCAGACGGCGAGCCACGTTTGCGGCTAAGCGCACTAAAAAAGGTGCGCTGGTTGGCTTTCATGGCCGTGCCTCAGATGTAATTATAGAAATCTCTGAATGCCCGATATCTGATCCAATATTATTGTCTGGAATGCCCGCATTTTCTCAGTTCGCAATATTAGGTTCATCTCGAAAAGCTGTATTACGAATTTCAGCAACTGTTTCCGGAAATAGCTTAGATGTAAAAATTGATAATGGGAAAAAACTTTCCGCGACTGAAATTTCCAAGTTTGCACAAATTTGCAATCAATTTAAAATCTTAAGATTGATGTGGAATGATGATGTAATTGCCCAATCAAACCCTCCAAGCCAGAAGATGGGATTAGCAGATGTAATTCCACCAAGTGGAGCATTCCTACAAGCCACAAAGTCTGGAGAAGCCGCATTAATTAAAACTGTTTTGGAAATTATAGGCCCATCAAAACGAGTTGTTGATCTTTTTGCTGGATGTGGAACTTTTGCATTACCTATTTCAAGCAAAGCTACAGTTCATGCACTTGAGGGTGACGTAAATATGATTGCAGCTTTAGATTCTGGTTGGCGTGCTGCCGGTGGTTTGCATGATATTAAGTCCGAGACTCGCGATCTTTTTCGTAGACCACTTATGCCTGATGAATTCAAAAAAATTGATGCTATCGTAATTGATCCACCTCGCGCTGGCGCAGTATCTCAAGTAGTTGAAATTGCAAAAGCCAATGTTGGTCGTATTGCTTTTGTATCTTGTAACCCAGCAACATTTGCAAGGGACGCATCTATATTATGTAATAACGGTTACAACTTAGACTGGGTTCAAGTTATAGATCAATTTTTATGGAATCCACATATTGAACTTGTAGCTCAATTTACAAAATAAATAATTGTAGTATTAAAATGAACATGAAAATATCACTTTTTAGAAATAATCTTTATGAATGGCTTAGCTCGGCAAAAGTACGATATTCCATTTTAACCATAATAATTCTAAATGCTGTCATATTAGGAATGGAAACTTCACCATTTATAATGAATAAATATGGAACAGTTTTATCTATAATTGATAATATTTGTTTGGCAATTTTTGTTATAGAATTAACATTAAAACTATTTTCCAGAGGACTACGTTTCTTTAGAGATCCATGGAATTTGTTTGATTTTTTTGTTATAGCTATTTCACTCGCACCTTTATCTGAAGGTTTTTCAGTTTTACGTGCTTTAAGAATATTAAGAGTTTTACGTGCCTTATCTTTTGCTCCACGATTGCGTAGAACAATTGAAGGATTCATTTCAGCGCTTCCAGGAATGTCTTCGGTAATCATATTAATGGCCATTATTTTCTATATCGGAGCAGTTATTGCGACAAAGCTATTTGCTCATGAATTCCCAATTTGGTTTGGTTCAATCGGTAAATCTTTATACAGCTTGTTTCAAATTATGACTTTAGAAAGTTGGTCAATGGGAATTGTTCGTCCAGTTATGGAAGTATATCCATTTGCTTGGATGTTTTTTGTACCATTTATACTCATTACTAGTTTTGCTGTTGTAAATGTATTGGTTGGTTTAATTGTCAATTCAATGCATGATGCGCATTCAGAAGAAGCAACTGAAGCAACTGATGCATATCGTGATGATGTTATAAAACAGCTTAATGAGATATCAAAAAGACTGGATAAAATTGAGCGTTAAATGCTTTTCTTTAAAGACACTATATCTAATATATCAAAAACTTTTTCTTCTATATCATTTGCGCTCATCGCAGCGTTTTCATACATATTCTTAGGTGTATCTTGATCCAAAAATGTATCAGGTAAGACCATTGATCGAAATTTAAAACCATGATCAAATATTCCTTCATCTAATAATAATTGTTGAACATGACTGCCAAACCCACCCACTACACCTTCTTCAATGGTTATTAAGGCATCATGCTTTGAAACTAAGTCTAATATCATTTGTTTATCCAAAGGCTTTGCAAAGCGAGCATCTGCTATCGTTGGTTTTATACCTCTAAGTGATAATGAATCAGCTGCTTTTAAAACTTCTTGCAATCTTGCACCAAAAGAAAGAATGGCAATTTTTGAGCCTTGTTGGATTATTCGTCCTTTTCCAATTTCTAAAACTCTTCCTTTTTCAGGGAGATCAACCCCAACACCTTCACCTCTTGGAAACCGAAAAGCACTTGGGCGATCATCTATTGATCTAGCTGTAGCAACCATATGCATTAACTCAGCTTCATCTGCTGCTGCCATAACAACTATATCGGGCAAATTAGTCAAAAAACTTATATCAAAGCTACCTGCATGAGTAGCTCCATCAGCACCAACAAGACCAGCACGATCTATCGCAAATCTAACTGGCAAGCGTTGTAATGCAACATCATGTACGACTTGATCATAACCTCTTTGTAGAAATGTAGAATAAAGCGCACAAAATGGTTTCATCCCACCTGCAGCCATACCCGCACAGAATGTAACTGCATGCTGTTCAGCTATACCAACATCAAAAGTTCTACTTGGGTAATGTTTTTCAAAAATATCTAACCCAGTTCCGTCTGGCATTGCTGCAGTAACTGCAACAATTTTATCATCTTCACTCGCTTCAGCAATAAGCGCATTTGCGAAAACTTTAGTATAACTGGGAGCATTTGATGGTGTTTTTTGTTGTTGGCCTGAAACTACATTAAATTTAGCTACACCATGGTATTTATCTGACGATGCTTCTGCTGGAGCATATCCCTTACCCTTTTGAGTTATTGCATGTATTAATATTGGTCCAGTAGCTCGATCTTTTACAGTTCGGAGGACATTTAATAATTGCTCCATATCATGTCCATCTATTGGACCAATATATGAAAACCCAAGCTGTTCAAATAACGTACCACCAATAGTCATATGCTTTAGAATATCACGTGCACGCTTTGCACCATCTTGAAAAGGCGAAGGAAGTAATGAAACTGCGCCTTTTGCTGCAGCTTTTAATTCTTGAAATGGTTCACCAGCATAAAGGCGCGAAAGGTATGTAGACATTGCTCCAACAGGAGGTGCAATTGACATCTTATTATCATTTAAAATTACAATCAGACGCTTTCCTAAATGACCTGCATTATTCATTGCCTCATATGCCATTCCGGCAGACATAGAGCCATCCCCTATAACTGCGATAGCATCCCCTAAACCATGTTCTGGCGCACCACCTAAATCACGAGCAACAGCAAACCCCAAAGCTGCTGAAATTGAAGTTGAACTATGTGCAGCACCAAATGGATCAAAGGCACTTTCTGATCGCTTGGTAAAGCCAGATAAACCGCCACCCTTGCGGATTGTACGCATTTGATTTCGTCTACCTGTTAATATTTTATGGGGATAACACTGATGGCTAACATCCCAAATTAAGCGATCTTTAGGTGTATCAAATACTGCATGAATAGCAGTTGTTAACTCTACAACACCAAGACCTGCACCAAGATGCCCACCCGTCTCTGAAACAATAGAGATTGTCTCAGATCGCAATTCTTTTGCTAATTGATATAGCTGGGGGTCAGACAGGTTTTTCATATCTTCTGGAGAATTAATTCGATCTAATATCGGTGTATTTGGGCGTATCTCTGTCATAACTGCTTATTTATACTCTTTAGATAATTTTAACATCACATTTTTCGCTCAATTATAAACTTTGCTACCTGTCGCATTGGCTCAGCTTTATCACCATAATCAGATAATGCATCAATTGCTTCTTCAATTAACTCTTTTGCTCTTAACTTTGCATTTTCAATGCCCAAAAGAGATACAAATGTTGCCTTTCCAGCACTGACATCTTTTTGCAAACGCTTTCCAGCCAATACTGCGTCTCCTTCTATATCCAAAATATCATCTTGAATTTGAAATGCTAGACCAATAGATTTTGCATAATCTAATAATTTTCCATCATCTTGATTTGATAATATTGCACCAGATATCGCAGACCATTCTATCAGTGCACCAGTTTTATTTTGCTGTAGTGAGGTAATGTCATTTATATTTAGATTAACTTTAGACTTTTCTGCTTGAATATCTTGAGCTTGACCTAATACCATACCTTGCATTCCAGATGCTTTAGCTAATTTCTTCAGTAATTCTACTATTCTAATTGCATCAGTATGTGGCAAAGACGCAATAAGTTCAAAAGCTAATGCTTGCAATGCATCACCTGTTAGAGTTGCAGTTGCTTCATCCCACTTTACATGAACAGTTGGTTTTCCACGTCGCAATTCATCATCATCCATACAAGGTAAATCATCATGTACTAAAGAATATGCGTGTAAACATTCTATAGCTATTGCAGCTTGAATAGCAGTGTCTTTTTGAACTTCAAATATATTACAAGAATGAATAACTAAAAAAGCTCGTAATCGTTTTCCGCCATTTAAAACAGCATGTCGAATAGGCGCAGACATTAAATCATTGCCTTGCTTTTGAAGCATCTCTTTTAATGCAATTTCAACTATTGAAGCTGTATCATTAAGTTGCACATTAAAATTTAGCATAATGATAATTAACTATCAAACGGCGTTAAACCAGCTGGCTGACCATCGTTACCAAAAGTAATCTTCGCAACTTTTTCTTCCGCAGCTTTTAATTTTGCTTCACAGTGAGCTTTTAAAGCAGCTCCTCGTTCATACATTGCAATACTGTCATCTAAAGCAACCTGACTTCCTTCAAGGCTTGTTACAACTGTTTCTAGCTCATTCATTGCATCCTCAAAACTCATCTCTGCAATTGGTTTTACGCTCATTTCGCATGCTCCATTAGTACTTTTACGTGTGCATCTACGCATTCTCTTAAAGAAGGTAAATCATATCCACCCTCTAGTGTCGAGACAACACGTCCCTTACAATAAGTATCAGCAAATTTACATAATAATTTCGTGAGTATTTTAAAATCATTTGTAGTAAAATTTAAATTTGCTAAAGGATCGTTTACGTGCGCATCAAATCCTGCAGAAATAAATAACATTTCAGGTTCAAATTCAGCAATCTTTGGTAAAATCTCTTTTTTATAGGCCTCAATAAGATCTTGGCCATCCATATCAGGGTTCAAAGGGTAATTTATTATATTATTAAATGCACCCGTTTCATGCCTTTCACCAGTTCCTGGCCATAAAGGTATCTGTTGTGAAGATACAAACATTATATTTGGGTCATCCCACACCAAGTTTTGCGTCCCATTTCCATGATGTACATCAAAATCTATGATTGCTACTCGAGAAAGCCCGTGAGTTTTCATTGCATATTTTGCAGCAATTGCGATCGTACCAAATAAACAAAAGCCCATTGGTTTAGCTTTTTCTGCGTGATGACCAGGTGGACGAGATGCACAGAACGCATTTTGTAATTTTCTATTAACTACCAGATCAACTGCTTCACAAATACTCCCAACAGCTCTCATAGCTGCATTAAAGCTTCCAGAATTAACATGTGTATCGCCATCTAAAGAAACTGATCCAACAGGAGGACAAGAATTTTTAATATAATCAACATATTCCCTTGGGTGGCATAATGTAACTTGATCATATGTTCCCATTGGTGACAATATTTTTTCTAAATCATTAAAATCTAGTTTAGATAATCTTTCATTAATCACATTTAATCTATCAACTTGCTCTGGGTGACCATCAGGTGTGATATGTAAATCATAGTCTGAATGTGTGAGATAACCTGTTTTCATATTTAATCTGGCGCCAACATATACCCTGCACCTCGAACAGTTTGAAGATAACGTGGCATTTTGGGATCAACTTCAAGCTTTCGGCGCAATCTAGTTATTTGCACATCTACTGATCGCTCTTGGCTAGCCACTCCATTTTTGGTTAAATCTTCAACAAGTTTTGGGCGACTTACAGGATTATAGAGATTAGCAGAAAATATTTTTAATAACGCCGATTCAGTTGCTGTTAGTTTGACTAATGAATTATTATCCCAAAGTTCTCCTCTAGAAAGGTCATAACGAACATTACCCATTTGTATCGAAGAAGGGGATGCTAGATTTAAATCTTCTTTGGGAATTCGTCGCAAAATTGCATTTATTCGCAAAACTAGTTCTTTAGGCTCAAATGGTTTTGTTAGATAGTCATCTGCACCAGCTTCAAATCCCATAATACGCTCATTACTTTCACTTTTGGCTGTGAGTAATAAAATTGGTGTTGTTAACATTTTACGAAGGTCAATTGTCAAACTGAGGCCATCTTCGCCAGGCATCATTACATCTAATACAATCATATCAAATTCTATGCTTGCTAATAGTCGTCTTGCATGCGCTGCATCTCGAGCAGTGGATACAAAGAAATCATTGCGTAATAAAAACTTTTGTAAAAGATTTCTTATTCTTTCATCATCATCAACTATTAAAATATGTGCTTGATTATGATCCATGCTCATTTCAATTACTCTTTATCCTGAGTGATACGATTTCGTGTTTCAACATCCATAATTTTTTCTAAAACGAGGCGAAAGCCTTGAACTGCGTCTGATCCAGCAGCCCGATATGCTGCACGCATCCTTTTTCTCTGAGCATCGGACAATTGTCGCTCCAGTTCTTTACCTTCTTCAGTTAAGAATAAATTTCTTTCTCGCTTATCAAGCCGTCCCACTCTACTTTCAACAAGCCCATCATCAATTAATTGTCTTAAAACTCTGTTTAAAGATTGCTTTGTAATACCAAGTATATCAAGCAAGTCGTTAACTTTTAAACCTTTTCGCCTGTTTATAAAATGCACAGCTCTATGGTGTGCTCGGCCATAAGAATAATTTTGCAGTATTAAATCCGGATCTGAAGTAAAGCCTTTATATGCAAAATACATTAATTCAATTCCCTGAAGCAATTGATCATCTGTTAAAAAGAGCATTGCATCCATACTATTTGTTACAACTCTATTATGATCTGCCATTTTATTTCCTTCATGAAAACGATAATATATGTCAGTATTATTGACTTTATAAGAATCGAATGATAGCCCTTTTTAACTTTAAATCAAAAAATATGTCCACTTCGGGACTATTTTAAACTAATTAATAATTTACGGAGACTTTTAATGATCGGTGCATATGATGATCGCGACGGCAAGATTTGGTTCGATGGCAAATTAATCGAATGGCGAGATGCAAACATACACATTCTTACACATGCAATGCATTATGCGTCATCTGTGTTTGAAGGTGAGCGAGCATATAATGGTAAGATTTTTAAAAGCACACAACATTCCGAAAGATTATTAAAATCTGGAGAAGATGTTGATATTCCGATTCCTTATACTGTTGAGGAAATTGAAAAAGCAAAATATGAAGTCATGAAAGCAAATAATTTATCTGACGCTTATGTTAGAGTTTTAGCTTGGCGTGGATCAGGTGAAGATATGGGTGTAGCTGCAAAATCTAACCCAGTTCGAATGGCAGTAGCAGCTTGGACTTGGGGCGCGTATTACGGTGATGCAAAATTAAAAGGTGCAAAACTTGATATTTCAAAATGGAAACGCCCTTCACCAGAAACAATTCCATGTTTTGCAAAAGCATCTGGCTTATACATGATTTGCACAATGGCAAAACATGCAGCAGAAGCTAAAGGTTGCTCTGACGCAATGATGTTTGATCATCGTGGCTATGTTGCCGAAGCCACAGGTGCAAACATATTTTTTGTAAAAAATGGAGAAGTGCATACACCAAAACCAGACTGCTTCTTAAACGGTATCACGCGTCAAACTGTATTAAATATGCTGAGCGAGAAGGGCATTACAGTCCACGAGCGTCACATAATGCCAGAAGAACTCGAAAACTTTGAGCAATGTTGGCTCACCGGAACGGCCGCAGAAGTAACTCCTGTTAATCAAATAGGAGATTATAAATTTGAAGTTGGAGAAATGGCTCGTGACATTGCAGAGTCTTATGAGAATCTTGTGCGTGCATAAAAATATAAAGAAACAAACAGATTTGTAATTTGAGCACCACTTGCCTGTTTCTAAAAGTGGTGCTAATGAACGTTCACCTTTGCACCAAGGTTCGGTGCCTTATTTGGAGGATACGGTTCTGACTAGAACTGTTGATGCAGACGACACTGCCAACGCTATAAATATCCCAAGCATGAGCTTGCTGGATTTAGTATTAAACTCACTTCAAGATGATAAAGCTGAAGATATCGTAACGATAGATTTAAAGGGCAAGTCATCAATTGCTGATCATATGGTCGTAGCCTCTGGACGCTCGACCAGACAAGTTGCAGCAATTACTGAAAAATTACACTCACGCATTAAAGATACAACAGGATATATATCTAAAATCGAAGGCAAAGGTGCTGGGGACTGGGTTTTACTTGATGCTGGCGATGTTATTGTTCATGTTTTCAGACCAGAAGTACGCGAATTTTATCAATTAGAGAAAATGTGGTTAACAGATCCAACAGAACCTGAAAAAAAATAATGAAAATTCATCTTTGTGTTGTTGGAAAGTTACGTAATGGACCAGAAAAAGAACTCATTGATGACTATCTACATCGTTTTGAAAAAATTGGCCGCGCCCATGGACTAGGCCCAGTTTTTGTTAATGAAGTTGAAGATAAGAGAAATGGTGGCATGCCAAATGAAGCCATCCTTCTTCAACGCGTAATTCCCAAAGGTGCTAAAGTTATTATTTTAGACGAACGTGGTGATGTTATAAGTAGTCCTAATTTCGCAACAAAAATTAGTTCTTATGCTAACAACAGCACATCTGATTTAGCTATACTTGTTGGAGGTGCAGATGGGATCGATCCAAAACTACGCGAACAAGCAGATTATAAAATATCATTTGGAAAAATGGTTTGGCCGCATGCGTTAGTCCGCGTCATGATTTCTGAGCAGCTTTATCGCGCAGCTTCTATCTTAGCAGGCAGCCCGTATCATAGAAGCTAATCGCAAATCTAATTATTTATAATAAAAATTTTCTTTGAGTTGAACCTCTGTGGTGATCTTAGTATTAAGAGTATATGACCAAATTGGATTTAAATATGCCTCAAAAAAAACCAGTAGTACTATGTATTCTTGATGGGTGGGGAACCTCTAAAGATACGAGAGGAAATGCCGTTTCATTGGCTAATACACCTTGTTTTGATAATTTAAATGAAAATTATCCAAGCGCTACACTAACCACATTTGGTCCTGAAGTAGGTTTGCCTGAAGGGCAAATGGGCAATTCTGAAGTTGGGCATATGAATATAGGTGCAGGCCGGATAGTCGATATGGATTTAAGAAAAATTGAACGAAGCATTGAAAATAATACATTTTCGACTCTTCCTGGAATTATTAGATTTGCGGATGCAATCAAAGCCGCAAAAGGTACAGCTCATTTATGTGGAATTCTGTCTGATGGTGGAGTTCATAGTCATGTTGATCATATGATTAAAACCGCAAAAATATTAGAAAGTTTGGGATTAAAAATAATTTTGCATCTTTTTGGGGATGGACGAGATGTGGCTCCAAAATCCATTCAAACTTATCTAAATCATTTAAACGCTTCAATTGGTGTAAATACCACTATTGGTAGTTTAACAGGGCGATATTATTCTCTTGATCGAGACAATAGATGGGAACGTGTTGCTGAAGGGTATAATGCAATAGTTCACGGCATAGGAACTCATTATAAAGATGCAAATGATGCTATTTTGACTGCATATGAAAATGGTTTGACTGATGAGTTTATTCCTTCTTCTGTAATAGATGGATTTCAAGGGATCAAAAATGGCGATGGATTGCTGTGCATGAATTATCGCGCAGATAGGGCGCGAGAAATAATGGCTGCGATTGGTGACCCGTCGTTTAAAAAATTTGATGTTGGAATAAGGCCACAACTATCAATTTTATCTGGCTTTGCAGAATATTCCGAGCAACATAATACATATATGGATTGTATTTTTCCGAATGAAAAAATAGTTAATACACTCGGAGAATGGGTTTCTGCTCATGGCTTGAAACAATTTCGAATTGCAGAAACAGAAAAATACCCACACGTAACGTTTTTTATGAATGGGGGCATTGAAGCACCCGCAAATCTTGAAGTGCGGTACCTCGCCCCAAGTCCTAGCGTTGCTACATACGACCAAAAGCCAGAAATGTCCTCTCAAGAAGTTACTCAGAACTTAGTGAATGCAATAAATACTAACGAATATGACCTAATAATAGCAAACTATGCAAATCCAGATATGGTAGGCCATACAGGCGATTTACAAGCCGCTATAAAAGCTTGCGAGTCAGTTGATAGTGCACTGATTGAGATTACTCAGGCAATACATGAAATTGATGGGTCGATGATTATATGTGCTGATCATGGAAACTGTGAAACAATGATAAATATAGAAACAGGAAATCCTCATACAGCTCATACTACAAATCCAGTTCCAGTAATATTAGTAGATAAATCAAAAAATATTCAAATTCGGGAAGGTGGGAAATTAGCAGATATTGCACCTACTCTTCTAGAATTAATGGGTCTAAATCAACCAACAGAAATGACAGGGCGTTCACTAATTTCTTAATCGCACTAAATAAATTCTATGTGAATGAATTAAGCAAGAAATCTCTTAAATTACACAAACAACTGGAACTTTGTATTTAATTGATAGAAACTAAACAAACAATTTTTTTAATTATCAAAATTAAAAGATTTAAATGAAAGTAACTAAATAAATTCACCAATTAGTTTACTGGAAAAAAGGTTAGAATAAACATGAACAGATTTATCTTAGTAGCTTTAGCAGGAGTAATTTCTGGAGCTTTAATTACAACTCAATTTACTGAACCTTTAATAGCTCAAGAAACTAAACGTGTAAAATCTACTTATGAAAACTTAGATTTATTTGGTGACATCTTTGAGCGCATACGTTCTTCATATGTCGAAGAAATTGATGAAGAAAAGTTAATCGAAAGTGCAATTAGTGGCATGCTTTCATCTCTTGATCCACATTCAAGTTATATGGCTCCTGAAGATTTTTCCACCATGCAAGTTCAAACACGTGGTGAGTTTGGTGGTTTAGGAATTGAAGTAACTCAAGAAAATGGTTTTATAAAAGTTGTTTCACCCATTGATGATACGCCAGCCGCTAATGCGGGAATAGAAGCCGGTGATTTCATTACAAAGGTTGATGGAGAAAGCACCTTAGGAAAAACATTGGATGAGGCTGTAGATAAAATGCGAGGGCCAGTTGGCTCAGAAATTATAATTACAGTTGTTCGTGAGGGTGTCGATGAACCTTTTGATGTGAGCATCATTAGAGATACTATAGAAATTAAGGCAGTTAAGGCGCGTACTGAAGGAAAGACAATCGTATTACGGGTATCCTCATTCACGAGTAAAACCTACCCAAATCTAAAAGACAGTTTAGAAAAAGAAATTAAGGCTGCTGGTGGACTTGAAAATGTAAACGGGGTTGTTGTAGATTTAAGAAATAATCCTGGCGGCCTTCTCAATCAAGCAATCCGAGTGTCTGATGCATTCTTAGAAAGTGGTGAGATAGTTTCTACACGTGGTAGAGCTGCGGGGGATGCAGAGCGTTATAATGCAACGCCGGGTGATCTAACAAATGGTAAACCTGTTGTAGTATTAATTAATGGTGGATCTGCCTCAGCGTCAGAAATTGTTGCAGGTGCTCTTCAAGACCACCATAGAGCAATCATTGTTGGCACAAAGTCCTTTGGGAAGGGATCTGTCCAAACAATAATCCCATTATCTTCAGATGGTGCTGCTATGAGACTAACCACTGCGAGATATTACACACCTTCTGGAAGGTCAATCCAATCACTTGGAGTATCACCAGATATACTAGTTAAGCAGCGTGTGAGGTCTGATGAAGATCCGGAAAAAGATCAAAATTTTCAAAGATTTGAAGCGGATTTAGAAAATTCTTTATCTAACGACAGTTTGACAGATGATGAACGAAACTTCTTGGAAAATGAGAGAAAACAACAAGAAGAAACAGCAAAAATGCGAAATGATGACTATCAATTATCTTATGCATTAGATGTATTGAAAGGTCTTGCGACTTTGTCGCAAAATTAAATATGACAGAAGATGAAATTTTAAAATTACCTTATAGGCCATGTGTTGGCATTATGTTGTGTAACGCCCAAGGAGGAATATTTGCTGGCCAACGATTGGATAGTGCTCAAGACGCATGGCAAATGCCACAAGGTGGCGTAGAACAAAATGAAGATCCAAAAGCCGCAGCACTACGCGAACTTGAGGAAGAGACGGGGATCCCACCAAGTGCTGTAGAAGTCATTGCAGAAACACAAGATTGGATACCTTATGAATTACCACATTACTTAGTGAAAAAATTATGGAATGGTAAATATCGCGGTCAAAAACAACGTTGGTTTTTAATGCAGTTTGTTGGTGATGACAGCATGGTAAACATACAAACTGAAATACCTGAATTTTCTAGGTGGTGTTGGCTTCAATCAGAAGAACTATTAGATAAAATTGTTCCATTTAAACGCAATACATATGAAACAGTAATACGTGAATTTAAAGCACAATTAGATAACTCCTGATCTTAATCAAAATTAAAATTTGAGTATATATTAAATGTTTGATGTTTGTATAATTGGTGGAGGTCCAGCAGGCTTGATGGCCGCTGAAACAGCCGCAGACAACGGTTTATCAGTAGTTATTATTGATGCAAAACCTACATATGGGCGGAAGTTTTTAATGGCAGGAAAGTCCGGCTTAAACATTACTAAAGACGAGGCCAAATCTGAATTTCTAAACCACTATTTTAATGCGAAAAAATGGTTAACCCCAATCATTAACAATTTTGATAATGAGGCCGTTATGAAGTGGGCTCAAGACTTAGATCAAGAAATTTTTACAGGTTCCTCGGGACGAGTATTTCCTAAAAGCATGAAAGCATCACCCTTGTTGAGATCTTGGCTCATACGGTTATCTAACAAAGGTGTAACATTTTATCAAAACTGGAAGTGGGTGGGTTGGCAAGGTGATGTGGCAGCCTTTGAAACTATTTTAGGTAAAAAACTAGTTAAGTCACATACTACCATTTTGGCAATGGGAGGTGCTAGTTGGCCACATCTTGGTTCAGATGGTTTGTGGGCTGATATACTGAAAAAAAATAATGTGACTGTTACTAATTTCCAACCTTCTAACATGGGCTTTAAAATTCAGTGGTCTAAATACATGAAGCCTTTTTTTGGAACGCCTATAAAGTCTGTTCGCATATCATCAGGTGAATTTTCAGCTATTGGCGAGTTTGTAATTTCAAAAAAAGGTATTGAAGGGAGTGGTATTTATGCAGCAAGTAAATTCATGCGCGATGGCAATAACTTAATAATAGACCTGCTTCCAGATACAGAAATAGAGACACTAAATAAAAGGCACAAACATTTATCACCTAAAGTATCAAGAAGTACATTTAATCGCAAAGTATTACGTCTAAACAACGAAAAAACAGCGTTTTTTAACGAATTTTCGCAACATATTTCCACACAAGATATAACTCATTCAGCAAAAAGTCTTCTAATTCCACATGAAGGACCTCACCCAATTAATGAAGCAATATCTACTGCAGGCGGAGTGTCAAAAAGTGCTCTAAATGATAATTTAATGCTAAAAGCAAAACCTAGTGTTTTTTGTGCAGGTGAAATGTTGGACTGGGAAGCCCCAACAGGCGGTTACCTAATAACAGCATGCCTTGCTACAGGAAAGTGGGCGGGACTTGGTGCAATAAATTACATTAAAAGCTTAAAATAAGTATAATATCATTAAAGATTTATAGCAGATATGTACGCAGGGCGTTTAATTTGCTGTCGAAAATAATCTCGTAATTTTCCATCTGGGATATCAAACTTTGCAACACGAGCCCATCCTCCAATATGCGTCAATATAATGTCAGGAATTGTAAATTTCTCACCCATCACATTTGGCCCAGTACCCATTCTAGATTCTAAAACTTTTAAAGACTTTGCAAACTCCCAATGCAAAGTATCTTTGAGCTCACTTATACGCATCTCTTTTGGTAAAACAAAGCTATGCCTTGCCGCTGTCCACAAAATTGAATCTAACTCATCAAGAATAAACTGCGTAAAACTATCTTGCTGTGCTCGCTCAATTGTTCCAGCTGGAAATGTTAATTGGTTATATTTATCAGCCAAATAAGTGATTATTGCAGTTGAGTCAGCAATATTTACGCCATTTGCCTCTAAGCTTGGAACTTTACCTGATACATTGGCTAATTGTGCTTCAGCCGATTGAGCCCCAACTTTCAAATGTTTATACTCTAATCCAATTTCATTCATTGCCCACAAAACTCGCAACGTACGAGTATTTGTATTCCCAATTACTTTATACATGAAAATTCCCTCATTTTGGTCGCATCATAGATATTCTAATAAATGCCCGCTCAAGTATAGCTTGTGCAGGTGCTTTTGATGATGATCTTAATGATAAATCTGTATTTATTAAAACACCCAAGGCTTTTTCCAACCTTATACCGCCCCATCCTCGCGCCTGACGAACCATTCTGTCTTTGCGATGACCAAAAACAGGCGGCCTTGCTCTTGAAAGCGCAACGTCTGGACCTGATGGATGTGAAGCCGCTAAATGTAAATTTCTAAAATGACGCGTTGCAGCAATACATAAGGTAGTAGGATTCGTACCCTGCCCAAAAAGTCGATTCAGGATGGGCCCCACTTCATCAGATCTTGCATCAGCAATAATATTTATTGCCTCATCTAACGCTGCATCAATTGTAACAGGTGCGCATGATTGTATATCAGTAGATGTTATTACAGTATCATCTTTATATTTATAGAGGCTTAATTTTTCCAAAGTTTGTTGAAAGTCGCCTGGATCAAGACTTCTTCCCAGAACAATTAACTCTTTTTTTGCATCATTATCAAAATTATTAAGGTTATGTTTCGAGGCGGTAGAGATAATTTCTTTTTCATTTGGGGGGTCATTATAAATGCCAATAGCAACAGAATTATTGTAATTTTCAATAGTTTTTCGCAGTTTAGATCGCGCGTTTAATTGACCTGCAGTTAAAACTAAAAATGCATCTCCTTTTTGCCAATCTTGCATTGCTTTATCGATAATTGGTTCAATTGTGTCTGTTGCATCCTCAACAAACACAGCTCGTAGGCCAGGAAAAAATCCACTCGCTTTCAATCCATCTAATAAAAGTGCAGGATCCTTTCTTAAGTCAGAAGCTGAAATACGGGTTAATCGCATTTCTTCTTCAGCATTATCTCCAATGAGTGATTTGAGTAGTTCTTGCCTTCGTAAGGCAACACGCATGCTATCAGCACCATAAATAAGAATTGAAGTATGATTAGCATCAGGATTGGAAAAATAATTATTTGCCTTATCCCCAGCTAATTTCATTCCAACCAATCCTTAGCAGTTATTAACAAAAGAGTAACAATCTTATCTGCCATGTCTCGTGAAAGCCTTACATTTGCATCTCTTTCCGCTACAGCAGTTGGGTAAGTGCCCGCCGTAGCACTGTAAGCAGTATTTGAGACTATGGTGTTTGTATAAATTACTTTTTTTGATGCCATATCAACTAAATCAAAATTTGTTTCACCCTGCAATGTGTAGCGCGTTACATCGTTATCTTTTGATATAGTCAGGTTTTTAGATTTAATATTCGATGTATATTTTAATAAATAAGTAGGAGTACCGTCTAATGCTCCCAAGCGCTCTATTAAACGTTCACGAAATTCAAATGCATTTCTACCATTAGAGACCTCAACATCAATTTTGCCCATAATAAGATCAGCTGGTTTATTTGTACCATAAATAGGTTCAAATCCACATGACATTAGGGGCAAAATTCCTATTAGAAGCCACCTTCTATTAAATAACGACATTCACTATCTTTCCAGGCACAACAATGATCTTTTTTGGAGCATTTCCATCTAGAATGCGCAAAATTGATGGTCTTTCAAGAACTATTTTTTCAATCTCATCTTTAGCGAGGTCAATATTAACTTCAATTTCATCTCTTCGCTTACCATTCACCTGGATAGGTAAAATGATAGTATCATTTATTAGCATTAAAGCATCTAAAGTGGGCCACTTTGCGCCCGTTACCAATCCTTCACCACCTAATGTAGACCATATTTCTTCAGCTAAATGCGGTGTCATCGGTTGCATTAATTGAGCCATTGTTAACATGGCATTAACTTTTGCAATTTTACTTGCCGATGATTTTGAAATTATATTGGTAAATTGATAAAGGGCTGCAATTGATTTGTTAAATGCAAATCCTTCAACACCATTTGTTACTGCATCGATAGCAATATTTCTTGCTTTATCTAATTCAACGTCTTTCGATGTGTCAGTTGTTTGATCTTGAGTTATTTCAACAGTTAATCTCCAGACTCTTTGCAAATGTTTCCAAGCAGCCTCAGCTCCTGATGCAGTCCACTCAACATCTCTTTCTGGAGGGCTGTCAGACATAACAAACCAGCGCGCAGTATCTGCTCCATACTGATCGATGATATCATCCGGATCGACCACATTCTTCTTAGATTTTGACATTTTAATAGACTGGCCAACTGTTACCTTTTGGCCATCAAGTGTTATAAATTCACCACTTTCAGACTGCTTAATATCATCTGGGTTGAGCCATTTTCCATCTGGATCTTGATATGTTGCATGGCAAACCATTCCTTGAGTAAATAACGCATTGAATGGTTCAATTGCCTTTTTTGGTAAATGTCCAGTGGCATTCATGGCGCGCGCAAAAAATCGTGAGTATAATAGGTGTAAGATTGCATGCTCAACACCACCAATATATTGGTCGACATTCATCCAGTAATCTGCATCTTTTTCACTGGTGGGGGTAGTGGATTCTGGCGCTGTAAATCTTGCATAATACCATGATGAATCTACGAAGGTATCCATAGTATCAGTTTCTCGAAGGGCATCTGATCCACATGATGGGCATTTACAATTCCTCCACTCATCATGTCTATCTAATGGATTTCCAGGTTTATCAAATGATACGTCTTTTGGCAGAACTATTGGTAGGTTTTCTTTTTTTTCAGCAACCACTCCACATTTATCACAATGGATTACAGGAATAGGGCAACCCCAATACCTTTGTCGGGAAACGCCCCAATCCCTTAAGCGATAATTCGTAGTTGCTTCACCCATTCCTTTTTCAGAAATACGCTTAATGACTTCAGATTTGCCTTCTTCAATAGTCAAACCATCTAAAAATCGCGAATTAATTAAATTACCTACACCAGTATATGCTTCTTCTTTAATAGCAAATGTATCTGGATTTTGATCAGTTGGGCACACAACAGGAGTAACAATCAAATCATATTTTCTTGCAAAATCTAAATCACGTTGATCATGTGCTGGACAGCCAAATATTGCGCCCGTTCCGTACCCCATAAGTATAAAGTTGGCTATATAAACAGGCATTTCCCAAGCATCGTTGAAGGGGTGGGTTACAGTAATGCCTGTGTTGTAACCTTTTTTTTCTGCAGTTTCTAAAGCTTCTTGGGTAGTTCCTATTTGCCTACACTCTAGATTAAAATTAGCTATGTCAGGATTATTTTTTTCTAATTCTTTTGCTAAGGGATGATCACAAGAAATTGCTGCAAATGATGCACCAAACAATGTATCAGGTCGCGTTGTATATACTTCTAATTTTTCAAAACCAACAGGAGCATCAGTAGTTTTAAAATCAAACTGCAACCCCTGTGATTTACCAATCCAGTTTTTCTGCATGGTACGCACTTTTTCTGGCCAGCTTTCTAAACCATCTAGTGCACTTAGTAATTCTTCTGAATATTCTGATATCTTAAAAAACCACTGCGTTAACTCTTTACGCTCAACTAATGCGCCTGATCTCCACCCTTTTCCGTTTTCAACCTGCTCATTTGCTAGAACTGTCATATCAACTGGATCCCAATTTACGACAGCATTTTTACGATATACTAATCCCTTGGACATCATATCAATAAACATAGACTGTTGTTGCCCATAATACTCTGGATCACAGGTGGCAAATTCGCGTGACCAGTCAATTGAAAGACCCATTGGCTTTAATTGAGCTCGCATGTCAGCAATGTTCTGATAAGTCCAATCACCAGGATGGACATTTTTCTCCATGGCCGCATTTTCAGCCGGCATTCCAAATGCATCCCATCCCATTGGATGTAATACGTTAAATCCAACTGCAGATTTATACCGCGCAACAACATCACCCATAGTATAGTTTCTCACATGTCCCATGTGTATGCGACCTGAGGGATATGGAAACATCTCTAACACATAGTATTTTTTACGTGTATCAGGAATTGCCTTAAAACTTTGCGATTTTTCCCAGGCAAATTGCCATTTAGGCTCTGTCACTTTTGCATTATAACGCATTTTTTAGGCACCTTTTAAAGTGGAACGCCGGAGCGTAGCCCGGCGTATGGTAGTTGGATAAATATTCATATAATTTATAGATCTAATTCTTTTAATCGCAATTGGCGTGCTC
>ENA-UOYH01000027-UOYH01000027.1-marine-metagenome-genome-assembly--contig:-NODE-27-length-64587-cov-4.266858_pt1 | contig 64587 bp, 55 predicted proteins | sample MGYA00238175_ERZ767261 | MGnify/ENA primary metagenome ERZ767261 (study PRJEB28946, sample SAMN06267185) | marine metagenome | isolation source: Columbia River Estuary | place: USA:Columbia River Estuary...
TAGCTCCGCTCGTGTTTGGTCATATGCAGCACGATAATAATCAGATTTGGTCGATGCAATCCTCTCAAGCCAACGTCGCGCAGCTTTGTTGTAAGCATCAATTTGAAGAACTTTCTTAAATTCCGCGTCAGCTTCGTCATACTTACCAAGATTGTAATATCCCTCACCCGCATACAAATAACGTCGAACTTGATCAACATTTTGGGTGTGGTCAAGAGTCAGCGATGTATTAGTCCTAATAGGGTCATCTAAATAACCAAGCTGCTCGATTGCTCCTTTATTTGTAGGGTCCTGAACCAAAACATCCTCAAGCATACTGCGTGCTTCATCCAACCTACCGATACGGCGATATTCTTGAGCTAAAGCAGAAGTAGCGTCACCCAAATGGAGGTTGTAGGTTTGACGACGATCAGATAATGCTGGGCCGTTAGGCAGCATGTTTAGAGCTATCTTATACTGCGTGACCGCCTCTTTGTATTGGCTTTTCTGATATGCAGCTCTGCCAAGCTCAAGCGCCTTGTCAGCTTCTGCTACGAGGTTTGCTCGGCGAGCGATTTCTCGCTGGGCAATGCTAGATGAATATCCAGACACATCTTGTTGAGCGTACAGCACACTAGTCGATAAAAGGACGCCTGTTAGCATGCAACAGCGAAGAGTAAATTGCCTATTTTCCTGCTTAGCCTTAAAAGCAGCAAAATTGTTACGCAAATCTTGAATGTATGGGCGGGTAAGTTTGCTATTCATGATTAATAAGAGGATCTGAACATTTTTTCTATTATGTGTGAAGGATATTTTTATATTATTTCGTAATTTATGGTGTGGCCAAGTCCTATTTTTAAATTGAATTGATTTAACTAATCATCAATTGTTGTAAGACATCACGTGCTCGAGCTTGTTACCTTCTTTATCAAGGTATTCTACAACGATGATCATTTTATCAATATCAACGGATTTCAATAGGTAAGGCTTCTTTGTGGCCGCAGGGTCATACGGAAGTGAGAAGTAGGTGTTCTCATCAATTTTAAAAGGCTTAGCTTCCTGATTCAGAGCATTCAGGGTCAGCGTTGCCCGACTATCCATGATACCCAACGACCGCTTGGGATGACCATCTAAATCACCACGCTTATCAAAACGATATTGAGTGCCTACTTTGTTTGGCTGAAGATCCTCTATCACCCAAATGGTATCAACCATGCCGTTTGCATTTCGCCTTTTATCTAGATCCACAAATTTAAAGCGTTTTTGCATCAAGGCTTTTTTGAGTGTAATCACCCCGCCCAGCTTGACCGGATCATCTGTCTTATTAACAGGGACCTTTACTTTAGTTTCTAGGTTAAAAAAAGATTCTCTGCCAGCACTTGTTGCAACCCTAGGCTTGAGGTGCACTTGTGTGGTATTAACTGAATCTGCTTGCAGCTTGGTGACAGGCTCAGGATAATCACTGGCGTCATTTGGATTAGTCTCAGCTTCGTATTCTTCTCGGTTAGCAAACCCATCATCATCTGGGTCTCGCTCTGGGGCATTTCGGTATCCTGGGTCGAGCTTATTCTCCATCCACCAGGTGTTCGGTATGCCGGCATGCACCGGATCGCTCTTCAGCAAATCGACTGGGTTCTTGGGATCATCTCGCTGAGAAAACAACACAATGCCAGTGAACAAATCCACCTTTCGGCCATCGAGGTCCGCTTGATTTATTCTATGCTCCATATACATAGACACCTTTGCCTTATCGATACCCGGCAAACCCACTACGCCGACTTCGGCGTTTTGTTTTGGCGAAGGCAGAATGAAAGCACTAGTCTGGTCACTTTTATTTTTCACACTAATATAACCTAGAGCCACCAATGCGGCAACTGCAGCACCAAGGGTCACTTTTTCGTAATTATCGGATAGCCAAGACATGTTGTAGCGGTGTTAAGATATGATATTAAGAGAGTTACTGTTACTTTGCCGGACGCTTGGCACCTGCCTCCTCTTTTTCTGCAACGGGCTTATTGCCTTTCATCAAAAGGATGTCAAATTTGACATGCACGATGAGATTCTCTTCTCCCATGACCTGCTTCAAAATATGCTCGTCATCTAAATCCGGATTAGGTTGAGCCTCAAACGCATTGTCGTTTGCCTCAAAGTCCAGCCCATTTTCCCCAGCCACTTCAGCCGGCACATCGAATCCACCGAAAACATCGTTATTCTCGATAGGTGCCAATCCCGCATCACCGAAATTCTCTTTCTTTGCTTTGAAATCAGCGTCTTTGGGGCCTGGTGCATTTTGGTTCTCATTGCGAATGCGCAATGCTCGTATCGCATACAAATACTCCTTGGAATTAGCCATTGCCTGCAAAAAATGTCGCATTGAGGACTCCTTCGCAGTGAAAGTCATCTCAACAGGCATTGCTTCAAGAATTTGCTGCTCCTCTAAAGTAGGCTTTTTTGCACGCCCTCTAGTATTTTGCTTTTTACTTGGCAACGCGGGTGGTCCCTTTTCGACGGCAATCAATTCGCGCCGAACATTAAGCAGGGCCTTAGGTTCATTTTCGGCTAATTTTTCAAGCAACCATTGAACAGCTCCCAACTGGAAATTTAACTTCTTCGTTGCATAGGGTGCGGCTTGAACAGCTGCATATTTTTCAAAGCCAAAACCACACTTATCGGGCAATGTCGTACCTACTTTGCTGAATGCTTTTCTCAGCTCAGTCTGCATTTTAATCCTCGCATCAGTAAATTCCCCTGGGGTTAGCTTTGGCAGTTGTTCGGGCTTGTATTCAAAAAAAGCTATACTCACCTCCTCGATAACCGACTCATACTCCATTACATTCTCCTTACGCGCAGTCAAGTTTGCTTGATTAGGATACGGCTTAGCCATGACTAAAATATTATATCGACTTTTTAGTCCACTATACTCTGACATGTTGGCCGCAAAATCATCCCCTTCGGAATAACCATGGTAAAAGATGGCGCCCGCGAATACGATGGTTACTCCTAAGAGCCCACTGACAAACTTATTTTCCTGAATCCAATCCATGATTTAAAATTTGATTTTCTTGGTTATTCAATAATTTTCAATTCGTTACTTATAATGCACATCTCTCGCACACCATTTATTAATTACTGACCGCCTCGCTGTATTCCATTGATATAGGTTCTTTGAGAGGTAATATGATTTCAAACCGTGCTGCATAGGCATCACCTAGATCGGTTGGCTTCTCAATGATGGTTTGCTGCGTTGGCATCACATTGAAATATTTTGAGCCGTTTCTGAGACGATCAATAAGCGCATCCACTTCTTTGTGGCCGTCCTTCTCACGCCAAAAACCTTTTAATCTAATCGCCGTGATTTCTGGAGACCTCGGCATTGACCCAGCTTTCGGCTGTTTGGGTTTCTGATTAACAGATAGAGCATCCATATTGATCTGCGCCATAGCTGACTCACCTGTTTCTAGGGTAGCGTAATCACTGCTGATTACCGATTGTAAAACGTTCGCTGTTTCCTCACCCGGGGAATCGAGACTGACCTCACTTCGCACAAAACCGACAACAGGATCAAAATCGACTAGCCATACTATGTCACTCTTGAAGTAAAGGGCCAAGTCATCCAGCAGATCGATCCATTCTGTTCGTGATGCCTGCTCACCTGTTAGCTGGCTTGCAACAAGGTCAAGTTCAGCTTCTTTTTTTGCCAATTTATCGAGAGGCTTCGCATAAAGCTCTCTTTTAGCAACCTCATCTTTAATGTTATTAAGCCCTTCTTCTGACAGGCCTCTCCTGCCCATATTCGTCCATGACCATAGAGCCCACCCAGTAATAAGGAGCATTGATGCAGTAACGAGCCATGGTTTTCTACGCTTTGTTTCGCGTTCGCGAAACACCTGCTCGGGCACTAGATCAATGGTGAGTGGCGTTTGGCCCTCAGCGCGCAACGCCAAGCCAACTAACTCACCCAGCATGTGGGCTTCATTATTTAGTTGATCAATATTTACCTCAGAACCGACGGAGAGCTCCTTGAGAGGATTAAATCGCTCCACAGGAAGCTTAAGTTTATCCTCAAAGAATTTATCAATATATGGCAGATTTGCCCCCCCTCCTGAGAGGAAAACTTTTTGTGGTGCGCGGCCCCCGTGCTGGCTGCGGAAGTAATTCGTTGTTCTGGCAATTTCGGCAGGGAGCTTGCTCAGCGCATTGCGAATCACCATAGCAAGTGCCGCCGCATCCTCACTCAACTCAGATGTGTGCACCGTATTCAATGCCACTAGACCATTGTTACATTTTTGAGCTTCGGCCTCAGAAAAGTTGATTCCGTATTCCTTGGCAATAGCCGAAGTGATGGAGGCTCCACCGACAGCCACGCTGCGGGTGAACATTCTTTTACCCTCGAGGTATATGAGATTGCAGGTTTTTGCTCCGATATCGATAAGCAAAGTCGTCCCCTCAAGCTCAGGGTAGTTATATAACAATGCATTGTAGAGAGACATGGGCGAGGCATCGACATCAATTGTCTTAAGCCCAGTATCGGCTACAATATCATTTAAATCGTTCAGCGAATCACCCTTGATGGCAACGAGAGCAACTTCTTTTTCACTCGAGTTACTGTCAAGAAGCTGCCAATCCCAGATAACTTCTTCGATAGGAAATGGTACGTGCTGCTGAGCCTCAAACGCTACCAGCTGCTCAATGTTGTCATCTTCAATCGGGGGAAGCTTGATGAAACGGGTAAAAACAGACTGGCCCGATATGGAGTAACGCAGCTTCGTGCTTTTGCTGATTCCAAGACGGTCAATCAGCTCAGATATCGCCACCCTAATCTGCGGCAAACGGGCCATTTCGGCAGCTGGGTCGGCTAAAATAGATGTCGAATCATACTTAAGAAGAGTGAGGCGGCCGGATTTTGACACTTCAAAAACGCCCATCGCAATGCGTTGAGATCCGATATTGAGGGTTACAATAGTGTTTGCAGCAGCCATAATTGATTAAACTTCAGAGGTAAGGTAGATGATTTAGGAATCACATGAAACAATTGGAATACATATAACGTCTTCCAATATGCTGTTTTAATCAAGTTCCTCGATTTCAGCATAGCGGTCCCACCAGAAAAACTTAAAGGGGGTTTCATTTTTGTTGAGCAGCGGTATTTTCCTGAAAGGAGTTAGGCTGTCCCACCACTTGCCTTTTCGTATAGGCATGGTGGTAAAAAATCCAGAACTTTTGGCAGGCTGTATCCCGTTGACCGTGATCTCCCCACCTATCTCTTCAATGATTGACTTGGCCGCGCTATCACGCCCACTAATTCGTTTGACCGCTGTGGGAGATAGATAGACTGATACATATACATCTTCACCTATCGGCACATTCACGTAGTTAATCTCTTTCTCCAACAATCGAACCTTTGTCGATTTGTTTTCCGTAACTTGGGCTGCAACATACCATTTGACCGTGACACGGTCAGCAAAATCTTCATCACGATTCGACGATTCGATTTTGATTTTAACTTCAACCTCTAACCACTCCTTGGGTTTGAATTTCTTAACTGTGGTGCCTCCACCTATGGTGGGGGACAGTAGGCTATCAAATTCAGGCTTACTAATATCCAGCTTATACTGCTGCGCCATGATAGGCGAAGACATGGCTAAAAAAGCAATGAGAGCAACTGCAAATAGATTACGCTGGTTTAATGAATTCATATTATGTGCTTAACCAGTTCATTATCTATTTGTGACTCGATTTGACCAGCAGAAACGCGAAAAGATTATACTTTTTATAATGATCCGCCTCAACGGCGCGCCGACATCCTTGATGTGGCATGTTACGTCGAGTTCATAAACATCGCGCTTGTGCAATTCTCGTCAGTGTGATTTGTAAAGCTGCAACATGGCCAAGCCACAAAAAACAGCAATTCAACCCACACGGACTGAAGATTTCCCAGAATGGTATCAGCAAGTTGTCAAAGCCGCAGACTTGGCTGAAAATTCAGAAACCCGAGGCTGCATGGTCATAAAGCCGTGGGGATATGGAATTTGGGAGCTTATACAGCAACAGCTTGATGTACGTTTTAAGGCAACAGGTCATCAAAATGCCTATTTTCCACTGCTGATCCCCCTTTCCTATCTCGAAAAAGAAGCTGAGCATGCAGAAGGCTTTGCCACCGAGTGCGCTGTAGTAACCCACCATCGGCTTGAGGCCCAAAAAGATGATCAGGGTAAAACTAAGATGATCCCAGCAGGTAAGCTTACCGAACCCTATGTCATCCGCCCAACCTCCGAAACCATCATTGGAGCGGCTTTCTCTCGGTGGGTTGAATCCTACAGGGACCTTCCGCTACTTATCAACCAATGGGCCAACGTCATGCGCTGGGAGATGCGTCCGCGTCTCTTTCTCAGAACTGCCGAGTTTCTATGGCAAGAAGGACACACGGCTCACGAGACCAAAGAAGAAGCTATTGAAGAGACAAGAACAATCCATCAGCTTTATCAAGAGTTTCTCCGAGACCACCTCGCTATACCAGTAATTGCAGGTGAAAAGACAGAGGCCGAACGCTTCCCTGGGGCCGATATGACACTGACCGTTGAGGCCATGGTTCAAGATAAGAAAGCGATACAAGCTGGCACATCACACTACCTAGGCACCAATTTTTCCGAGGCTCAGAACATTAGTTTCGCCGGTCGCGATGGCAACCAGCAGCTAGCTCATACTACTTCATGGGGCGTGTCTACTCGCCTTATCGGCACCCTCATCATGGCCCACTCTGATGATGATGGATTAGTTTTACCACCAAGAGTAGCCCCATCACAGATTGTCATCGTCCCTGTAACTCCCAAAGATGACAGTCGAGATGCAATCATTGATGCCTGCCAAGCTCTCGCAGAAATACTGCGCCGTGATTGCAGCTACGCTGGCCAGCCCATGCGCGTTCACGTAGACAGTCGTGATTTAGGTGGTGGTGTTAAAAAATGGGAGTGGGTCAAAAAGGGCGCACCCATTAGGATCGAAATTGGTCCACGCGATCTAGAATCAGGAAAAGTTTGCCTTCAGCGCCGAGATCAAGGCCCGATGGAAAAAGACTTCCTGCCCAAAGAAGACTTTATTCGAAATGCTGCTGACATCATGCAAGATATTCACAACAACCTACTCGAACGCGCTACTGAGCTTCGTGATCAAAACATTACCGCTTGCTCAGACATTGCTAGTTTTGACAAGCACTGGGCAGATGATGCACCTGGTTGGCTCATGACTCCCTGGAATGGCACGCGCCAGCAAGAGGAAGAACTCTCTAAGAAACATAAAATATCTATTCGTTGCCTACCTCTCGATTTACAAGAAAGTGATCCAGAGCCTTGCTTCCTCACTGCCGAGCCTACCCGTCAGCGCGCGCTCTGGGGACGCAGTTACTAATCATTTTTAGCTTTGGCATTTAACATTTAATACATAACATCTCCACGAAATGGGTATCTTCAACAAACCAAAACTCAGAGGCACAGGCAACAAGCGCGAGAATATGCCTGATGATTTGTGGACCAAGTGTCCCGATTGCGGCGAGCTAATTCACGCACTTGACCTTAAGCAGAACCTCAACGTTTGTCCCAAGTGTGAGCATCATTTCCTTATTGGCTCACGTGAGCGCATCCAGCTACTGGGAGACCCTAACAGCTTCGAAGAAACCAACGCAGACCTATTTTCTAAGAACCCACTCGGGTTCAGCAAATATGAGGACAAGATTGCGATGCTACGTGAAAAAACAAAGCTCAACGATGCCGTCGTAACCGGGTCCCTCACCATAGATGGCAAGCCAACCATGATCGCCGTCATGGATTTTAAATTTTTCGCGGGCTCTATGGGCTCAGTCGTGGGAGAAAAAATCACCCGCGCCATTGAGCAGGCTATCGACGAGAAGAAAGCTGTTATTATTGTGTCTGCCTCATCTGGAGCTCGCATGCAAGAGGGCATGCTCTCACTCATGCAGATGGCAAAGACATGCGCCGCTCTAGCTCGCTTGTCAGAAGCTGGCCTACCCTACATCTCAGTAATGACCCACCCCACCACAGGAGGTGTGACCGCATCATTTGCCACCATCGGCGACATCAATCTTGCTGAGCCGCAGTGCATGATCGGATTTGCTGGGCCACGTGTAGTTAAGGAAACAACGCACCAAGACTTACCACCGGGCTTCCAGACTGCAGAGTTCATGTTAGAACACGGCTTGATCGATTCCATTGTGACACGCAGTAAATTACGCGCTAAGCTTGGACAGCTGCTTGGATACATGCTGCCCTAGATAAACGGCCACTGTATTCAGTCCATCATAGTCCACAACCACTGGATGCTCGAACATCCTGTGCAGATGAATTACAAAGAAGCAATCGACTGGCTCTACAGCACGCAGAAATTCGGTATTAAACTTGGCCTAGACCAGCCAAAACGATTACTGCGTGAGCTCGACGCTTGCCCCTCAAGTGGCGTCAAAGTCATCCATGTTGCAGGGACAAACGGCAAAGGGTCAACCTGTGCCATGATCGACGCAATAGCTCGCGCAAGCGGCTTACGGTGCGGCCTCTTTACTTCACCTCACCTCGTTGATTTTCGCGAGCGTGTACGAGTCAACGGCCATGAAATAAGTGAATCTCAAACTGCACGCTACCTGAGTGAGATCAAACAACAAGTCGCTGACTGGGAGCACCACCCCACATTCTTCGAACTCACCCTTGTGCTTGGCTTGCTGCACTTCAAGCGGCAGGAATGTGAGCTGATCACCTTAGAGACAGGAATGGGCGGAAGGCTCGATGCAACCACAGCTGTAGCTGCTAATATTGCAGTCATCACACCGGTGGCCATGGATCATTCCCAATGGCTCGGTGAAACACTAGCCGAGATCGCTGCAGAGAAAGCAGGCATCATGGTTACGGGCAAACCTACCTTAAGCAGCTCTCAACATCCAGACGTCTGCCAGGTTCTCAAGGAACATGCGCATCAAATCGATTCGCCGATTGAGTTCATCTCAGCCCCATATACGCGATCAACTATCAGCTTGGCTGGAGCTCATCAGCTTAACAACGCAGCACTTGCGATCGCGGCCATAGAATACGCTGACATATCAACTAGCGCCGACATCATCCGAGACTCTCTGGCACAAGTGAACTGGCCAGGACGTTTTGAATACTGCCACGCACCTTATTCACCTCACGGTGTCATACTCGATGCCGCGCACAACCCACAAGCGGCCAAAGCCCTAGTAAAAACATGGCAGCAGCAGTATCCCAACCAAAGGGCTACGATCATCTTTGGAGCTGTGGAGGGGAAAAACACAAACCTCGTCATCTCCATTTTATCGGAAATCGCCACTCACATTCACCTCACGCCAATCGATTCAGAGAGATCACTCAGCATGAATGAGCTCGCTAAATCCGTCGGTACTGATACGCCTCACACCACTCACAGCAATGTGCTTGCAGCCATTGACAGTGCCTGCCAACAAGCCTCAGAATCCCCTGTCCTTATCTGCGGTTCTATTTTCCTCATCGGTCACATCAAAGCACTGCTTTCCGATCAAGACACCCGCCCAAGTAACCAGTAGTTTATCCCGAACATTTCTTTCCTTCTCTCCAAAAAATAAGACACACAACCCAAAATGTTTTTTCAATCACTGCTTCGCCAAAATGAGATTGGCGCCAACTCTTACCTCCTTGATTTAGATGACCATCGCGTTGTTCTGGATTCAGGCATGCACCCCAAAGAAGAGGGCGTAGAATCACTGCCCGCTCATCACGAGCTAGAATCTGACAGTGTCGATTCTATTTTTGTATCCCACTCACACCTCGACCACTCTGGATCACTACCAGTCGTGATGAATGCGCAGCCCGAAGCAGAGGTCTACATGACACCTGCAACCTCCAAACTCGTTGATGCGCTATTACACAACTCAGTAAACGTGATGGAAAGTAAGCGCGTCGAATTAGGGATTACCGATTACCCCTTCTATACCCACCGCGAATTAGACCTACTTGAAAAACGTTGGCGCACCTTTAACTACAACCGCCCGTTCCAACTCAATAAAAATGTCCGCGCAAGCTTCCATGACGCAGGACATATCCTAGGCTCTGCAGGAGTCATGTTAGAAACAATGGATAAACGCATCTTCTACACTGGAGATGTGCAATTCGAAGACCAGACCCTGATACCAGGAGCAGACCTACCAGAGAAGGACATCGACGTTCTCATCGTAGAGACAACCCGTGGAGCATCACCTCGCGATGAATCCTACAATCGACAACAAGAAGAAAATGATTTCGCTGATTCTATCAACCGTTGCCTGCAGGGCGGAGGCTCGGTTCTTATCCCCGTCTTTGCCATGGGCAAGACACAGGAAGTAATGGCGATGATTCACCGCTTCAAACAGGAAGGCATGATCCCTGATGCCCCCGTTTACATTGGTGGCCTTAGCACCAAGATGTCGGTTATTTTTGACGAATTCGCTGACTCAACTCCACGCAACAACCCCGGTTTTCGCGTCCTGAAAGATATGGAAGTTAAAACAGGTGGCCGACGTAGAAAGCGAGTGCCTATTGTATATCAACCTGGCTGTATATACGCCCTATCTAGTGGCATGATGACCGAAAAAACTGTATCTAATGGCTTTGCTCGGGGCTTCATGGATAACCCCAAAAACGCACTACTTTTTGTCGGTTATGCTGACCCTGACTCACCTGCAGGGCACATTCGTGCGGGCAAACATGGAGACCTCATCAACCTAGATCCCGAGCAGCCTCCAGTTCAGTTCAACTGCCCCATGAATATTTTTGATTTCTCCGGACACGCTACACGAGACGACTTGCTTAATTATATTTTAAGGGTCAAGCCAAGCAAAGCCATACTGGTTCATGGTGACATTGCCGCAACCGAATGGTTTGCACAGCAGCTAAAAGACAAACTGCCTGAATGCGAGACGATCATTCCCAAACCCGGCAACAAGTACTACCTTTAAGCTGGGCTCTTAGTTTGACTCGTGTTCACCAAACCTTCAACCTTTGCATGCCCCCCTCGACAGAACATCCCCTTCCCTGCTAGATTAACAAAATGAATGGTATGCCCACCCTATTGATCCACCGTTTTCTAAACCTCACGGTATTCATTTTTGTATTATGCATGGCGCCATTCACCGCCACAGCTGACATTCGCTGCGCCACAGTGAACATCGATAAAGTCTTTAAGAATTACAGTAAGGCCAATGAACACAAAAAGGCCCTGATCGCTAAGCGAGAAAAGTATACTCAGAGATTGGCAACGCTGACATCGAGGCGAGCTAAAGTAAGTGAATCGATGAATGAGTTACGCAATAAGATTAAACGAGAAGCCAAAACCGAGGCCGACAAAGAAATATATCGTGATCAGGCTCAAAAACTTCACGACCAATATAAATCGCTCAGCCAAGCTATTACCGAGTTAGACAATCTACAACTCAAGCAAGTGAAAGAAAATATACGGTTACTATTGCATACATCACTCAGCGAAATTCACACCATTGTCCAGCAACATGCTAAAGATCAGCAATATGATTGGATCATCGATACATCGGGACGTTCAAGCAGCACAATATCACCCTTGATTTACGCAAGGGAGACAGAAGATATCACCAATGACATCCTAAAGCGGATCAACCAGTGATCTCCTGACTACCTATTTACCAGCCTACTTGGCCAAGACATATCTAATTGAGAGATGCAAGCGCTTGGTCGAGGTCTTCGATAATATCATCACTGTGCTCAATACCCACACTAAGCCGTATGAGGCCTGGACTGATACCAGCAGCAAGCTGCTGCTCAGCGCTAAGCTGGCTGTGCGTTGTTGTTGCCGGATGAATCGCAAGGCTTTTAGCATCTCCCACATTGGCTAGATGTAAAAACAACTTCAGTGACTCGATGAATTTTTGACCTGCCTCGCTGCCGTCCTTTAATTCAAAGACAACCATACCGCCGCCTTTGCCTTTGAGATACTTTTGACAGCGATCGTATTCTGGATCATCTGCAAGTCCGGGGAAACGAACCCACTCGACAGCTTCATGATTCTTTAAATACTCAGCAACCTTGAGTGCATTTTCCGAATGCTTCTCCATCCTGAGTGGCAAGGTCTCAATACCTTGGAGGAACTGCCATGAATTATCAGGGCTAATACAAGCCCCCAAGTTACGTAAAGGAACCGTACGCATACGTAAAATGTATGCCAGTGGCGCCAGCGGATCAGGCAGGTCATGTCCCCAGCGCAAACCGTGATAAGAATTATCGGGCTCATCAAAAAGCGGGTGCTTTCCTCCTGCCCAGTTGAATTTACCCGAATCTACCACAATACCTCCCAAGCCAATACCATGACCGCCAAACCACTTCGTGAGTGAGTGAATGACAATATCAGCGCCATGGTCCAGCGGACGTGTAAGATAAGGAGTGGAGAATGTAGCATCTACGATCAACGGCAAACCGTGCGCATGAGCAATCTTAGCGATAGCTTCCAGGTCGGCCACTTCGAGTGCTGGGTTCGATACCGTTTCACAGAAAAGCGCACGGGTTTTATCATTGATCGCCGCTTCAAAATGAGCGGGGTCAGTCGAGTCCACCAAGCTGACATCAATGCCCATTTTTGGCAGGATATCGTTAAACATCGTGTAGCTACCGCCATAGAGATTACGGGCAGAAACAATATTATCACCCGATTCAGCGAGGTTAATAATGCTATTGAAAATTGCCGCTGTGCCTGAGGCAAATCCAAGACCTGCCATTTCATGAGCACCTTCCAGCATACACACTCGCTTTTCCAATACGTCAGTGGTGGGGTTCATCAAACGCGTGTAGATGTTGCCCAGCTCCTTGAGTGCAAATAAATTAGCGGCATGCTCGGTTGAGTTAAAGACAAAGGAGCTGGTGCGGTAGAGAGGCACGGCACAAGCATTAGTGGTGGGGTCAGGCTGCTGACCGCCGTGGAGACAAATGGTTTCGGTTTTCATATCTGCTATATTAGATTGTTATTCGTAGGTTTGTTTAGTGCATTGCTGCAAATCTTTAACATATACGCCCATTATGGGAGAGACCGGCAGTCATCATATTCTGCGCAGTCGATCGCACCAACTGTGCGAAAAAAAGCCCCTGACTGAAGATCCCCTAACGAATAACCGACCATACGAAATACAGCATTTTTACGTGTGTAAAGCGATCTATACAAGGTGGAGTTACTCATTATTTCGAATAAGTTGACCATCTATTAGCATGAACACCCGACATCAAAAGCAAAAAGAGCACTGCAATCTCACCAACTAGATGAAAAGGCATGCATTTCCCAGACTTGACGTAAAGCCGCCCATGACTATGCTACGCCCCCCTCCGAAACAAGAACCGGAGTAAACAAAGCATGGCACTCATTGTTCAAAAATATGGCGGATCCTCCGTTGGAACCTTGGATCGCATCCGTAATGTCGCTGCGAGAATCAAGCGAGTTCGAGATGCAGGTAATCAAGTCGTTGCTGTAGTCTCGGCAATGGGAGGCGTCACCGACAGGTTGCTCGGCATGGCCAAAGAGCTCAACCCCAATGCTCCAGAGCGTGAACTCGACGTGCTCCTATCGAGTGGCGAACAGCAGTCCATCGCTCTCATTGCTATGGCACTGCAAAATATGGGAGTAGATGCTGTATCGGCTACAGGTCGTCAGGCCGGGATCCAAACTATCGGCAGCCACACCCGTGGACGAATTGATGACATCGACCCCTCACTCATAAAGGGATACCTTGCTGAGGGTAAAGTGGTGATCATTGCTGGCTTTCAAGGAACGACAAAAGACGGTCTCATTCATACCCTCGGACGAGGAGGTTCGGACCTCAGTGCTATAGCCGTAGCTTCATCATTAGATGCCAATGTCTGTCAAATTTTGACCGATGTTGATGGCGTATATACTTGTGACCCACGCATCGTCACTGATGCTCGCAAACTTCCTGAAATCTCCTACGATGAAATGCTAGAAATGGCATCATCAGGAACTAAAGTCATGCAGTCTCGCTCTGTCGAATTTGCAAAAAAATATGGCGTTGTCTTTGAAGTCTGTTCCAGTCTCAACGACAACCCAGGAACCATCGTAACCGAAGAACACCCAGCCATGGAAGCAGTAGTTATAAGAGGAGTCTCCATCGAGCGCTCCCAAGCCCGAGTCACAATCACAGATATCCCAGATAGCCCCGGGCACTCAGGAAAAATCCTTGGTTGCCTTGCAGATGCCGAGATCAACGTAGACATGATTGTTTCCAACATTGCCAGTGATGGCATGGCTCGACACTCATTCACCATGCACACCAATGATCTAGGCCGTGCACAAGCTGCTCTCAAGCCCGTGCTAGGCGAACTATCTGATGATGCCAAAATTGAGACTGAAGCTGCATTAGCCAAGCTCAGCACAGTTGGTATAGGAATGCGCTCCCACTCAGGAGTAGCTGCAAAAATGTTCCAAGCATTAGGGGATGCGGGCATCAATATTGGCATGATTTCCACCTCAGAAATCAAAATATCAGTTACCGTAAACGAAAGTCAAATTGAAGACGCAGCCCGCGTCGTCCATGAGGCCTTTGAACTTGATAAAAAGCCGTCTAACTAAGCTCAGCAATCCAGACTCGTTCTGTGAGGATACCCAGCCCCTACTTGGTTTAGTGAACGCCAGCTTCAAAAACCATACGCAATCTACTGACAAAACAGCTTTGTCAGGCACCTACGGCGACTTTAAGGACAACCATTCCCTCAAGGTCATTCTTTTCATGTGCCTCATTGTGTCAGCCATGCTGGCCCTGTTTGTCCTCTTAGCATGGCAGATTACCCCCTCCTCTGTTTTAGCAAACCCACAACATCAGACCACACTTCTGTTGAATGTGATCCATATTACTGGCGTTATTATCAATATTGCCTGCCTACCCGTTTATTGTCTATGGCTCAACAGATGCTGTAAAAACGGATGGCTACTTAACCCCCCAAAGATGAAAGTAACCCCTGGCTGGGCTGTTGCCTACTACTTCATCCCCATCGTCTCACTGTGGAAGCCATATGCCAATATGCTTGAGATACGTAACGCAAGTTTTGGCATGCGTAGCGACCTAAACAACCTAATACCTATTTGGTGGTTATCATGCTTGGCACTTATCGCACTCACTGTAGCTCAACTTGCAGGCAACCTAGCCAGTAATCCTGAGATCGTGGCAATAAGTAATAAGCTTAGCATTGTCACAGCTCTCGCCAACATTACAGTCAATTACCTGTCCATCACCGTGATTCTATCAATAACAAATGCTCAGGACAAAAGAGCCACTGAGTTACAAAGATAATCATTTTTTTACAGCTACGCCTTTACAATGAGAGCTTAATTGCCAAGCTTCTCACCTATGCAAATGCTTGCACGATTTATTGGAGTTCCCTGGGCGATCATTGGGGTCAGCGCACTTTTATTACGCGCCATTCTTGGACTCTCTCAACATGCGGTGAATGCCATTGAGGGAGGCTTAAGTTTATGGCAGTGGACCGCCTTAACTTTGTTCGCATTGTTCATGGTCGTTGCCGAGGGTTACCGCGGCTTTCAAAAAAAATTCTCTCCTCGCACAGCCGCACGCGTGAAATATCTGCGTGATCACCCCACATTGTTACGTATTGTTCTAGCGCCTCTGTTCTCAATGGGATTTTTCCATGCCAACAGGAAAACCAAAACCATTGCATATTGCCTAACATTAGGAATCATCTGCCTAGTTCTCCTCGTTCACAATTGTGATCAACCATGGCGTGGGATTATCGACTTTGGCGTCGTATTAGGCCTCACTTGGGGTTTGATCTCATTTTGGATCTTCAGCATAAAAGCCCTGACGAATCAAAATTTCTCACACTCACCTGAGACCCCTGAAACCTAGGCCCTGGGCCAACCTTTGCTGCAGCCCTACACTCTTGGGCTCATATCCTCAGGCACTGCTTCTTCTGCGTAATCACAGGAACCTCAGTGCGGCTGATACTCGCTGATTGTCGGTGAATAGATAGCAGCATCCCAACCGCTAAAAGCGTAAACAAAATATTCGTTCCCCCATAACTAATAAAGGGTAAGGGCAGACCTGTATTGGGCAACATGGCGGTGCATACACCAATATTTACCATTGCTGGCACCACAATGATGCAAGTCAGACCAACAGCCAAAAGTCTTCCAAAAACATCCTTGGCATGCATGGCGATGGCCAAGCCAAAGACCAAAATCACCACAAAACAAAATACACTACCCAGCGTAGCCCAGAGGCCTAACTCCTCCCCTATCGCTGGAAATATAAAATCAGTGTGTGCCATGGGTAATGATCCATGTTTACCGAGACCGTTACCCAGACCGGTGCCGTCTACTCCCCCCTTGATGAAAGCATTTATCCCATTTAGCTGCTGATAACCGTCTCCTTGTCGATACTCCTCAGAATCAAGAGCAAACAGTGCGTTAATCCTCCCCATCCGTTCTGGGTTTTTTAGAATAACTATGGCAGCACCTCCAACAGCAATTATGAACGAAGCAACCATATAAGGGATTCTAACACCCGCAGTAAACATAACCATCGCCCCTGCGCTTCCGAGCGCCGCAGCCGTACCCATATCTTTCTCAAAAAAGATCAGAATAACTGGTATACCCAATAGAATTAACGGCGACACAAAGCCTTTGAAAAATTTCCGCCCTTCTGTTTGAAAGTGCGAATACCAGGCAGCAAGTGCGATAATAACGAAAATCTTCGCCAGTTCTGATGGCTGAAATTGAGGTACTCCCGGTAGCTTAATCCAGCGGGTCGCCCCGTTAACCTTGTGTCCAATCCCAGGAACATAACAAAGCACCAAAAGCGTCGTAGAGATGATCAGCGCTGGAATCCAAAGAGCACGTAGTTTGCGATAATCAATATTCGAAACAAGAGCTGCTCCGATCAAACCCAGCGTGATAAATACAGCCTGCTTCCTAACCAACGAATATCCATCAACATCCTTATTCCAAATACTCGTGCTAGCGAGCATCACAAGCCCCAGGGTTACCAAAGCGGTAACCGCAAGGCTTAAGAATATGGCATTTTTTTGACCCATTAGGAAATAACTCAGAGGTGAATGGCAATGATCGTCAGTAAAACCTCCAACGATTAGTTAGCCGGTATTTTGATAGTGCGCCCAGAATAGAGCTTATTGGCATCTTTGATTTGATTTAACTCAAGGATGTCCTCGCGCGACACCTTTAAACGACTAGAAATACCCCACAGTGTATCCCCTGGTTTGATGGTATAGGTCTTGCCGCTATCCTGGATAGCAGCCTCAATCACGAGCGCCTTTGGAGCATTGCTGACATCGTGCGCAGGCTTATTAGCTACAGCTGGAGCTGGAGCGCGCTTAGCAGGTGAAGCTTCAGCAACTTGAGCAGGCTTGCTGACTTTGATCGCGTTAGGCTCTTGCTTTGCAATAGCTACTTTAACCGGCTTCGCTTTTGGCATTAGCTTCGGCTTTGATTCGGGAACAGCCTTCCTAGCAGCCTTAGCAGGAGCAGGATTAACTGGACGGGCAGAAAGTTCAGCTGGGAGGTCAAGTACGATACCAGCGCGTAATGCACGGTTACCGTTCAAAGCACGTAAGGCCGTCATCGACACATTACGACTCTCAGCAATGCGATGATAGGTATCACCCGTTACCACAATATGGCGACCTGTAGCTACTTGTTGAACGGCAGCCTTCTTCTTAATGACCATCTTCTTGGGCGCAACTTCTTGCGGCGTAATTACAGCAGCAACGGGCTCGTTTGCTCCCTGTTGGCCTTGATTTGCACTTACCTTGCTAGACTCACCAAAAAAGGCGCTATGAATATAAATGGCAGCAACAGCGAGCACATGTAGAATAAGAATAACAAAAAGAGCTCTACCGACACTGATATTTGGAACATCTGTCCCCATTCCCGCGTGTTGATCGGCTGTTGCAGCTGTCGCTGCATGCAGTCTTCGTTTACGACCGGTTTTGGCATAAAGAACTCGGTAATGAGAGTTGGCTGGCTTGTTTCTTTTTATTTGGATTGGCTTATTCATAATGACGATGTTTTTTGTTAGTTAGGAAAATTACTTCATATTGTTGACGATACGGCGGAAGCAGTCGCCGCGTTCCTCATATCCGGAAAACATGTCAAATGATGATGTTCCGGGGGAGAAAAGGATAGTGTCACCGTGCTCAGCCATATCACGCGCTTGGCTGACCGCATCTTCGAGGCTAGTAGCCATCTCAGCGGTTACAGTGTCAGAAAGAGATTGAAAGGTATCGTATAGCTGTTGAGCTATTTCACCGAATACAACAACCCCTTTAGCCGAGCTCTCTAAACGAGGAAGCAACTCGGTGTAATCAAGGCCCTTTTGCTTACCTCCAGCGATAAGCACTACACGACGGCTCTGGGAGCGAAGTGCGCTATCAAGAGCATGCAAGTTCGTAGCCTTTGAGTCGTTGATATATTCGACACCATCTAAGGTGCGGACCAATTCACATCGATGCAATGGAGGAGCAAATCCACGCAGGGCCTCGTTCACATCATCAGCTTTCACCCCGAAGACAGAACATGCGGCATAAGCAGCCATGGCATTTTCAGCATTGTGAAGACCGCGAAGCTGAGTAGTGGACAAATCGATCACCTTCTCTCCCGCCTCACATATCCAACCATCTTGCAGTGTGTAATCTGCCTCTACTTCCGTAGAAAACGTCGCAACGCTTGCCTTAAATTCGCCCACATCTTCACCGGCACGAACAACTACATGATCATCGGATCCAAGATTTTCAAAAACACGAAGCTTGGCATCCTTGTATGCTTGCAGTGTCGCATATCGATCCATGTGATCTTCAGAGAAATTGAGCCAAATGACCACATCTGGGTGGAAATCCACGACTGTCTCTAATTGAAAAGAGCTCACCTCTAAGGCTGCGACCGACGGCGGCTCATCCATCATTGGCAATTCAGAAAATGGTTGCCCGTAGTTGCCACATGGAAGACAGGTAACTCCACAGTGATTGAGAATTCGGTCGACGATTTCTGTCGTCGTAGTTTTACCATTTGTCCCGGTAATCGCGATGATTTGGCCATTATAAAAACGGTATGCCAGCTCTACCTCGCCAATCATCTCACCCGCATGTTGCTGATAAGATTTCACGAAGTCGCTATTACCATCAATACCGGGAGAGACCACGAGGACATCACAACGACTGGAATCCCCTGTAGCCTCAGTGGCACTGGGAACAGCAACAATACCGCTAGGTAATGCACTTACGTCATTACTTGCATCATGAACAGAAACGTCAGCACCCGCCGACAAGGCAAGCGCAGCAGCAGCTCGACCACTTGAGCCGGCTCCTAAAGTAATGACGTTTTTGTTTTTCAAATTCATATTAAACAATTTTCAGCAAAGCGATTCCAACCAAGCCACTAAATGCAGAGATAATCCAAAAGCGAATGATCACCTGACTTTCATGCCACCCACGCAACTCGAAGTGGTGATGTATAGGCGACATCGCAAAAATCCTCTTCCCCGTAAGCTTGAAGCTCGTGACCTGTAAAATGACGGACAATGCCTCCATCACAAATATCCAACCGATCACTACAAGCAGGAGTTCTTGTTTTGCGCAAATGGCAGCGGTGGCAAGCCCACCTCCAATGGCCAGAGACCCAGTATCTCCCATGAAGACTTTTGCAGGGTGACAGTTATGCCAGAGAAATCCAAAACCTGCACCCACCAGCGCCAGCAGAAACACAGAAAGCTCAACCACATGCGTATTGTATGGAATGAATAAATATTCCTTGGCCATGTAAGCGTGCCCTGCCAGGTAAGTTATCACTGCATACGCCAACGAAACGGTAATAGTGCAGCCTGTTGCTAAACCATCAAGGCCATCCGTAAGGTTCACAGCATTCGAACAACCCACAACAATGATAGCGAAAAAAGGAATGTATAAGTAGCCCATGTCAAACAGTGGCTGCTTTGAAAGAGGGAAAGTGATTTCACTTATCTGCATCGGTGCATCCACCATCGTGTAGCCCATTCCCATTTCCTGTGTCTTGTAAAACAAAAATACAGCGGCAAGACCTCCGATCGTAAATTGCCAGAACAGCTTTACCCGGCCCCTGACTCCATCAGAACTCTTCAACTTCACCTTCGTGTAATCATCAACAAAACCGAGCAAGCCAAGCCCAAGCATCACGCATGTTGTGACAGCAACAAATGGGTTGAGTGGGCGACCACACAAGAGCACAGCAATAAGAACAGTGCCTAGAATAAGCACTCCGCCCATTGTCGGCGTCCCAGCCTTACCACCATGCAGCTCATTAAGCTTATGAACCTCTGCAGCACTGCGTATCGGCTGACCAACCTTCAATGAAACTAGTTTGCGAATCACCCATGGACCAAATGCAACACTCGCCAAGAAGGTCAACACACACGCAAGACCGGCCCGCACAGTGACGTAACCGAGCAACCTCAAGAAGCTCATCGAATCAGCCCATTGATCGCCGGCCTTAAATGCCTCTAACCAGTATTCGTAAATCCAATATAACATGATGCGTTAATAAGTTAGTTGTGGGGAAAAGCTTGGTTCATTACCTTCTCCATTCCAGCCATACGGCTACCCTTGAACAGCGCGCTGTCCCCCTCCTTGCAGAAATCCTTAATCCATAAAGCAGCAGATTCTGCATCATCGAACTGGTGCACATCATCGCTAACTTCGATCGCCCCTTCGTAAATTTTCCGTGCACCATCACCGACGCTAACCACGGTCAGATTCTTTTCCGCAGCGACTTTACCAACACGCCGATGCTCAGCGTCTGAATGAACACCGAGTTCCGCCATAGCACCCAGCACCACCAGACGCCGCGCGCCATTGTGAGTAGGCAATTCCACCAGCGTATCAATTGCTGCTATGACTGAGTCTGGATTTGCATTGTAAGTATCATCAATGACAGAAACGCCACCAGAAACATATTTCTGTAGTCGACCACCCGTCAATTGGGCCTGACTAAGGCCTGCCGCTATCTCAGGAGATTTCATACCGAGCGCATGACCCGTGGCCGCTGCTAACAATGCATTGTTAACCATATGTTTGCCGCTAACACTGAGTTCAACGGGCACCTCATCTTGTTGATCAATACACAATTTAAAGACCGAGCCAGTCTCCGTAACCCGTAAATCTTCTGCACGAACGACCCCACGGCAATTGCCAGCGATCATCACCTTCGCTCGTGTTCTCTCGATCAAATAGTCTACAAAATCACAACTCGCAGGAAGAATTAAAGTACCTTGCTCAGGTAATGCACGCGCCAGCGCACTCTTCTCCTCTGCAATACCCTCACGCGTTTTAAGAAATTCAATATGAGCTGTCCCAATGTTGGTGATGATTCCAATGTCAGGCCCAGCTATTTGGCAAAGTGGAGCAATCTCACCAGCATGGCTCATCCCCATCTCCCATACACAAACCTGATCACCCTCCTCGGTTGAGAGGACGCTCAGAGGCAAGCCAATGTGGTTATTCCGGTTACCCTTAGTAGCATTCACCTTAAACTTTTGAGCGATAACCGATGCCGTAAAATCCTTTGTTGAAGTTTTACCATTAGAACCCGTTATCCCAACCACACGAATATTAAGTTGTTGGCGATACCACTTCGCTAGCCTCTGCAGCGCTAACAATGTGTCTTGAACTAAAACAACAGGAACGTTCAGTTTATCTGCTTCCGCTGGCAGCTCATCAAGCACCAGACATGTAGCACCTGAATCAACAGCCGCGGCTGCGAATGCATTACCATCATAATGATCACCCCTCAGCGCAATATACAAAGAGCCATCCTCCAATGTTCGCGTGTCTGTAGAAACGGAATGAACGGTGACTTCGCCTTTAGCCGCAGCCGAGACAAGCTCACCACCTGTGGCGCTTGCTATCTCGTTAACGGTAATTGGCTTCATCTTAAATTTTAAACTATTGTTTTCTTAAGGTTCATGGCTTTATAAGCCGCTCTACGGTCATCAAAATCGGTACGCTCACCCTCTACTTCCTGGTAAGTCTCGTGTCCCTTACCGGCAACTAAGACGATGTCACCTTCCTCTGATAAGTTGACTGCTGTTTGAATAGCATCCATGCGATCCTCAATCTTTTGATACCTCTCACCTGAGATGCCTTTTTCGATCTGAGCCATGATTACCTCCGGCTTTTCAGACCGAGGATTATCGGAAGTAACAATACAGAAATCGCTCGCCTTGGATGCTGCTGCTCCCATCATAGGTCGCTTACTTACATCTCTATCGCCACCACAACCAAAAACAGTAATGAGTCGCTTCGGCTTTAGCTCCCTTATTGCAGCACAGACATTTACCAACGCATCAGGAGTATGAGCGTAATCAACAAACACGGCAGCTCCATCACGCGATCCGATATTTTCCAATCTTCCAGGCACTTGAGGTGCCTCTGCCAATGCCGCAATCACATCACGAACCTTAATTCCAACAGCTACTGATGCAGCAAGAGCCGCGACACCATTGTAAATATTGAACCTTCCAATGTAAGGTGTACGGACAAGGTAATCGCGGTCCTTATATTTGATATCGAACTCACTACCTCTGACCGTCTGATGCTCTCGACCAATACGGATATCAGCGTGCACACCATAACCATAACTAAGAATATAAAGGCGGTCTTTAAACTCCTCGATCAAACGTTGCCCATAGGGATCATCAAGGTTGATTACCGCGGTAGTTTTCTTGTTACCAGTTTGATTTTCAAGCAGCTCAAAAATACGACGCTTAGCAGCAAAATAAGCTGCCATATTACCATGATAATCCAAATGGTCTTGGCTAAGATTGGTAAATACAGCCACGTCCATTTCGAGGCCGTCTGTTCTTTTTTGCTCCAGCGCATGCGACGAGATCTCCATCGCAACACCACGACAATCATTAGCTGACATACGGGCCAAAATAGATTGGAGCTCGACTGATCCCGGCGTGGTGTGGGTAGCTGCGACAACCTCCTCCCCGTCATTGACTTGGACAGTCCCCAGCAAGCCTGCACGGCGCCAAACCTGTTCCATGATCGCGTGAGTGATGAATGCCGTTGTGGTTTTTCCGTTAGTCCCGGTAATGCCGACTACTTTCATGCCCGCAGATGGGTGATCATACCAGTTGCACGCTAAGGCCGCAGCAGCTGCACGAGCGTCTGCAACGTGAATCCAGCAAACCTGGTCATCATTATCCGTAGGCTTCTCGCTCTCTGAGACAATAGCTGATGCTCCACTCAATATGGCCTGTGGCACAAATGTATTACCATCTGCAGCACTACCTCTTACCGCCACAAACATAGTTCCAGTGATAACTTCACGGGAGTCTGTGCATACACCTGTAACATCCCTATTGAGATCCCCATGAACGGAGATCACATCCAGAGTGTTTATTGCTTGTTCTAAATTCATTAAATTAAAGTTCTGATTTTGCTACTGCCTGCGCTACTTCGTCTGGAGTGGTGGGTTTCAATCCCATTAAGTTTGCTACACGAGTGGCCACCTTAGAAAAAATAGGAGCTGCCACATTTCCGCCTCCTGGAGTTACCTTTGCTTTACCCTCCTCGCTATTTGGCATTTTGGGATCATCGATCACAACGACACAGACAAACTCAGGATTACCTGCTGGCAACATTCCAGCAAAGGAGGTCGTGTAACGTTTATCACGATCATTTTCACCATTGTAATAACCTCCTGCAGGATGAATCTTAACCGTGGTGCCTGTTTTGCCTGCTACCGTAAAACCATCAACTTTTGCACGCCTTGCCGTGCCTTTTTCATCAACCACTGTGGCCAATGCCTTCCGCATCTTCTGTGCAGTTTCAGCTTTAATCACCCTGCGAACTCGCACTTTATCAAACCTGTGGGTTGTGGCTCCATTATCCGCCATCATGGATTTCAGAAGCTGCGGTTCCATCAACACGCCATCATTAGCAATGGCGGAATAAGCACAAGCAACCTGTAATGGCGTTACACTCACCGCATAGCCGTATGAGATTCGTGAGAAGTCGGTAGGATTGCCGGTATTCCTTACCACCCCAGCACTTTCACCAGCCATTAGAATGTTTGTCTTCGCCCCAAAACCGAAAGCTTTGAGATATTCAAAGAACCGGTCTGGACCAAGCTCTAAAGCCACCTTGTATGATCCTATATTACTGGATTTAGCAAGTATCTGCTCCACCGTCAGATCTCCGAAGGTTTTGTAATCTCTTACCCTGACCGATCCTACCCGATATGGAGCACAATCAAAAATTGTATCAGGCTGAATCAAACTCTGGTCCATAGCTCCAGCAGTCGATATGATTTTAAAGGTAGACCCAGGCTCATAGATAGCCTGCGTGGCATAATCAAAACCATTGCGAGTGATATTTTCCCGAGTGTTAAGATTATAGCTCGGTCTACTCGCCATTGCCATGATAGCCCCGTTCTTTGGATTCATGAGAACAACTGCCCCCTTCTTTGATGAGAATTTTTCGAGTCCCGCATCGAGCTCCTCTTCCAGTACTCTCTGCATTCCCATATCGAGGGTCAGCTGTACATTGAGACCATGCCTGGGTGGCGTCACCATCCCTGGCTTTGCAATATCCAACGGTCTGTATTTATTCCTATGTGTGATGACGCTACCATTTTTACCAGCCAACTCGTCGTTCATCTTATTTTCAATACCTGTGCGCCCCATCACAACCCTCTCTTTTTCGGTCGCATCCTCACCAACATACCCCACGATGGCAGCGGCCATGTTGGGCATCACATACCAACGTTTTTGCCAGTCTTCAAAAACTACGGATGGCGAAATCGAGTAATCGCGAGCTAGCTTCTTAAGATTTTCTGCATCATCCTCAGACAGGTCTGATTTGATCACTACATATTTTTGCTTCTCAACATTTAGCTTCATCCGTTGACGAAGACCCGCTGGAGTCATGCCCAGTGGCCGCGCAAAGATGGTCGAAAAATGCTCAATATGTTGTGCTATAAGATTTTCATCAGAGCATTCATTCCTCAACTGAGCTGCACGAGCCTCAACCTTTCGATTGCGCTTAGATTGATCCCACAAATACCATTCAGAGGTGTCACGCAGCTCGTTATTTGCCAATGAGAGCGCTGCTAAACCTGCATTGTTTAGCCGCAACTTATCTATAGCCATGCTGGTGCGAGGGATATTGCGTGCAATAAGTTGATTGTTGCAGTCAACAATACAGCCCCTGTTTGCTAACAACACCTCAGTCTTGCTAGCGTTAGCCGACACAGCTTGATAATCATTTGCCTTAACTACGTGTAAGTAAATCAGCCTCACCGATAAGCCACTCAGCCCGATCACAAAGATCAGGCAGAGAAAGATACAACGGTTATAGAAAACAGAAGGGTTCACAGATAAGGGGTTAATCAAGGTTGGACTCCAGCTATGCCAAAGTCCCTAGACATTTCATGCGCTTTATGAGGGATGTATGGTGAAATCTTTTTCACCGAACTTGCAGGTGCTTCAACGAGCTCAGATCCGGCACGCTCTAGGTCATCTCGAACTTGGTAAATATTGAGCTTCTTATCGATCTTGGCCTGCAAACTGTTGATGCTGCTGTTATGTTCAATAATCCGCGTTTCAGCCTTACGTATTTCTTTGACTACCTCGACCTGACTATTCTTCAGCCACGCATGAACAAAGCCTCCCCCCATCAATACAGGAGCCGCGATGCAAAGGAGCACCATCTCTGCGATGGAAAATCTACGATCCTTGTTGCGGTGCTTATTCATAATCAGGTGCGTTTATCTTTTTTCAACGACTCTTAGTTTGGCGCTGCGAGACCTCTTATTGTCAATGAGCTCGTCTTCACCAGCGGTGACTGGCCGACGAGTAATCATTTGGTAGTGGTAATCTGGATTAGGCCGAGGCTCTGGCCACTCTTTGCGATCAATGTGGGATTGCGAAGCATGTCGGAAATACTGCTTCACTATCCGATCCTCCAAGCTGTGAAATGTTATAACGACTACTCGACCACCCGGATTAAGTAGTTTCGATGCATTATCTAAAAAAGAGCGCAATACTCCGAGCTCGTCATTGACCGCAATTCGAAGTGCTTGAAAAACTCGCGTGGCAGGGTGTATTTTACCAGCAGGCCCCTTGGCTCGTGGCTGAATCAAAGCGATGAAATCGGCAAGATCAGTTGTCGTCGTGAATGGCTTTTCCTGGCGTCGCTCCACAATACGGCGAGCGATCTTACTACCTGCACGCTCTTCGCCATACTCATAAAAAATCGTTCTAAGCTCTAGCTCGGGTAAATGATTAACCAAATCAGCCGCGGTCTCGCCGCAAGATCTGTCCATCCGCATGTCGAGAGGACCTTCTTTACCAAAAGAAAAACCACGACTCGCCTCATCGAGCTGCCAAGAGGAGACCCCAATGTCTATCAGTATTCCATCTACCTTATTAACTCCGATACCTTCAAGGATCTCTGGTAAATCTGAAAAGTTCCCTCTCAAGGGTGTGAAATTTGAGCTGTATGACTTGAGTCGCTCTGCTGCAAATTCGTGAGCTTGCTCGTCTTGGTCCACTCCAATCACTTGAGCGCCAGCCTGCAGCATTGCCTCAGTGTGACCTCCTCCACCAAGTGTGGCATCAACGATGAGCTTCCCCTCAGTCGGGCGCATATACTCGATGACCTCACCCAGTAGAACAGGTTTGTGATAAGGGGTATTCATCGAGTTGTCTGATTCCATACATTGCTCCCTGTATTCTTGGGGAAGCGAAGCCGAGCAGTCGGGGTGGGACTCCCTCCAAGTCATCCCAACCCCGACAGCTACAAACTTTGCTTCAGTAAACAACATGAATTCGTAAGGGTAGACTGCATGCTATCATCGACGTGTATTCCAAGAAAACGGGTGGCTGCGACAAGTTACGCTCGAGAATGAATGCAACGAGTAAGAGACGGTGCAGAGGTGAGGCTCCCTCCAAGTTACCTCAACCTCTGCACGCGTGTCTCCATGCTGGGGGAACAGCATTGTTGTCATTTCTGTATCAGCGTATTGCACAGGAAAATTGTTTTGTATTAAGATTAGAAGAAACCAAACTCATCATTAGCATCAGAGATGATGCTTGCCTCATGGGCTTCGCGGAGCTTGCGATGATTCTCTTCATTTAAAATTTCGATAAAGTCGCCGCGGCCGACCAAGACCAAACTTTCGCCGGGGATCAACCCAGGATGATCAAGTAGCGCTTTGGGAATGCTTAGCTTGCCTTGCTCATTCACGTGCGCCTTGGTGCACCGCTCAAAAATGATACCGATAATGCTACGCTTTTGGGCAGGCGAGCGCTCACTCTCATTGACCTCTTGCTGCATCTTCTCGAATTCAGTTTCCGTGAGCACGCGAAGTGTAGGGAATCCCTCATTCGAGGAAACCATAAGACGAAGCACTGTGTTGACGACCTCTGAACGCCAATCACTAGGGATGGACACACGACATTTCGTGTCCATCTTATATGGGAAGTATCCCCCCATGCTGTGATTAATAGTGCTCATAAATACACGCAGTTGCCCTTGCGGACCCATTGAGTACACTCTAGTGCACTCAAGGTCAATATTTAATGTGTATATTTTTTCATTATTTCTTACCTATCGGTTTAACTAAATAGTTAATAAATCTAAATTAAACCTGCTTCATCCCATATGAATCATATGTATCTCATTCACAAATAACTCTAAAAACATCGGCATTTGCTACTCCAGCAGTGCAAAATCTATTTGAGTAATGCCTTCACCGTGTGGTTTAGCACTGGTTTATGAGTTAATAACCTAAGGTTCCGCTACCGCTGTGAGCCCCCCCCCTAGAGCCTATTTGCCAGTCGCGTATCCACTGTTATTCACATTTAAGGGATACACCGCTCAAATAGCGACATTTTGTCTCACCTGCGCAGCTCACATAATACTCAATACCATCTCCCTGATGTGGATAACTTGAGGATATCTAGGCCAAATCTGTGAAGAAGTAGCGCTACAGCCCTTCTATAACAATCATTACAGCAACTTCAACTCTCTATAAAACAATGTTAGGGTCTCATCGGAAAAACCTTATTGCCTCCACGAAACCCAACTAAAAATCATGCTTCATAATTGTTTCCCAGTCACTTAGCCGCTCAAAAGTAAAGAAACCAGTATTCGACCTTAATTATCACCATCTTATTAACATTGCTGCCAATGACTCACACCCATCAATCGATGCGGCTCTCGACCAAGCGGTATTTCTTATGGTAATAGCCACCGTTATGCTCCTTGCAGCAATAATAGCAGCCCGCATATCGCTTCATTTTTCTCACTCGCTCAATCCCCTTCTTGCATGTTGGACATGTATAACGCCACTGACGCGCCATCTCTCTTGATGGGAGCGGTAAATTATGAGTAGCGCGCTCATTAGGAATACCCAGATCGCAGCACGCTTGGCGCCATTCACTTCCGTGCGCTTTGATTCTTTTGCGACCTGCTCTCGCATAGGCTAGTAAATGCGCCAACTCGTGCAGCAACGTGTTACTTACCTCATCTTCCGAGAGATCAATCAGCTTTGGATTGAGCTCAATTTTCCCCTCAGGCCAAAACGCACGACCAGCGGTGCTCCGCATTCGTGAATTCCATGCAACCACCAATTTGCCAGCCAGCCTACCTTGCCCCAATGCCCTTATGAGCTCTGCACATTGTTGCGTGAGACCCTGGTCGACACCTTTCTTAGCCTCAGACTCAGACCCAGATTTAGCCATTGCCCCCTTTTTATCCTGCACATCCTCCGGTGATGGGAAGCAAAATTCCAACTGTCCCCGCGAATGCATATTTTAATTCTCTACTAAAGGAAATGACTACCACCAAGAAAATAGCTCATCAAGAAGCCAAGAAAATAGGTATTGGCACCAGTAAGGCTACGTCTGCTAGGACCCTCAGAGAGTTCATCGATAAACGCTCCCGATAGTGGTTGATTCCCTGGAGCACTGCGGCAGCCACCATGATAGCGTAGAAAAACGGCTTGGTATATTGATCTGCGAACATCACCGCGAACAGGAGAGCCCCACCTGCAAGGACAATCAAACCAAGTGTCAAATTCTGCTCGTGCGAGCTGGCGACCTCATCATCTTCAACCACACTCGCCCGCTCCCATAAATCAATTGCGGTAATATTGAGCATACAAAGAAGCCCAAACACCCATATTTCTCGGCTCTCATAAAAGATAACAATGAGTGTACTGATCACCATCTTCAAAAAGTTCCAACCTGCATCCAACCACCCCATGTGATTGAAGGCATAAACGATATCATTCAAGTCAGTAACCAACAAAGACGCATTTGCAGCATTGACGGGAATCCCTACACCCATCGCAAAAATCATCCCCGCTAGTAAATTCTTAAAATACGGCATTTGTTTACTTTGAAATGATGCCATCAAAAAATAGAAGACGCATAATACCGCCGCCACCATGCCTGCAGAAAGCATCGACCGAGACAACTCAAACAATGCTTGATAGGCACATACAATAGCAACCACAACGACCGCGATTAAAAACGGCCAACGCCAGCGCCAATGAAAAATATGCCGAGGAGACGACTGGCGCTGCTCCGGCCGTAGCCAGCTATCAATAAGCCGATCCAGCACATACACACACCATATAGCTGCAGGTAATATAAACCATGCTGCTGATTGCATATAATCTACCCGCAATGCGCGAACCAACATCCACATCCAGACCAATCCAACAAGCGGAGCATCAAGGCTCAACAAATTGGGCAGTAGCCATATAGGATTGCGGCGTTCACTCATTGGCTCTTTATCTCATAGTAAGTTTGGGCCTCTTTTCCCAAAGGAGATTATGCCACCGCCCTTAAACGAGCATCACATCTGAATACACCTTTAGTGACCACCGCCATAGGAGGAATCATGATCTGAGGGATCGGACTTCTTTTCTGTTTTAGGAAAAAGATTTTTGGTTCCGTCCTTGGCTCCTTCCGAGCTGTCCTCCCAGCTGTGACGCTCACAGGAAACAAAAGAGAATACACCGGCAGTGACAAGTATGCTAAAAATGAAATGCTTCATGACAGGAGGGTGAATACCTCATACGACGGGGAAAGCAAGACGTCATTATGATGTAATTTTCTCTCTTGCTCCTTGCATACATTCAATACCTGTAACACCTTAGCACCAACACCAATCCAAACGTTTCCTATACCATGCCCACTCCACCTCTCACATCTATTCTAGCTCAAGAAAGCGGCTCCTCAGCTTTTACCGTTGTCCTGCTTGCTGCAGCAGTCATTGCTTTCCTTGTTTTCTTTACCATCCTCATCAAATTCTTCGGTATTTGGCTTCAAGCGCGCACAGCGGGTGCTCCCGTGAGCCTGCTAAACCTGGTCTTCATGCGCTTCCGTAAAGTTCCGCCTGCGCTGATCGTCAATAGCCGCATTACCGCTGTGAAAGCTGGGTTACCCTTTTCTACCGACCAGCTCGAGGCTCACTATCTATCTGGAGGCGACATCACCCATGTAGTACTTGCCATGATCGCCGCGGATAAAGCTGGCATCTCCCTGAGCTACGATCGCGCCTGCGCCATCGACCTCGCCACCAAGGACACTGGAAAAACAGTACTTGAAGCAGTTCGCACCTCGATTAACCCGAAAGTCATCGACTGCCCGAACCCAGCCATGGGAACCACCAAAATCACCGCAGTGGCCAAAGATGGTATCGCCGTTAACGCCCGTGCCCGAGTCACCGTCAGAACCAACCTGGAGCGCTTTGTAGGTGGTGCCACCGAGGAAACCATTATCGCCCGTGTCGGCGAGGGCATCGTAACCTCCGTTGGCTCCGCAAGCTCCTACAAACACGTCCTAGAAAATCCCGACAACATATCCAAGCTCGTGCTGGAAAAAGGCGTCGACGCCTCCACTGCTTTTGAGATCCTCTCCATTGATATTGCTGATGTAGATGTTGCCGACAACATCGGTGCTCGCCTCCAGGCAGAGCAGGCCGAAGCCGACAAACAAGTTGCCCAAGCCAAGGCTGAGATGAGACGTGCTGCTGCTGTTGCTGTTGAGCAAGAGATGAGTGCTCGCACTCAAGAAATGCGCGCTAAAGTGGTCGAAGCAGAATCCGAGATACCACTTGCAATGGCAGAAGCATTCCGCAGCGGCAACCTCGGTATCATGGACTTTGTGAAATACCAGAATGTGACTGCAGACACCAAGATGCGTGACTCGATTGCAGGTAGCGATCACGAGAACAACGATTAGAGATACAAAGCTATCTTGCTTGGGCTAACACTCGTTAAGCCCAAGCCTAAATCAAAATTCCCATCTACCCTAACTCACCATGCCAGAAATTGACGGTCGCGTAATACTTCTGATTGTCTTTGTCGCAATCAGCGCGATCAAATGGCTGATGGAAAAAATCCAAGGTGGAGATCAGCCAAGCGTAGAAGAAGAATCAAACGATAATGTAGAAAGCCTGTATGATCAATACAGAGAAGAGATCCGCCAGCGGCAAACAAAGCTACAAAAAAATCCAGCCGTAGAATCGCCACCACCGCTGCCGCCCTCAACTGCGCAAAGGCCTCAACGCGTGCAACACGCGCAACAACGCCAAATCCCTCAACGCCAAGAAAGGCCCATACCTCATACACCACCTGAGCCTCAGGTAAAACAAGCTCCAAGCTACGTTCGCCAAAAAACTAAAGTTTCAGCAGAACAAAAGGCTGCCGCCGCACGATTTGAGCAACGCTCTGGCAGCCAGTACAGGCCAAGCGCTCAGAAATTAGTGCGCGGCTTACTGTCTAATCCGGAGTCTACTCGCCAAGCGATTATTCTATCGGAAATTCTTGGCAAGCCGAAGTCTGTTCAAGGCAGGTAATTTCTGGTGAGCAAAATATAAGCTTACCCTCAGTCGATTCTCGACAGCGTTCATTTTTCTGAACAAGATATTCCTCATGTTACGCCTTATGGATCGCTATATCGGCAGGCAAATTGCTGCCGCGACGATCTTTGGGGTCATTGTTTTGAGCGTTCTCCTGGTTATGGGAAACCTATTCAAGGAACTACGCCCACTCCTTGTCGAAGAACATGCCTCGCCAGCACTCGTGGCACGCTTCATTTTCAGCGTACTTCCATTCTCTCTCATCTACACCATACCATGGGGATTTTTAGTAGCAGTGCTTCTCGTCTTTGGCCGTCTATCAGCTGAGAATGAATTGGTCAGTATGCGCATGGCGGGATTGAGCCTACTGAGAGTAGCCATGCCAGTCTACACCATTGCAGCTATGTTATGTTGCTTCTGCCTGTGGCTCAATGTGAGCATGGCTCCCAAGGCAAAAGACGAAATGAAATTTGTCCTCTACGAGGCCGTCAAAGCAAACCCCAATGCCATGCTTGATCCAGGGGTAGTTCAAACTCGCTTCCAGGATCAAAAGATCTTCGTTGAAGGCCGCCAAGGCGATGTATTACAAGGGATGCATCTGTATGCACTCAATCCAGAAAATGAGACAGGATTCCCTTCAGCTAGCGTTTATGCCCGCGAGGCAAAGCTGAAAATCATCGAGGAATCAAAGCAAATTCGACTGCATCTCACGGATGCATACATGGAAGTTCGCAGTCCAGAGGGTAAGCGCGAATTGGCATTCATTGGTGAGCAAGAACCTCTTCTTTTTGACTTCGCAGCTGACCGCAAAAAAAAGCAAAAGGCCAGCATGATGACGAATCAGCAGATACGTGAGACACTTGCTCAAAATCCAGACATGCAGGACTCTAAGCGATACGGTTTCAACAACGAGATTCATCGTCGCTATGCATTCTCAATGGCGTGCCTAGCACTATCGATGGTCGCCGTACCTCTCGGTATTCAAGCACGACGTAAAGAAACCTCCACCGGGCTTGCGCTCAGCATTCTCGTCGGCCTTTGTTATTTTCTCTTTTTCATGATCGCTGATTCATTTGAGAAAAAACCCGGCAACACCGCCATGCTCATGTATTGGTTGCCCAACGTTAGCTGCCTCGCCTTGGGCATCATACTCTTCATCAAAGCGCGCAGAAAATAACGAGTCATGAACCGCCAATTCAAAGCGATACTTCGCAAGGTTAAACGAGAAATCCTCAGGATCGCTTGTGGTAATGGCCTCGACTGGTTGCCCATTCGAAAAACTCTGCCGACATACAACAGCAACAAATTTGGCCATGATATAAAAGCGGCTCTCAACGTTGCTCTTCTCGCCCTACCCCAAGGCATGGCTTACGCAGCTATCGCCGACCTCCCCATCTATTATGGCATTGTCTGCTCTGGCCTAGCCGCCATTGTCGCACCCCTATTCTCCAGCTCACGGCACACCATACTCGGCCCCACCAATGCCACCTCTTTCATGGTGTTCAGCTTCTTTGCTGTTTCCGCGGGAACACTAGATAAGTCGCCAGAGGCATACATGCCCTTGCTCGTTATCATGGTTGGCATCATGTCTGTTTTGGGAGCTCTCTTTAAAGTAGCCGACCTCCTGCAATACGTCAGCCGCAGCGTGTTAGTTGGTTACATCACCGGGGCCGCACTTCTCATCCTCACCAACCAGCTCAAGCACGTGCTGGGTATTGCTGAGGGCATGAAGGAAGGCTTTGCTGCCAACACCTTCTTTAGCATTGCTGAAAAAATGGCAGGATTATCGCAAAGCTATCAACTCCAGCCAATCATCCTCGGTGGAGCTACGCTACTGCTTTACATTCTCCTTCAGAAAAAAATACCTGCACTCCCCAACTTCGCCATTAGCTTGACCATCTCCGCAATTGCCGGCTGGATATTGAGGACACAGGTACCTGGATTTGAGTCCCTAGAAACCTTCAGCGCCTTCGAGCTCGACGCACTCTCTCCTTCCCTGCCCGACTTCAACTGGGATGATATCTCAGCCCTCATGGGTGTCGCTTTTGCCATCGCATTTCTTGCGTCCTTAGAGAACACCGTGATGTCAAAATCCTTAGCTAGCCGCTCTGGCAGTCAAACCGATGTCAACCAAGACATGCTCTCCGTCGGCATGGCTAACATCGCGACATCTCTGGTCGCAGCAATGCCAGCCTCTGGCTCCCTAACTCGCTCGGCCCTTAACTACGAGTCACATTCAAAATCACGATTTTCATCTATCTTCTGCGGAGCTCTCTGCCTACTTGGTTTCTATGCGCTAGTGAAGCTTCCGATCGTTGAGAATATTCCTAAAACCTCTCTGGCGGCACTCGTGATTGGTATCGCCATCTCACTCTTCAATTGGAAAAATATCCGTATCTGCCTGCGCTCTACACCTGATGACGCACTCGTCATCGTCAGCACCTTCGCCGCCACCCTACTTACACGCCTTGATTACGCGATCTTCATAGGAGTCGGCCTCTCGATCACACTCTTCCTTCGCAAAGCATCCAAGCCTCACCTTATTGAGTATGAGATGAGCGATGATGGCGATCTGCGCGAAATGAGCAAAAAGGGCAAACGTCAGATTCCCTCTATCTCTATTGTCCACGTCGAAGGTGACCTCTTCTTTGGCGCTGCCGACCTCTTCCGAACACAAGTTCAGCGCACCATTGCCAACGAGAACCTGAAAGTCATCATCTTGAGACTCAAGAACGCCCGCCATCTTGATGCCACCAGCGTTCTTGCCCTAGACGACCTCGTTAAAGACACACGCAAAAAAGGCGTTCATGTGCTCATCTCAGGGGCAACTCGTGAAGTCTATGAAGTGCTCAAAAAGTCCGGCGTATTGGAAACACTCCAAGAAGGATGTGATCGCAGCCAAGGCGAAACCAACCTGTTCATGTATTTCAGTGAAAACCCCAACATATCGACCAGGGATGCATTGATCCGTGCCCAAGAATTACTCGGCACCAAAGAAGCGGACATCAAAATCTTCTTCGACAAAAACAAGGAGTAATAACCAAGCTCGATTGGATACCTATCAGGCATCCACGCCATTTCGGCACTTACTTGCCAATACAAAAACTGCTGAATATCTCCCCGAGAAGCTCCTCAGTATCAATTCTTCCAGCAATCTCACCGATCGCCTCCATAGCGTCGCGCAGCTCAATAGAGACAAACTCTGCTCCCATCCCCTGCTGCAATGTCGCCCGCGCAGACCCTATCGCCGCTTGAGCCCGTTTCAAGCAAGCTTGGTGGCGGGCATTGATTGCTACAGCATGACCACCCCATTCACCTGCTCCCATCGAGAGCTCCTCAGCAATCACATCACCAAGCTGATCAAGCCCCTCACCATTTACACATGAAATCCTCACCCCTGGCTTGCCAACCCAGTCAGCATGCTGCGAAAGATCGCACTTATTGATCACTAAAATATGGTGCTTACCAGCCAGCTCGTCTTCACTCAAGTGACGAGCCATCGGCTCTGTGCCATCAACCATCTCAAGAATGAGGTCCGCCATCTTGACTTGCGCGCGTGTTCTCTCAACACCCTGCGACTCCACCACGTCCTCGGAATCACGCATCCCCGCGGTATCAATCAAACGCACTGGAATCCCTTGCAAGTTGACCACCTCTTCGACCGTGTCGCGAGTCGTTCCTTCGATATTACTGACAATCGCACGCTCATAGCCAAGTAGCTTATTGAGCAAACTCGACTTACCCGCATTAGGTGAGCCAAAGATAACCGTTCTTACTCCTTCGCGTAAAATACGCCCCTGCTCAGCAGTTTGTAATAACCTAGCGATACTCTTATCAACATCAGCCAGGCGCCCAAGCAATGCAGACCCTGTGTCTGTATCAATATCCTCTTCTGGAAAATCAATGTAGGCCTCTACGTGAGCCGCAATGCCGAGAACCTCTTCACGGATAGCCTCTGAATCATCGCCTAACCTACCTTGCAACTGCTCATGTGCTGCACGCATGGCAAGGTCAGTTTGAGCCGAGATCAAGTCCATCACCGCCTCAGCCTGCGTCAAATCCATCTTACCATTCAGGAAAGCCCGCTGACTAAATTCGCCAGCACCGGCAGGCTCCACTCCCAGGTCGAATAACCTCTGCAGAATACTTCTCACCACCAGCACACCACCGTGGCATGCAATCTCTACAGTATCCTCACCCGTGTAACTGCGCGGACCGTGAAAACAAGTCATCAGCACCTCATCAATCGTCTCACCGCCAGCATCAATAATCCTCGTCAGCTTGGCATAGCGCTCCGCAAATTGAGCCGCATCCTGACCTTGAGCGAGACAATGACTAACGCGCAAAAAAGCATCTGGACCACTGACACGGATCATACCCACCGCACCCATTCCAGGGGGAGATGCAATAGCGGCTACCGTCGTATCTTCAGCCATCATTCAACACTTTGTTGAGGAGATTCGTTCGCTTGCTTTGATGCATTATCAATCGATCCACCAACTCCAATAAACTCCCAACATATAAATCGCTCAATCTGTAGACGCGATGGCTTATCCTTACTCCAGCCGAGCTCGATCGTTGCATTCCGTGATTCATAATCCCGATTCATCCCTCTCCAATTGATATCAGCCAATGCCTTACCAACTTCAGAATCCACCTTCACAGAGACGGTCACGTGCTCCTCTGGATAAGCAAAATCCTCTATTCGATAGCTACGATATCGCTGATCCCCTCTCAGCTCATGATCAATTGACTCACTGATTGCGACACGAAATATTTTTTTGTGATCCTGCTTGGGATAATCAACAAATGAACGGAACGTTCGGAACTTCCCCTGCATAAAAACAGAGGCGTCTAACTTCAAACCTTGATCCGCCTCCTTGAAAAAAGCGACAATAGAGATAGGCGACGACATGTTGCTCTTATCAATGGCATACGCCATATCAATCAGCGTGGCGCCCTCGAGCTGCATGATTTTATCTAAGGTCCCGATGGGGGCAAAGTAATCGCGTAGCTCTACCTGCCCTGGTTGACGATATTGCATCCTGAAAATACCACGTTCATGATCCTTTGCCGCTCCTGAGCGGTGCACAAAAAATTCCTTTGGTGTGTCTTGGTCATCACTGCCCGGCTGATAATATTCACGAAGCTCTTCCATCACCCCATCATTTGGGATCACATACTTCATGCGCTCCTCCACTGACTTCGCATCCATGAATCCGGCCAGCACTTGGCTTGCCTCTTTTTTCCATCCTAGCGTTAGCCATTCTTGCCTTAATTCCTCAGCAGTGGCAGCCAATTCATTCTCAACCGGAACCCCAGACTCAGCTGTTGAGCTTTCCTCTTGATAAGCAAGCCAGACGGCAAGAGCTACGATAACCGAGAGCAACACGACCAACACAATCCAAACGAACCTCGCCTCATTACTGTTACTTAAGGCATTCTCATTGAGCTGCTCATCAGGATTAGCAAGATCAGCTGTCTTCTTAATGGGGACGCCACCACCTCCCATATCTAGCGGTTTTTTATCCGCCAGCCCTTGCCTTGGCTGTGCCGTCTTCGCATCATCAACCAAGTCCACCGATACCGGCTCATCTGCATCACCAACCTCGCCAACTACTTTCAGCACGGCATCAATTGCCTTAGACTCTGTAAAATCCGGAGATGTCACCTCATTACCACAATATGGACATGGCGCCGTGATCGCCGACAGCCCAGCGGGAACGTGAATGCTCTTTTGGCAATACTCGCAGGGGAATGATACCTTAGTAGGCTTGTTTGAGTCACTCATGGTCGGCTAAGAAGATAGCGATATAATCATAATCATGCCAACAGCACTGTCAATGATCCATAGCTAGGATAGCACAGCTACAAGCTCGAGCGGCTCAAGCTTTACAGCCAAGCACCTCATCGAGCACCTCGATACAGCGCTCATTCTCAGGCATCGTGCCGATCGAAATACGCACCCACTCCGGCAGCTTGTAGCCACTCATGGCACGCACAATCACGCCCTTGCGCAGCATCTTGGCAAACAAATCATCACCGTCGCCCACCTTCACCAGCACAAAGTTCGCCGCACTCGGCACATACTCCAGATCACGCGCTGCAAACGCCTGCTCATAAAATGCCAAACCCGTGCGGTTGACCTCCATCGTCTTCGCCACGTGCTCGGTATCATTCATCGCAGCGAGCGCCGCAGCCTGAGCCATCGCGTTAGCGTTAAACGGCTGACGTGCCTTCTGTAAAATTGCCGACACCTGAGGTGAGGCCAAGCCGTAACCAATCCTCAAGCCAGCCAAACCATAGGCCTTAGAGAACGTGCGCAGCACACAGACATTACGCCCTTCACGGACATACTTCACCGTATCGGGAGCATCATCTAAAAATTCATAATACGCCTCATCAAGCACCGCCACCACATGATCTGGCAGACGATCCATGAAACGATCCAAAGCCTCCTGATTCACCATCGTGCCCGTAGGATTATTCGGATTGGCGATGAAGACCAAGCGTGTGTCCTCGTTAATGGCATCCGCCATTCCCTCAAGATCGTGAATGAAATCAGGATCCGCCACCTCCACATACTTCGCCCCAAACAAAGTCGCCATCAGCTTGTAGACCACAAAGGCGTGCTCTGCAGCGATCAGCTCCGCCTTGGGATTGAGAAAACAATGGCACAGCAGCTCAATGATCTCGTTAGAGCCATTTCCCAGCACCACATTCTCCAAACCCAAGTTATGATGATCCGCCAAGGCCTGCCTCAGCTTGTAGCCGCCACCATCAGGATAGATGTGCACCCCTGCTGCCTCGCTCTTCATCGCCTCGATCGCCGCAGGCGCTGGCCCTAACGGGTTCTCGTTGGACGCCAGCTTGACAATGGTCTCAGGATCCAGACCCAGCTCACGGGCTGTTTCTTCGATAGGTTTCCCCGGCTCATAGGCCACAAGGTCACAGACAAACTGATTGGCAAACTGCTGAATCGACATGCGGTGAAACTAAGCAACAAACACCAGCTGCGCAACGCAATATATCATTATGCTGTGGCAGTATACACACTCGCCACACCGAAGGTCAAAGGCTGCGCCTCTGCACTCGTGAAACCGGCAGTCTCGATCAGCGCGCACATGTCTTTACCACTGGGAAACTGCTCAATCGTCCCGGCAAGATACTCGTAAGCATCGCCCTCACCGGTGATCAGCCCGGCAATTTTGGGCAGCACCTTATTAAGATAAAAACGATACGGCCCACGCAGAATCCCGGTCGGCAGAGAAAAATCAAGAATCAGCAGGTGCCCCCCGGGCTTAAGCACACGGCGCATTTCCTTAAGGGCAGCCGGCCAGTCCGCCATGTTACGCAAACCAAAGGCCACCGTCAGCACGTCATAAGAATCATCCTCAAAAGGCATCGCCAAGGCATCTGCCACTATGGTCTCACATACTCCACCCTCAGCAGCATAAGCCAGCATCTCTTCACAGAAATCAGAACCGGTCACACGTGCGTCAGGGCACGCCAGCTGAAGCTCCAGAGCCAAATCCCCCGTGCCCGTTGCCACATCCAGAATGCTCTCTGGCTGCCAGCCCGCTACAATCCTGCCCACCTTCTTACGCCACAGGATGTCAGTGCCCAGGCTGAGCACATGATTGGTCAGCACATAACGATCCGCGATTCGGCTAAACGCCGCTTTGACATACTTAGGGTCCTGCACAGGATGAAATTCTTCTAGATAATAAAAAACACCAACCTAATCCGGCAGAATGTCACGATAAACTCCTGGGTCACTACCCTCAATTTCCACCGCACCACAGGCCTTCTGATAATACTCCTTCGGCCCCACACCACCGATCACGCCATACACGTGACCCAGCTCCTTGAGGCTCTCCAGACACTTAAAGAGCAGTGCCTTGCCAATGCCCGTGCCACGTGCGTCCTCACCAACACCCGTAGGCCCAAAAAACCCGCGTGCTGTCGTTTCATAACAAGCGAAACCAAGAATCTCCTTATCCCTCGTCGCGATAAAACAGCTTACCGGCTGACGTGACAAAGCCACCTTGACCTCACTCTCCCACTTCGGGGAGAAATGCTCAGCCACCCATGCCGCCACAATATGCCGCTCGTAAGCCCGGGCACGACGCAAGGTGATCCCCTGTTCCTCCACCCCCGCGTATATCTCACCCGCATCGGGCAGCTCGTATAGTCTTACCAGCATGTCAATCATGCCTCATTACTATATCAATCCGCGATGCGTGTCCAATCCAGATGGCAGCCACTTCAAACTAGTTGAAGTGCACAGTTCAAGATCAAGCCAAAACAAAGAGGCGAGATGATCGTCAGCCTAGAATGAATTTGGCTGACAAGATCGATATAACCCTACCCACGCTTCCTACGCAGTGCCATCACTAGGCCTCCGAGACCAAGAAGAGCCGCAGATGAAGGCTCTGGGACAACTGCTAGAACCTGAAAATAGGATACATCATGGAACGTATTAGACCCGAATGACAACTTTTGTCGGTAGCCAAATGCCTGCGCACCAGCAATCGTTGGGCTTTTCGGCTCGTCGCTTATAAAATCATCTCCAGCTGAAAGTTGGCTTTGCCCAGATGGTGTATTACCATAGGGTGTATACTCATACCATGTAATGTCAGATACATTGACGTTGCTGGTGTCATCACCCCAATTAGTGCTGTTGCCTTGAATGTACCAATCTCCAGCACCGTCTTGCATGACTAATTGGTATGTAGCCTGCTCCAACGCACCAGATCCCTTAGAATTGAGACTAAACGTGTAGTCGAGAACGGCCGTCATCGGAGAAAAGTCCTCCCAAATAACGATCGAATCTATATTATCACCAGAGATTGTGGCAAAAGTGATGCTGTCACCAGCATCAGGTCGATCATTTTCTACATTAATCGACCAAGTGTCATCTGATCCAGCTACGTTAAAATCAGGATTGCGCCCAGTTGCGTTAGGGTAGTAGCTGGCGCCTACTGCTGGACTGTCCACCACATCTCCTGAAACAAAAGTAGTGTCAGTGGTGACAGATTGGGTGCTTGTGACGATGTTCGTAGCTCCGGCATCCTCGCCCCACTGAACGAGGGTGATATTGGTGGCTGCAGGCAACACAGCTGCAGAGAAGAGGAACGATGTGGCTATAGCTAATGGCTTAGTGGTCATGTTGAAAGATTCAGTAAGAGTTGAAGATTAAAAGATGAGTTTGAATTATGTAGTTGAAGTATATGTCTATATCATGATGGAGAAGTGCATCACACACATTCCGCAAACAGATACGTATGATCTGGCGACTCAAAAAACAACCTTTTTTTCAGAAAAAAAGGTTAACTTTTATTAATTATATAATAATCGAGCTATAAGTCACTTTTGTTGAGGATTTTACATCAACATTGTGGGCTCACTCTATTGCCCGATGAGTTCCTCAAACGGCCAAGCCTCAATACTTTCCTGGCCCCGAATGACATCCGTTAACACGGGAACTCCCGTCAGATCCTCGGCAATGCCCTTGTTGGTGATCGCCGCTGTATCGAGCTCATCTTCGAGATGGTTGAACACCAGTCCAGCTGGCTCCACTCCCGTCGCCCGCATCGAGTCGACACTGAGCAAGGTCTGGTTGAGTGCTCCCAGCCTATTGCCAACCACAAGGATGGTTGGAAGCCCAAGCTCCTTGGCAAAATCAGCTACCATATAATCTTTAAGAATGGGCACCTTCCAGCCCCCCACTCCCTCGACAATGACTACCTCGTGCTTGGCTGCAAGTTGATGGTAACCCTGAATCAGCGGCTCAAGCTCGAGCTCAGCATTCTCAAACATGGCAGCCACATAGGGAGCAGCGGCCGTGCGTAGATAACAAGGGTTCACCTCATCAAGCTCCAAGCGATCATCTGAAGCAGATAACAAGGTGTAGGCATCCTCACGCCCGCCACAACAAATCGGCTTGTAACCGACCGCGTCCACTCCCTCAGCACGTAATGCCTGGATCACCAGCGCACTCACGTAAGTTTTGCCAGCACCTGTATCCGTGCCAGTCACAAAGATTCCTTTCATCGTGTTCGATTATAATTGATCACCTACCCACCTCACTTGCCCCAGGGCGCAGTGCACCTGGATTCTCTCTTTTCAGGATATAATTAATCAGAAACCAGATCGCTATCGCGACCAGGAGCGTCGCCAGCTTCGCCGGCCAATTCTTTTTCAGCATCTTCTTCATTGTTATTATCCTCGGGTAAAAAAATAGCTTCCATCCTCGTGCGGAACTCATCCTTCTTGAGATTGCGCTCCAGCTTACCATCTACACAAATTGAAATCTGACCGGTCTCCTCACTGACGACCACTGCCACACAGTCGGTCTCCTCAGTGATACCAATCGCAGCTCGGTGACGAAGGCCTGTGCTTCGGTCTTTCAGCTCACGAGAGCTCACTGGAAATACACATCCCCCACCCGCAACTCGGTTTTTAGAAATGATCATTCCTCCATCGTGTAGCGCCGTTTTGGGATGGAAAACCGTAAGAGCAAACTCGGGTGACAACACAGCATCTAACTCGACACCGGTCTCCAGATGTTCCTTGAGCGAAATCGCTCGCTCAAAGGCGAACAAGGCCCCGATTCTTTTCTTGGAAAGCTGGGTGACTGCATCACAGAAGGTATCCAGAAACTCATGCTTCTGAGTTTTTGAAAACATGAACAACTTACTACTGCCTAGACGCGCCAGTGCGTTACGCAGCTCTGGCTGAAAAATAATGATTAAGGCCAATGCCATAAGAGCCAGCACCTTGTAGAGAACCCACCAAATAACCCGCAAATCAAGCAGCAATGACAGCAATGACAATACCACCAACACTAGCACAAGCCCTACTAGTATCCTTGCACCACGCGTCTTCCTGAATGCACTATAGATCTGGTACAACCCGATCCACAGAATCAAAATCTCTATCGCTGAACGCCAATTATTCTCGAAAAAATCCACTTAACTGGGGTGACCATAAGCAGAAAACCTAGCGCTGGAAACTTCAATCTGCGATCATCACGCATAAAAGCCCGCTAAAAAAATCTGTTCATTCCCTCATTTCTATTTAAACCCCCCATCAAGCAAACGTTACATCCGTATGAGTGAAAACAACACCTTTCAAGAAATAGCCGACGCCATCCGCGCCCACGACTCCTTTATCGTCCTCAGTCACATCCGGCCCGACGGAGATGCGATCGGTTCCCAAATCGCCCTTGGCCATGCACTTGAGCAAATGGGTAAAACCGTCCATTACATCAATGAAGATGGCACCCCCGACAACCTAACCTTCCTACCAGGTAGTGACAAGGTTCAGACCCCACCTGCTGATCCACTCGATGTTCAGGTAGCTATCGCTCTGGACTGCGCTACCAAGCCACGCCTCGGAGACAATGCCCTCAACGCCGCAAGCAAGGCCACACTCTGGATCAACATTGACCACCATGTCTCAAATCCCAAGTATGGTGACCTCAACCATATTGATTCTGTCTCCCCCGCCACAGGCCAAATACTCTACAACCTAATCACGGAGCAAGACCTTCCTTTTTCTGAGCTCACCCGTGATGCGATCTACGTTGCCGTATCCACCGACACCGGATCATTCCAGTATTCCAACACCACAGCAGCAACCTACGAAATGGCAGCCGACTTGGTTCGCCGCGGCATCGACGTCGGCACCATCAATGCTCTCACCTACGACAACAACCCTTATCGCCGCATCGAGCTACTCCGCTCCCTGTTAAATACCTTAGAGGTTGAGCAAGGAGGCAAGGTCGCCCATTGGGAACTCCCCAATAGCGTTAAAGAAGAGCTCAACCTCAAACCTGAGGACAGCGAAGACCTCATCGATCTCATCCGAGGCATTCAAGGTGTCATCGTTGCCGCCTTTTTCGAGGAGCTTCCCGATGGTAAAATCCGCGTGTCACTGCGCGCCAAGGACAGCTCAGTGAATTGCAGCGAGTTGGCCCAGCGCTTTAAAGGTGGTGGTCATGCACGTGCTGCTGGTATCCGCATGCCTGGACCACTTGCTGACGCACGCCAGCAAGTACTATCCGCTATCAGCGAAGTCCTCTAACGACTGCGCTTTTACTCTTACTCGATACACTTAAGCGGTATCCAGCTTCCATTCATTCAGTCTATTATCCATGCAACCTGATCCCAATGCTCCCTGTGGTGTCCTACTCGTTGACAAAGAGCCGGACATGACCTCGCACGATGCTGTCGCCATCTGCCGACGTCAGCTTAAATTCAAGAAAATCGGCCATTGTGGCACACTCGATCCGATGGCTACCGGACTGCTAATGCTCGTCATAGGTCGTGCCACCAAGATTCAAGATTTGCTGATGTCAGAGGACAAGCAATACCACGGCACTCTGACTCTTGGAGCCACCACCTCATCACAAGATAAAGAGAGCGACATCCTCGAGCAAAAAGAGGTCCCGCCCTTCACCGCTGAGGAAATCGGTGCGGCCTTCGATCATTACACCGGCAACTTCGAACAAATCCCTCCAATGGTCTCTGCCATTAAGAAAAACGGAGTGCCACTTTACAAACTCGCCCGCAAAGGCATCGAGGTAGAGCGCAAACCTCGTGCCATCTATGTCACCGATTACTCCATTAATAGTATCGCTCTTCCCGAGGTCGAGTTCACCGTAAACTGCTCCAAAGGTTTTTACGTAAGGACCTACGCTCACGACATCGGTCAACACCTCGGCTGCGGAGCCCACCTCTCAGCACTCCGCCGCAGCCGCTCTGGTAAATTCACCGTGGACAAGGCAATGAAAGCTAGTGATCTTAAAACAGCCAGCGCAGACGATATTCGCAACTCTCTCATCTCTCTCTCTGAGATTTCCCTCATGCGTGGAGCGTGAGGGTCATTCTAAATTCACTATTCTAAATTCACTATTCTATCCATGGACTATTCCACTCTCATCTCCCAACGTCGCGAGCGCTTCGCCGAAGTGGAGCAGCTTATCACTGACCCAGACTTGTTCTCAGATCAGAAAAAAGCAACCGAGATAATGCGTGAGCACCGTCGCCTTAAGGAGCTTCTGGAAATGTGGGATGCGCTCGAATTAGCCAAGAAAAACCTCGAAGAGAACCGGGAACTCGCCAAAGAGGACGACGAGGAAATAGCTGAAATGGCCAACATGGAAATCCCCGACCTAGAGGCCACCATTGAGAAGCTCGCCCAAGACGTACAATACTCTCTACTTCCTCGTGACGAAGCCGAGGACCGCGACGCCCTACTCGAGATTCGTTCCGGTGCTGGTGGTGACGAGGCCGCGATCTTCGCCGGTGAAATGATGCGCATGTATCAGCGCTACGCCGAGCAGCGTAACTGGAAATGCGAACACCTCGATTCCACACCATCAGAGGCAGGCGGCTTCTCCAAAATCGTCATTAAAATCACCGGTGAAGAGGTCTTCCGTTTTATGAAATACGAGTCCGGTGTCCACCGCGTTCAGCGCGTCCCTGCCACCGAGACCCAAGGCCGCATCCACACCTCCACCTGCACGGTCGCCGTCATGCCCGAGGCCGAGGACGTTGACGTACAACTCAAGATGGAGGAGCTAGAAATCAAAGCGACACGCTCTGGGGGCCCTGGCGGGCAGCACGTCAATACGACGGACTCCGCAGTGCAGATCACTCACCTCCCCACCGGCATTCAGGTCAAGTGCCAAGACGGCCGTTCTCAGACCCAGAACAAGGAAAAGGCACTCGAAATCATTCGCGCCAAACTCTTTGAAGCCAAACAACGCGAACAAGCCGAGCAATATTCTGCCCAACGACGTTCATTGATCGGCTCAGGTGACCGCTCGGAAAAAATCCGCACCTACAACTTCCCACAGTCACGCATCACCGACCACCGCATCGGCTTCACCACCCACAATATGGACGGCGTCTTCGACGGTGATGTTTTTGAGCTCACCGAAGCCCTGCAAAAAGTAGAAATGGCTCAGAAGCTCGAAGAAGCAGGCATGAAATAACAGGTTGGCACACTGCGGCCAGCCCCTCCCATGCGCTCATGCCTTTGAATCTGTCCCAACAAACGCCGGCACAAGCCGGCACAAGCCAGTCATAAGTCAGCTGCAATACAAATCAACAAATCAAGATATGTAGATTTGTTCTTGTTTTCCCCTGTTTTACCGCTAGATTCCGCGCAACCAATCTTTTTTATCACAGCCCATGCCACGCCCTGACGCCACTGCCGAACTCACAACTGCGCTTGAAGAGCGCATCCTCATGCTCGATGGAGCAATGGGCACGACCATCCGAGGCTATGGCCTCACCGAAGAAGACGCCCGCGGCGAACGCTTCAAAGACATCGACAAGGACATCCTCAACAATGGCGATATCCTCACACTGACACGCCCCGATGTCATCAGTGACATCCACCGCCGCTTTCTTGAAGCAGGTTCAGATATTGTTGAGACCAACTCATTCTCAGCGACCTCCATCGCTCAATCCGAGTTTTTTGTCGAGGACCCTCGTGAGTCTGGCAAAGGTCGTAAGGACCCAGAGTTCTATCAGAAAATCATGGATGATCCCTTCCTCAAGGATCTCGCTCATGAGCTTAACGTGGAGTCAGCTAAATTAGCCCGCGCAGCCTGTGATGAAGTTGCTGAAGCCACCGGCATCAAACGTTACGTGGCCGGAGCTATCGGCCCGATGACTGTCGGCCTCAACAACGCCGCCGTCGACCCCGATGATCCTGGTTTCCGTACCGTTATTTTCGACCAAGTCTACGAAGACTACAAGCGTCAGATACGTGCTCTTGTAGAAGGTGGGGTCGACATCCTGATGGTAGAAACCATCTTTGATGCTCTCAACTCCAAAGCTGCCTTGGTCGCCTGTCAGGATGTTTTTGAAGAAGACGGCTTCAACCTTCCGGTCATCATCTCTGCAGCCGTTGGCCGAGGTGGAGAAACCATGATCTCTGCCCAAAAAGTGGAAGCACTCTGGAATGCAGTCGCTCACGTCAAGCCGCTCGCCGTTGGCCTGAACTGCTCGCTAGGGCCTGATGAAATGCGCCCCTTCATTGCCGAGCTATCGCGCTGTTGTGAGGCCTTCGTCTCATGCTACCCCAATGCGGGCATGCCCGACCCACTCTCGCCAACAGGCTTCCCTTTCTTACCAGAGGACATGCATGATAAGCTCAAGGACTTTTCCGAGTCTGGCTTTATCAACTTTGCAGGTGGTTGCTGCGGTAACACGCCTGAGCACATCGAAGCGATCGCTCGCGCTGTCAAAGATGTGGCCCCACGTAAGCGCCCTACTATTGAACCCCTGATGCGCCTATCAGGCACGGAACCCTACAATCACTCTGAGGATAAAAACTTCCTAATGATTGGCGAGCGCACCAATGTTGCTGGCTCCCCCGTGTTTAGGAAAATGATCCAGCAAGGTCGCCTAGAAGATGCTCTTGCTGTAGCTCGTCAGCAGGTTGAAAATGGCGCTCCTGTAATCGATATCTGCTTTGACGATGGCCTCATCGATGGCGTTGAGATGATGACCCGCTTCCTTAATCTCGTCCAGTCTGAGCCAGACATCACCAAAGTTCCGATCACCGTAGATTCTTCAAAATGGGAAATCCTTCACGCTGGTCTGAAGTGCCTTCAAGGCAAAGGTATTGTTAATTCCATCTCTTTGAAAGAAGGCGAGGAAGCCTTCAAATCAAATGCCAAAACCATCATGAAATTTGGTGCTGCAGCCGTAGTCATGGCCTTTGATGAAAAGGGACAGGCTGCCACCTATGAGGAAAAAATACGTATCTGTGAGCGTGCCTATCGCATTCTTGTGGATGAAGTGGGCTTCAATCCTCAGGACATCATTTTCGACCCCAACATCCTCACCGTCGCCACCGGTATTGAAGAGCACAACAACTACGCCGTCGACTTTTTCAACGCAACCAAGTGGATCAAAGAAAACCTTCCAGGCGCCAAAATATCTGGTGGAGTTTCTAATGTCTCCTTCTCATTCCGAGGCAACAACCCTGTCCGCGAGGCGATGCACTCCGCCTTCCTCTACCACGCTACCAGAGCCGGTATGGATATGGGTATTGTTAACCCTGGTATGCTTGAGGTTTACGATGAAATAAAGCCTGAGCTTCTTAAGCACGTAGAGGATGTCCTACTCAACCGCGACCCCGATGCTACCGAGCGCCTGCTCGACTTCGCAGAACAATTCAGAGGTATTAAAAAGAAAACCCTCGCCGAAGACCTCTCATGGCGTGAGACCACGGTAGAGAAGCGCCTCGAGCACGCCTTACTGAGGGGAATCGACACTTTCATTGTCGAAGATACCGAAGAGGCACGCATCAAATACGAAGTGCCCCTCAAGGTCATTGAAGGTCCACTCATGGATGGCATGGGTGTTGTCGGCGACCTCTTTGGGGCCGGTAAAATGTTCCTTCCTCAGGTGGTGAAATCCGCCCGTGTGATGAAAAAATCTGTCGCTCACCTCGAACCTTTCATGGAGGAGGAAAAGCTGATCAAGGTTACCGAAATCGCAGCCGACTTGATGGCCAAAGACAAGGATCTCGAAGAAGTTCACGCTATCGCTAAAGCAGAGAAATCGATGACAGCAGGTCGTATCTTGATGGCCACCGTCAAAGGTGACGTGCACGACATTGGCAAAAACATTGTTGGTGTAGTTCTCGCATGCAATGGCTTTGAAGTCATTGATATGGGCGTCATGGTTCCCTGCGAAAAAATATTAGAGGTAGCAGCCACCAAGCAGGTAGACGTGATTGGTCTCTCCGGCCTGATCACACCATCACTTGATGAGATGATCAATGTCGCCAAAGAGATGGAACGACGCGAACTTAGCACACCCATCCTCATCGGTGGTGCTACCACCAGCCCAGCCCACACCGCTGTAAAGATCGCACCCCATTACTCCGGCCCAATCATTCACGTGCTCGATGCCTCACGCTCGGTGCCGGTTACCACTTCTCTGCTTAGTGACCATGGTTGTGATGACTTCATCAGCAAAAACGAGGAACGACACGAAAAGCTTCGTGCCAATTTCAACAAAAAGGACAAGCCTACGATCAGCCTCGCTAGAGCACGGACCAACAAGAAGCAAATCGATTGGAGTTCTTACCATCCTCCCGTGCCAGAATTCACCGGCACGCGCATCATCAAGAACCAGTCACTGCGTGAACTTGTCGATTACATTGACTGGACCCCCTTCTTTCACAGCTGGGAACTCAGAGGTGTCTGGGATCGGGAAACCAAAACTCTCAAGACAAGAAACGCGGAAGCCGCCAAAGTTGCTGACAAGCTCTATCAAGACGCTCAAGAACTTCTCGAAAGCATTGTAGAGAGCAAACGTTTCACCGCCACAGGCATCTACGGATTTTATCCTGCCCAAGCAGATGGTGACGACATCGTTCTTCCTGAGCACAATGCCACCTTCCATACCCTGCGCCAGCAGACCGAAAAACAATCAGGCAAGCCCAACTACGCCCTCAGTGATTTCATATCTGATACCCACACAGACCACCTCGGCGCCTTTGTTGTCAGTATACACGGAGCAGATGAATGGGCCGCCGAGCTGCGTGATGCCCATGAGCTTGATTCCGCTATTATGGTTCAGGCTATCGCTGACCGCTTAGCCGAAGCCTTTGCTGAACTACTCCACCACCGTGCCCGTGTCGCCTGGAGCTATGAGCGCCCCAATGAGTTCAACCATAACGAGCTCATTCACGAAAAATATCAAGGCATACGTCCCGCCCCCGGCTATCCAGCCCAGCCAGATCATACCGAGAAGCGCACTCTCTTTCGTCTACTTGATGCCACTGCTGCCACTGGCACTGAGCTCACCGAGTCCTGCGCCATGCATCCAGGAGCTGCCGTTTGCGGCCTTATCCTATCTCATCCAGAGAGCCACTACTTCGCCATCAGCGAGCTGCAGAAGGACCAAATAGAAGACTACGCCGAGCGCAAAAGCTGGAGTATCGAGGAAGCCGAAAAGTGGCTTTCCCCGTGGATGGGTTACTAACGTGGGCCGCACACTCGCGATCAACGCAAGTGTGCACAAGTTGACTCAGCTACCGAGCCGAACTCATTAGGCGCACTAAACGTAAGCTAAAGCTCCAGCTCTAGATTCGATGGAATCACTGTTATCGAGTAATTCCTGAATCGGATCCCAACGAGCTGACATGAGCGCCTCACGAGCAGAGCCTGGCATAGTCACCTTAATGATCGTGTCACCGTAACTGGCGGTCATCGCATCAAGATCAATGCTGACCTCAAGCTTAGGATTGGCCTGAACAGCAGCTCCAAGTGCTTTGATCTCCTCAGCGGAGGCACATACACATGGCATGCCAAGTCCCGTAGAGTTGCCAAAGAAAATCTCTGCAAAGCTCTCCGCGATAACGGCATCAAAACCGGCACGTCGGATCGCCTGTGGCGCGTGCTCCCTTGAGGAACCGCAACCAAAGTTTGGACCAGAAAGCATGACACTCGCCCCCTGAAACTGTGGATCATCAAGAGGGTGATTCAACGGCTTGCCATCAGGGTCAGTGCGCACATCGCGGAACAAACCCTCAGCAAGATCATCAAAGGTCACACAACGAAGGTAACGCGCAGGGATGATGCGGTCGGTATCAATATCTGCACCTGGAATATAAACGGCAGTGCCGGAAACTTGAGTAATGGATGGAATAGACATGGTCTTAAAAAATCTGGTTAATATTAGTTTACGGAGAACACCTCACGAGCATCGGCAATTTCACCTTCGATTGCTGCAGCTGCCACCATCAGTGGGCTCATCAATACAGTACGACCGGTGGGACTTCCTTGACGACCTTTAAAGTTTCTATTCGAGGATGATGCACAAAGCTCATCACCCTTGAGCTTATCAGGATTCATCGCAAGACACATTGAGCAGCCTGCTTCACGCCATTCGAAGCCTGCATCGATAAAGATCTGATCGAGACCTTCTTTTTTACAAATCACAGCGGTAATCTGTGAGCCTGGCACAGCGAGAGCCTTGACACCTTCAGCAACCTTGCGACCTTTTAAATACTTAGCAACTTCACGGAAATCAGAAAGACGCCCGTTAGTGCATGAGCCAATGAAGGCAACATCAACGTGAGTTCCTTTGACCGGAGCACCTGCAGGAAGCTTCATGTATTCAAGAGCCTCTTCGATACTAGCGCGCTCAACCTCATTCTTAGCCTCAGCAGGGTTCGGGATTGATTCTGAGATAGCCACTCCTTGATCGGGAGAAATACCCCACGTCACCGTAGGTTCGATATCCCCAGCATTGATATTAACGACATCATCATACTCGGCATCGGCATCAGATGCGTAGGACTGCCAGCGATCAACCGCAGCATCCCACTGATCTTCCTTCGGTGAGTAAGGGCGATTTTTGAGAAACTCAAAGGTAGTAGCATCAGGGTTAACGTAACCACAGCGGGCTCCACCCTCAATGGACATATTACAAACCGTCATGCGTTCCTCCATGGTGAAACCATCAAAAATACTACCGCCATATTCGTAGGCGTAGCCAATACCACCATTAGCACCGAGTAACCTGATAATGTGCAGTGCTACGTCCTTTGCATAAACGCCAGGACTCAATTCGCCGTCAACATTGATGCGACGCACTTTCAGCTCCTCCATGGCAATGGTCTGTGTTGCCAATACGTCGCGCACCTGCGTTGTGCCGATACCAAAAGCAATAGCACCGAAAGCTCCGTGAGTAGCGGTGTGAGAGTCTCCACATGCAATTGTGGTGCCTGGCTGTGTGATTCCCTGTTCAGGTCCCACCACGTGCACGATGCCCTGCATACCAGATGCGAGGTCAAAATAGGTGATGTCAAATTCTTCAGCATTCTTGCGCAGTTCTGTGATCATGGCATCAGCCAGAGGATCCGCAAAGGGACGCTGCTGGTTATCGGTAGGTACGATGTGATCCACTGTCGCAAAGGTGCGCTTAGGATATTTGACCTTCAAATTGAGGTCACGTAACATGCCGAATGCCTGCGGACTGGTCACCTCGTGAATCAGGTGCGTACCGATAAATAATTGAGTACGACCATCCTGAAGAGTTCCGACGGTGTGCTCGCCCCATACCTTTTGATATAAGTTTTTTCCCATGATTCTTGATTTGCTGAGGGGGGGTAATAGCGCATCTGAAACGAAACGCAAACATGGATTGCTCTACTCCGTCATAAAATCCTAGCGTCTCAAAATATAACTAATCCCCCTGAAAAGGGGCACGCAGGGCCGCGCTACATAAGGAATGATAAGAAACCAGCATATAGAAGGAGCAAGCTCAGGCCATGTTGCCGGCCTATTTCCCTACCGAAACTATCCTTCGTCCGCTCCAAAATGAGCCAAAGGTTTCACCAAGCTGGCTGGCAGAGGGAACTGACGATTCTGAATTCCTGGGGCAATCTCAGCACAACTTTCATAACCCATCCGCATCATTTCGAACTTCGCATCCATGTTATCGATGTAATGCAAAGCCATCGCCTCTGGCGTGCGTGGCAAAGTTGGCGAACCCCACTCGTGAGTGCCGTGATGGCTTGCAATTAAGTGTAGCAAATGCAGGTGAATATCTGCCGTTGCGGGCTTAAGATCTCCCCATCCTTTTGCACATGGCTTTTCCATTAAATCACGCCAGAGTTTATTGACCGCCTCAATACCAAGTGGAATGTGACCGAGCATCTCACCTGGCATCGTAAAGGGCTGGGTAAAACCGACTTCAGGATAATTATTTTCCCACATCTTACCGCAATCATGAAATAAAACACCCGCCACCAGTAGGTCGCGGTTGAGGCTGGTGTATACTGAACACATCGCCTCCGCAGCCCTCATCATTTGGGCGACATGCTCGACTAAGCCTCCACGGCGCGCATGATGATTTTTACGAGCAGCTGCTGATCTCCTGAAACGGTCACTATACTGGGCGACAAATTCGGAACAAACCTCAGCCAATCTAGGATCTGCAATCTCACCGAGCATACGCTCTATATCAGCCCAGTCATTATCCTGCCTTACTTTAGTCTCAGGGTCACCAGCAAGAAACTCAGCACTCTCTGTCTCATTGAGTAAACCCATATCCCACTTACCAGAATCTACGCCATACTGATTTTGGGTCCAATCCCCGCTGAAACGCAAGAGGGTGCCGTCGGCTATTTCCTCCAAAGCACGAAATTGTGGCAAATTATCCCACACCTTGAGCTTCATCTCACCGGTGCCATCGACCAAATAAATTTCAAGAAACGGCTTCCCGCCTTTGGTCTCGCGTTCCACTCTGCGCTCAAGCTGGGCAGCGAAACGAGCTGATAACGGAATACTGCCCGTGTTTTGCCTTAGTGAAGAAATAGTAAGATGCTGCACACGCTCACGCTAAACAATCACACAAGTGACTCAAGCACTAATGGCAGACCAAAAGTCACTCTTTCATCAAGCTCAGTGCGGCCTCGGAACGACCCTAAAGCGGTAAATCGTAGCTCCGACCGTCGGCACCTTCAAACCAGCGCACATAGGCAAGGTTCACAGTCGCAAAACCGCCTGGTGTCGGGTAATTACCAGTGAAATACCAGTCTCCGCACGGCCCTTTAATACAGGCACGCAGATTTTCAATTGTCTGATAAACCACCTCCACATCTCCACTCCAATCAATGTCCTCGGGGCTGACCATGCGGCTAATCTCTTCAGAAATTTGCTCATCGGAGAAATCTTCGTAAATACGTTTCACCTGATTGATGCGCTCACCACTCGGCTTTTTGAGCTCAGCTTTGCAGGCTTGATACACCTGCTCGAGGAGCTGGTTGTTTCCATTGCGCTTGATGAGATTAATCGTTGCCTGAAAAGCGATAAACTTACCCAACTCCGACATATCGATACCGTAGCAATCAGGATAACGGATCTGCGGGGCTGTTGAGCAAATAACGATCTTGCGTGGGTTGGTTCTAGCCAGGATTTTGAGAATCGACTCCTTAAGGGTCGTACCACGCACGATGGAATCATCCAACGCAACAAGAGCATCACCCTCTTTCACCAAATCATAGGTGATGTCATAAACATGGGAAACCAACTGCGCCCGGCCTTTTTCTTGAGAAATAAAGGTGCGCATCTTGATGTCCTTATGCACCGCTTTCTCGCCACGTGGCCAGTTGCGCATGATGAGCCCATCAAGCAGATCCTCGGTAAGCACTCCTTTTTGTGACGCCTCTAAAATCTCAGCGCGCACCTGCTGCCTGCGGAACAAGCGCAAGCCATCAAGAAATCCATAATAGGCTGTTTCTGCCGTATTAGGAATGAAGGCAAACACCGTTTTATCAAAGTCTTCACCGATCGACTTGTAGACCTGATCAACCAATGCTGCGCCCATCGCCTTGCGCTCACGGTAAATCGACGGATCATTACCACGGGAAAAGTAAATGCGCTCGAAAGAACAGGGGCTCTTTGGGCGCTCATCGTGAAAGCGCTGGGTGCTCTGACTACCGTCTCTGCGCACAATGGTAAGTGTGCCCGGCTCCACTTCTTTGACCTCTTCTTTCGAAGATTCAAAGACCGTCATCAAAGGCACTCGCTCAGAAGCAAAAGCAATCACCTCATCATCTTCATAGACATGGCATGGGCGTATACCTCGAGGGTCACGCATCACAAACATATCCCCATTGCCAACTACACCACTGATAGCATAACCACCATCCCACGGCTCCGCCGATTCCCTGATTATTGACGGCAAATCAATCTGATCAGAAATAAGCCCTGGTATCTGACGACCATCAACACCCTCATCACGTAGCTTATGGTAGAGGTCTGTGTGGTGCTCATCGAGATGGAAGCCGATCTCCTCCAATACAGTCTGAGTATCCGTGCCAAACACTGGGTGCTGACCACGGTCCATGAGCTTGCTGTTCAGCTCACCAGTGTTGGTCATGTTAAAATTACCCATCACCATTAAGGTGCGGGTGGGCCAATTTGATCGGCGCAGATAAGGATGGCATGAACCTGAATCAAATTCACCAGAGGTGCCATAGCGCAAGTGCCCGATGAGCACCTCACCGCCAAAATCAAATTGCTGCTTCACCGACTCTGGATTCTCAGGATCCAATATTCCCTTGCGGGCCATTTTATTGAAGCTCTTCAACTCCTTGCGGAATACAGACGCCATCGAATCTCGTGCCGCATCACGCCGACGAAACACATACGGCTGACCAAGAGGCATGTTTAACTTCACACACCCAATACCGATACCATCCTGGCCACGGTTGTGCTGCTTCTCCATCAGGAGAAAGAGTTTATTCACCCCCCAGAGGGCTGTACCATACTTATCTTTGTAATAGGATAACGGTTTTTTAAGCCGGACTACCGCAATACCGCACTCGTGTTTGATGGGGTCGCTCATGAAAAAATCCGTATTCGGTTAGCAATGAACTCGCTTAGCTTTCCATGCTCACCCTGACACCATGTGTGTCGGTGATGGTGCCTATCTTCACACCCCCTGGTCCTGCAGATAGGATCTGATCCGCCTCATCGGGTGAAACAATAACAACCCAACCAAAGCCCATGTTGAATGTGTGGAACTTATCCTCGGCATCAACGTAATCAAAAACCTTCTTCATGGCTGCATTGTCCCAATTCGGAATCACCACATCGGCACCGTGATTAGGCAGCAAACGCTCGAGATTCTCGGGCAGCCCTCCCCCTGTGATGTGCGCCATTGCACGCGGCTTTACACCAGCAGCTTTGATATCAGCGACAACATCATGATAAAGGCGAGTCGGAGCTAGTAAGCTGACGATCTCCTCCTTAGTGAAATCTTCACCGTGCTGTTTAAGAACACGCCTGATGAGACTCCAGCCATTAGCATGAGGTCCATCAGAATGGTAACCAATCAGCACATCACCGGTAGCGATTTGAGTAGGGTCAATTAAATCAGGCTTTTCACAGCAGCCAATACAGAATCCAGACAGCTCAATAACATCCTCTGGCACGATACCGGGCATTTCCGCTGTTTCGCCTCCTGCTAGAATGCATCCGCAATCTTCTAAGTAATCGCACATGCCAGCAATCAATCGAGTGATGAGTGGCTTGTCTAAAGCTGAAATACCGATGTAGTCCAAGAACATCAGTGGATCACCGCCAGTCGTGAGAATATCATTCACACTCATCGCTACGAGATCCTTACCAGCAGCCTCTAATTGATCGTGCTCGAGTAAGAGTTCTAATTTTGTACCGACACCATCACAACCAGTGACGATAACGGGCTGCTTGTAATCAGTAAGATCGAAAGCTGCTGCAAATAATCCAAAGGCACCGTAGAGCTGCCTTTGGTTCTGAGTCCTGCGAACATGGGTGCCGATATCGCCGACGAGGGCGGCGGCTTCCCTGGTGTCCACACCTGATTCCTTATAGGTAAGTTTTCCCGACATAAGTGGATGGCCAATGGCTAGTGAAGACGCTTTGTAGCAGTATAGTGAAGACTGGCAATGGTTTATTTCAGCTTCTCATCGAGAAGCTGCTTTTTGACTAGCCCACATCCATGACGAGCACCTTTTCCCACCAGTCCTTAAAGGCATCCAAAAACACATCATGATCCGGATCTTCCTGATAAACATTATGATCATCCATGGTTTCGAAGCGCATCGAGAGAGCGTAATCAAAGCTCTTATCCGTTACTGGCCGCTCTGGCGTTTCTGCTGATTGCCCCCAAATACCTCCTGCAACTTCTTTAATTCGATACAAATCCGCTAAACCTTTCTCAAACAAATCGCGATCGGCCGCATTTTTCCTCTCCTCCTTTAACCAGAAATAAACATGATGTTCCATGGCAATGATCTTCCCCCCCAGTTGAGCCACTGCCAAGCACGAACGCCACTAAATGACATCCGTGTAAGGATCGTAGTGCACAGGGTGATCATCATCATCCGCGGCGATATCGGGTAGCCCCTCGCCTGACTGAACGATTTTTTTCTCAGCTCGTGAAGGAAACCTTGCTAGAGCGACATGAAATAATGCATCCCCCTCATCGATCTGACCCACATTGGTGCGCCCAATGAGAATTCCAGTCTGACTGGACACAATTTCCTCTTCATAATCCCCAAAAGGATCGGCCACAAAACCAAGTACATCGCCCTTTTTCACCGCTTTACCAAGAGCGATCAGTGCCGTGAAAATACCACCAACTTGCGCACGCTCCCAGTGTCCTTTTTCGCATACTACAGCATGTTTGGCACTTTTTTTGGCAGCAGCTGGCCGTTTAGGCAGCATCCCCATATGCCTCATTACCGCCTGCACCCCCCTTTTACCAAAACGAATAGATGCTGTATCAAGCCTGAGAGCCTCGCCACTCTCATAAAGTATCACAGGAACTCCAGCCTCATTGCAAGCGGCCCGAAAGGTCCCGGATTGAGTTTCGGTCGTGAGCGTAACGGGCGATCCAAAAGCCTGCGCTACATCCAATGATGCTTCATCATCTGCAGTCACACGAACCTGCGGCAAATTGGCTCGATTGACAGCTCCTGTGTGCAAATCCACGACCGCGTCACAAAGTGGTAGCAACTCACTGGTTAAAACATGCGCTAAACGCCCACCCAGCGACCCCTTGGGCGAACCTGGAAATAAGCGATTCAAATCCCGCCGATCTGGCAAGTATCTCGACCTATTTGAGAAAGCCGGAACATTCACGATGGGGACCGCAATCAACGTCCCCTTGAAGCGCTTTGTTAAGCTAGGTGAGTTCACTAAACGTCTAATGATTTCAGCCCCATTGATCTCGTCTCCATGGATGCAGCCAGTCACCATCAAGGTAGGCCCATCCGTCTTTCCCCGAATCACCCATGCCCGCATCGTCACTGGTTCATGCGTGGTCAAAATGCCAACAGGGAGGCTGATTAGCTTGCGCTCCCCCGGCTTAATGATCTGTCCCTGAATTTCGAGTTCCTTCATTCGATTTCGAAGCATGCTTCATTCATATGACTGTGTCGAAAAAAATCACACGCCAACCCAGAATTTCCCAAAAGCGATCACTAAGGGCATCGTCAGCAAGCTTACAATCGTCGTCGCCATCACAGCGGTAATAGCAACATCAGTGCGCCCACCGTAGTGGCGAGACATTACGATCGGAAACATCCCCGAGGGCAGAGCCGCTTGGATGACCAAAACCTGCTTCAACTCGACGCCTAACGGCAAATACTTAGCGCACACCAACATCAGCATGGGAATTATTGCCAGACGCGCCAACACAGCCCCGGCACCAATTTTCCAATCAAACTTCATCTTACCTATCAGATCATACATCGCAGTGCCAACGAGCAACAAACTCAGCGGTATCGCACAAACGCCCAAGGCCGAAAATAAATTAAGCATTACACTGGGCACGTATTGCTCGGTGCCTGTCTGCATAATGAGAATACCAATGATAACCGCCAAGATAGGCCCTTTCAAAAAGACCCTCCATGATGGTCTTGCAATGCCCGATAACAACATCAGCAACACCGTCCACATCGCAAACTCGACTCCAAGATTGTGGGTAAACAAAACAGCCATGACATCATCATTGCCAGGGTAGAGATAAGCCACCAAAGGGATGGCTACGAACCCATAATTTTGTAAGCCGGACGATACCGCAAAGGTTCTACGGCCACCACCGATTTTCAAGCCGATCAGCGGGGCCAACAAGTAAGACAAAAATGCTCCCATCACAATGAAACAAAAGCCAACTCCTGCTGATGACCACAACACAATTGGATCATGCAAGACATCTGCAGCCAGCATCTTATCAAGGATCAGGCAGGGAAGAAATACATACACGGCCAGCACCATCAGACCCTTGTCCGTCTTGGGTCGTAATACGCCAAACCTCCTCAGCAAAGCTCCAAGCAACACCACCAAATATACCGGAATGGCAGCTTGTAGAACCATGAGACTCTCGTGCATGGACAAACCCTAACCACAGACTGAGCCAACACTCAATCTTATCCTCCGCTAGAGCTCCGCCCCCTGCCCCACTGATGACAAGGCTCCGCCAACATAGACCTTGCGCTCCACGATGATTTTTTTAGCATCTCAGCCACATGATTGACGCTCATCATTATTTCTGGAAATACAAACCCGCTGAATTCCCATGGATCACCGAAGAAATGGGCACCTTGCAACAAGACTACCAAGTCGACGATTTCGAACATGAGCTTGAATTCAGCGGTATCGATCAAGTCATTTCTGTGCAGTCACGCCGCAGCGACCGCGAAAACCACTTCCTTTTGGAGCAGGCAAAAAAATCTGACAACCTCGTTGCTGGCATTGTTGGCTGGGCCCCGCTTGAGAGTAACGAGCTGCGAGTATTCCTCGACCAATACCTTCACGAACCCATGCTCGTGGGCGTCAGAGAAGTCATCACTGGCAGCGCTGAGGGAGAGTTTCTCAATAACCCAGATTTTGACCGAGGAATGAAAGAGCTTCTTCGTCATAACCTTGCCTTCGACCTCTTCGTATCAGAGCAGCAGTTACCGGCAGCCATCGCCTTCGCTGATCGCCATCCCAATCAACGCATGGTCCTCAACCACTGCGGCTGCCCTCAAATGGATGCCAGCACATTCCCATCATCTTGGGCCCACTCTATTCGCGAGCTTGCTCGCCGGCCACATGTCTACTGCAAGATATCTGGGCTGAGCAATCAACTCCCCTCGGACACCGGCAGATCAATCCACAGCCAAATTATCGCCCCCTATTTTGACACCGTCTGCAACGCCTTTGGCCCAGGTCGAATGATGTACGGATCCGATTGGCCTGTATGCAAACTAACTACCTCTTACCCGGCTTGGCTCAACACCATCGACGATCTCATTTTCTCCCTCAGCGAAAGTGAAAAAAATGCGATCCACCAAGACACAGCCATTCGATTCTACCAACTTTGATTCACGATCAGTCATCCCCAACATATTCATGTGGCCACAGCCATGTTGTGCCCTCACCTCTTAACCATGCTGTGCCTTCGCAATAGCGAGCACATCATCATAAGGCAAACGCTCCAGCATACCCCAATCTCGGTGCCCATAGAGCCTGAACCTCATCATCGCAGGACTGTATATGCCACACAGAAAACGCGCTAACCTCTCTGGAGTCGACAGCGCTGGACGCTTCTCATCCACTAATGATTGAATGCGCTCCAGCTCCTCTAAACTGAGCTCCTCGGGCTGAGATACGGGCAGTTTTTTAGTATATGATCTGCCCAAGCAAGCGCTGCAACGACCGCACCTTTTTGCCAACGCTTCACCAAAATACCCTACCAATGAAGCCGCGAGACAGCGGCGCGATACAGCCATCTTGAACACTGCATCAATGCGAGCAAGATTATGGCTGCTGTGCTTTTCAAATGCAGCCATCATTTCATCAACCAAATCAGCTAGCTTCTCTGGTTCTCTTTTGATTCGATAATGAATAAGGCTGTGGCTGAGCTTCAGCCTGACCTCGCCCCCCGCTTCGAGCTCACGTAGAACATTAAGCATGCGGTTCATTTTGGCCACATCATCAGCTGCCAGCTCCAACAAACTAACCCTTTGCTTGCTATCCATCAACTCCTCGAGCATTGCACGCGACGGCTTCGGAAACCCACTCAATATTCTCTTGCGAGCAGCAATATCCCAACGCAGAGGCACCAGATGACACCACATCCATGAACCTCCATCAGGAACAATCCAGCCATCGCTCTCGAGTCGAGCAAGGAGAACATCTAACAACTCCATAGGAACATCATTCAGGGTGCTCAGATTGTAGCGCGATAATATTGCGCGCTTACCTTGTGAAAAAAGGTTCTGTAAAATCGCCTCTGTCGCTTTGCGGCCCGGCTGCTTTGCCACCACTAAACTTTGAAGGGCCGCTTGATCATCACCATTGATAATCATCAAGCAGTGACTCGATTGTCCATCACGCCCGGCCCTACCACTTTCCTGAATCCACCCCTCGGGCGACTTCGGCGGGTGGTAGTGAATCACACTGCGCACGTCTGGCATATCAACTCCCATACCAAATGCGATCGTAGCGCAGATCACAGGGAATTGATGACCCAGAAATCCGTCTTGAACTTCCGCCCTGGCGTCGGCCGGCATGCCCGCGTGATAGGCCCGCGCATTGATTCCTGACCGGGACAACATAGCCGCCAACTCTTCGACATCACCGCGCCGCGTAGCATAGACAATAGCAGGAGTTCGATCAGGCAACTCAATGGCAGTTAATAAAGCCTGTTGCTTATCCTCCTCCGAACACACCTCGACTTCAAAAACCAGATTGTCGCGATAGAAAGAAGTCTGGATATGGTCCTTTTTGAGGATTTTGAATGCCTTGCGAATACTACCCGCTGTATCTTTGGATGCTGTCGCAGTCAGCGCGAGTATGACCTTTGGCTTTAACGAACGCACCAGCTTAGGTAAGCGTATATAAGATGGTCTAAAACTATGACCCCATTCCGAAATACAGTGAGCCTCATCAATAGCCACAAGCGCGATACCAGAATTTTTTAGTAGCTGCTGCATAGTCGGCTCCGCCATGCGCTCAGGTGATAAGTAAAGCAACTTTAGCTCTCCTGATTGAATCTTCACCAGGGTCTGCTCAAACTCTTCAGCTGAGCTCGTTGAATCAATGCGAGCACAAGGCACGCCCTTCTTTGCCAAGCTTTCCACCTGATCTCGCATTAGCGCGATTAGTGGGGAAACGACAACACTCAGACCTTCCATACACATCGCGGGGAGCTGATAGCAGAGTGACTTCCCTCCGCCAGTGGGCAAGACGGCAAGCGTATTGCGCAAGTCCATGACACGCTCAATCACCTCAGCTTGACCGGGCCTCAGCGATTCATGACCGAAGTAATCCTTCAGCACCTCATGTGTTTGCAACTCGCTCACTCCACACTCTGGTCAAGCATTTCTCCAGCCAGAGCAATGGCATGAATCATCGAACGAGCATTAGCCAAGCCCTTACCCGCAATATCATATGCTGTGCCGTGGTCTGGACTCGTCCGTGGCTTCGGCAAGCCCAAGGTGACATTCACACCAGTATCAAAATCGAGCAACTTGAGCGGTATTAAACCTTGATCATGATACATGCACAGAACGGCATCATATTGCCCATCTGCCGCAGGACGAAAAATAGTATCGGGGGGATGTGGCCCACTATACAGAGCACCATCACCAGCATGCTTTAGTTCCTTTACCGCCGGCTCGACAATTTCTGCATCCTCGGAGCCGAATGCCCCATTTTCACCGGCATGAGGATTGAGACCACAGACAGCAATACGAGGTGATTGGATGCCACGCTGCCGGCAAAAACTTGCCAGTAATTTGCCCACGCGCACAATTTCATCCTGCCGAAGCAAACCTGGCACTTTAGCAAGTGACACATGAATAGTTACAAGTGCTACCGTAAGATTCTTACCCGTCAGGCACATTGCATGATTATCACAGCCGAGGCGCTCAGCAAAAAACTCGGTCTGACCAGGGAAATGAAACCCAAGATCATGCAAGCCCTCCTTACCCACTGGAGCAGTCACCACCGCATCAATCCGCCCGCTTTCAAGCATCTCTACCGCTTCCTCAAGAGCATCCAAGGCCGCTTTCGCGGTTTTGGCACTGGGCTGACCAGGCACAGCATCTACGACCTCACCAATGAGCTCATACTTGAACGCAGCGCTCAGCTCGCCTGATGCCAATGCCGCCGCGACCACTTCTGGGCCTATCCCCGCTTGGTCGCCTCGCGTAATGCCAATTGTCGCCTTGCACTGCTCGCTCATGATGATGCTGCATCATTCTATGAGATACTGATAAGATCAACGAGAATAAGAGAAGGGTTGCAAGTCAGAGGATTGGGCGCGTATAATTTACCTATCAATTATGGCCACTCGAGGCACCAATCAATCAAAACCCCACGCCCCCCAAGCTAAAAAGGATTACGCGGGCATCCTACCCAAGAAGGGCTGGCCACGCAGGAATTACCATTTCCTTCGCCACCGCTTGCTTCCTCAGGTTTTCCAAAAACGCGACGGCTCCAGCAGAGAGCCTATCCCCCACCCACCCAAAGCAGGGAAAATTCGTATCACTTGGATTGGGCACGCATCCTTTCTTGTCCAGTTCCCGGATCACTCGGTGATCATCGATCCCAATTGGGCAAACTGGCACGGAGTCGTCAAAAGGCAAAGAGCTCCCGGCCTCGGACTTAAACTTATGCCTCTAGTCGATCTCGTCATGGTGACTCATGCCCACTTCGACCACCTCCACAAAAGAAGCCTCAAGATCCTCGAATCTCATGAAGGCATCGTAGTCCCATCGGGCAGCGGCGAGCTAGTGAAGAAACTAGGTTTCAAAAGCGTCCATGAAATGTCAGTCTGGGATGAACTAACTTTTGACGACCTCACTGTAACGCACACACCCAGCCATCACTGGGGTGCTCGCTACCTACATGACACCCACCGCGACTATGGTGGCTACATGGTCTCATCTGGGGTCTGTAAAGTATTCCACTGCGGTGATAGTGCCTACTTTGATGGCTTCAAAGAAATCGGCAAACATCACACCCCAGATGTGGCACTGATGCCGATTGGCGCTTACGATGCCCCCAGTGGCAGAGACGTCCACATGAATCCAGAGGAAGCCATTCGTGCCTTCATCGAGATGGAGGCCGGCATACTTATCCCCATGCACTATGGCACCTTCCCCTTGGGCAACGAACCTTATCACGAACCCATCGAGCGCTTAGTAGCAGAAGCTGAGCGACTAGGAGTAGCCGATCGCGTGCTCGTGCTTGAGGAAGGTGTCGGCATAGAAGTCGAATGCTTGGCAGAAACAAAAATTTGACTGCCTCATAATAGAGATCAATAATGATGCTCATTTACAAAATGCAGCTAAATCAATTTGTGACAATTTAGATTCATAAAAGCATGAATGAGTTTTCACTTTTTTCTTGGCCAGAAAAGAAAGCTGCCGGCAACAAGCAGAAAAAATATAGCCATCATTAGCGTGGCCCCCACTGCTTGCCAGACAGCATAAGGATATAATATGAGGCTGTAACAATTATCAGGTAAAATCCAACTATCATCCTGAAAAACCCACCAGTGTAGCGACCGAAAAAAGTGGCGGAAATCAATCACTGCCCAGATTGTAGATAGGATGGCCACTGAGACAAACCAAACCAAGGCTACTCTAACGACCAATTTCCACTGAGTAGAACACGCCACGCCAATCAGCACTACGGCAATCAAACTCAAGATAGCAAAACCTCGAGAAATACGTATTTTGTTTCTTATATCCTCATAATGATCAATTTCTCGCACGCCTATCCTACCTCTTTCGAGAGTTCTGTTGATTTTACTGAAAGATTTTTGACCGGAAAGTCCAGTGGCAATTTTAAGCCCATCCTCCACTAGTGCAGGGCGACCCTTCATCGAATATTCATATATCACCTTGAAAACTGACGGCTGAGCTAGAGACACAACGCCCGCAGTAAGAAGAAAAAAAAGAAGCAACCATGGACAAATAACACTGTCCACCAGCAGCCTAAAGACAGACTTAGATTTAAATATTTTCATAGCATACCTCCTCACTCAAGAACTTGCCCCACAGGCTTCTTTAAAGCCCAGAAAACAGGCAAACTACTGATAACAACTCCAATATTTGCAGCGGCAATAAT
>ENA-UOYH01000030-UOYH01000030.1-marine-metagenome-genome-assembly--contig:-NODE-30-length-59465-cov-4.175945_pt1 | contig 59465 bp, 49 predicted proteins | sample MGYA00238175_ERZ767261 | MGnify/ENA primary metagenome ERZ767261 (study PRJEB28946, sample SAMN06267185) | marine metagenome | isolation source: Columbia River Estuary | place: USA:Columbia River Estuary...
ACCCCCCCCATGGAGACACGCTACACCTTTGATAGTCGTATCCCCACAGGAACAGCTATCGTCACCTGGAAAGCCACTGGCACGGATCAGGACAGCATTGGCACTACTCGCCGGCTCAGCGTGTTAAGTAGCATTCTCTCTAATCGTATGCGCGAGAAAATCCGCGAAGAGCTCGGCGAAGCATACAGTCCATATGCAGGATTCCAACCGAGCGACACCTACAAAGGCCTCGGCTATCTGCTAGCCGTCTCTCCCGGCAAGCCTGAGCAAGCCGAACGCGTTGGCAAAATCATTATCGAAATTGCGGACAAGCTCTCTAAAGAAGGCGCCACCCAAGATGAACTTACTCGTGCCCTAGAACCTCGCTTGAGCGAGCTGAAGAAGTCGCTTCGTCAGAACTCCTACTGGCTTGGCACCGTCATGTCTCAATCTCAGGAGCAACCATACCGCCTCGACTGGGCTCGCAAGCGTGATGCAGATTACGCCGCTATCAACTTGGACGAAATCAACACCTTGGCCCGACAATACCTCGGCAAAGACAACACCCTGCGCTTCGAAATCATTCCCGTGCAGCAAAAAGATGGCGAGCAAGAATAGTTAACCCCTGCGGCAAAGACTCTACAACGACTAATCGAGCATGCCATTGCTCTTCAGAAAGATGAGGGTTTTGCGCATAGTATCGGCAAAATCTTTATCATTGTTCTTGGACCGGAAAAAGCTGCCATTAAAGAACCCGTGCTTGCGCCCCTCATAAGTAATAACATCACAGCTGTTACCAGCCTCTTCCATCAGCTGGCTGAAGCGCTCTGCATTCTCTAACGGCGTCGTCGTGTCGGCAACCCCCTGAAATACGATCGTCGGAGCTAATGCCTTGCGAACATGGTGGCATGGAGAAAGCTCTGTCTGCTTACTACGCTCAAAGCGCCCTGCCCCGTAGCCTTTTGCCGTGGTATCAAGCACCGGATTAAAAAGCACCATCGCATTTGGCCGAGAGCTAATAGAGACATTTTCACCTTCCTGTTCATATCCTTGGATCACACCAGTGCAAGCTGCCACATGCCCGCCGGCAGAACCACCAGAGGATACAATACGCGTGGGATCCACTCCTAGACTTGCCGCATGTTCTCGCACCCAACGAATGGCAGACTTACCATCAGTGACACACTCATAGGGGCTCGTTTTGTGAACACTGGCCACCCTATATTCTGCGGCGAAAGCTACCATACCATGCTCTGCTAAAAAGCGACCCTGCTGATAGAATTGCTTAGGTGTGCCGCCGTTCCAACCTCCGCCAAAAAAGAATACCACAGCGGAGCGCTTATCGCTCACCAGATGCCCCTCCGGCTTAAAAACATGAAGCTTTAGATCAACCTCGCCGACCTTTTTGTAGCTTACAATCTCATCTGGTGCTATTTTCTCTGCCGCTATGGCAGCGCCACAGATGATTAAATAAAAGAAAGTAATAAGTGATTTGGCCTTCATCCTCATTTTAGTAAAAGAACCTGATTGAGCTATTTAGCCGACTTGTATCCTGCGCAATAAATCATAAGAATAAATACCAGAGCTATGACCATCGGCCCAGGTAATCTGCAGCGCGTAGCCTCCCACTTGCTGCATTCGTAATGCCCGAAAACTTTTCTCTGTGTGAGTCACCGTAGGCTTTACCACATGCCCCATCGCATCGGGCTCGCCTTGACAAACAGCACATGGACAAGCTTCACGAAGCTTACGTAAATTAATATAGCGCTCGCTGCCATCACTCCAGGCAAGCGCGAGCTCGTCACCGATGACGACGTTTTGTATAAGAGTGACAGCTGGCATGAACTTTAATTTACGAGTGCTAGGTTCTGGAGCCAAAAATAGCGGACCCCACACGCACGATGGTGGAGCCCTCTTCAATGGCAACCTCAAAGTCACCACTCATGCCCATACTAAGACCAGGAAATGCTTGCCCGGCTCTATGCTCCAGCTCATCGCGTAGCTCTCTTAGCTTCACAAACCACGGCCTGGCATCTTCTGGAGTCGCCGCCATGGGAGGAATACACATCAACCCGAGAATTGAGACATTTTCTAATGATAGCAAATCATCAAGATCATCTCTCAGCTTATCGGGATTATATCCATTTTTAGTCTCCTCTGCCGCCAAATCAACCTGCAGATAAATCTTTGGCTTAACCCCAAGCTCAGCGGCAATATTAGAGGTGTAGCGAGCCAGCTTGAGCGAATCAATGCTATGAATCGTCTGAAACAGAGGCAAAGCCTTGCGCACCTTGTTACGCTGTAGGTGGCCAATCAGATGCCAGTGCAGATGATCTGGCAACCGCGGGATTTTCTCCTCCCCTTCTTGAACTCTATTTTCACCATAAGCCAGATGACCAGCCGCAACTACTTCGGACACCTTCTCCGCAGGCCAGGTCTTTGAAACCACGAGTAACTGCGCTGCATCTGCCGACCTACCCGAGCGCACAGAAGCATCAGCAACACGCTGTTTAATACGCCCAAGATTGGCAGTAATATCACTACTCATTAAACCACGTAAAAAGAATGAAAGCCGTATAGCTCCATGCCGTTAACCGTTATTATTTTGAGCATTACCTGCTACACGAGCTTGGTTTGCGGCTTCAACAAGATCAGCAAGAATATGAATCCCCTCGCGCTTGACCGGATCAAGTGAGCTCGGCCATTCAGGGGTGTCATCGAGATCAGCGACACCATCTTTTGCTTTACGCATGTAGCTCTCCTTGTCTTTCTCACGATCGATTTCGATAAGTTGTTCGAGTTCGAGGTCTTCCAAACTAAGCCGGAAAAAACGAAATGTATCGGCGTCTTTATCAGCAACTTCAGCAAAGCGTTCACGGCGCTCCGTGTTACGCAGTTCTCTACGTTGCTCATTATCAGCCAGCTCTTTCTTGCGCACTGCTTTGTTGAGCGAAAGCACATTATCGTCACGTCGCTTGATCAGCCTCTCCGCATCTTCTTGAACGTATTTAAAATCCTTTGATTCCTCAATGCGTTTAAGGCTGAGCTTTTTAATATCAGCAACGAACAAATTACTACGATCAAGCTTTTCATAGCCAGGAGCTTCCGGGATCACGTCGTGAGGCAGAGCATGATCCAAATGAGCTTCACCCACCTCATAAGCATCTAACATCGAGGGTAAGACAATATCTGACTCTACCCCCTTAAGCTGCGTAGTACTACCCGCGATTCTGTAGAACTTTTGAATGGTTGGCTTAAGCACCCCTGCCCGACTTGCATCAGCCATGAACGGCATCATTTTCTTAATCTGCATTGGCTGTTGCACCGTGCCTTTACCAAAGCTTGAACTATCACCCACTACAACAGCCCGATTGTAGTCCTGCAATGCTCCGGCCAGAATCTCACTAGCAGAGGCACTTGTTTTATCAATTAAGACAACCATTGGCCCGTCAAAAATAGGCTTGGTGTGGGATGAATCTTTCACCTCAACCTGATTACGGAAGTTTTTAACCTGCACGACTGGGCCACGACCGGTAAAGAAACCCGTCATTCTACGAACCTCCTCCAGTGATCCTCCACCATTGCCTCTCAAATCAAGAACAATCCCCTCAACTTTTTCATCATTGAGTCGACTCACTAGTTTTTCAATATCGGTTGAGCAACGAGTTTCCCAATTCTGGAAGTCAGCGTAAAAAGCAGGCAAGCGTATGAAACCTAGCCGTTGCTTGCCGCCACTGGGACGCGCCATTTCTATTACCTCCGCTTTAGCCAATTCATCTTTGAGCTCCACCTTACCACGATTGATAACGATATATTTAACTTCGCCTGGAGCACCATCTGCAGGCTCAACCTTGAGTCTTACATCGACCCCCTCTTTGCCTCGGATCATATCGACTACTCTGTCCAGCTTTTCGAACATGATATCGACCACTGCATCTTCAGTCCCAGCATTGATGTGATCAACACCAACAACCCTATCGTTTAGCTTAAGCGACCCTTCTTTGTCTGCTGGGCCACCAACCACAATACCTGTAATTTTAGTTGAACCATCATCTTCAGCTTGAAGTAACGCCCCGATACCTACGAGTGAGTTTTTCATGCCTGACATGAAGCGCTCCATCTCAGACATGCTGAAATAATCAGTATGCGGGTCATAGCTTTTTGCAATCGCACTGAAAAATCGATCAGCAATATCCTCTTCGTCAGCAGAGTTGATGCTCTTAAGCACTCGCTCATAACGTAATGAAATCATTTCACCCGGAAGCTTCTTGTCTTTCAAGGGGTCATCTTTTCCCTGCTTCGCCGCCAGGTCAGCAACACTCTCACGCCTCAGAACCTCACTTAATAAAGCCTGCTCTACCTGATCTTTCCAAATCTGCTTGGCTTCCTCTTGAGACTTTGGCCACTCCGCTTTCTCTCTGTCTAGAATCACCTCTCGATCACTGTCGAAACTAAAATCACTATCGGCTTTGAGTAACTCTTGGGCATGCTTAATGCGCTCATTAGCACGTTTACGGTATACATCGTAGATCTCGACCGCAGGAGTCATGCATTCCTCTTGCATAAGAAGCTCATGGAGGTTTTCTCCATACTTGTTGCGAAACATCGTAATATCGGACGCCAAAAAATATTGTTTATTGCCGTCTAGTGACTTGATGTAGGTATCGAAAAAGCGAGTTCCCAGACTTGCATCAAAATCAAGCCGCTCGTAGTGACTATTGCGCAGCATGATGATCATTTGCTTACCAACGACATTGAAGTTTGTCTTAGCCGCCAAATGAGGCACGGATGTTGTCGCGAGTACCAAACTAAGCGCGATTGTTTTGTATAGGGCGTATTTCTTCATTAGAATATCTTAGATAAAGCCATTTCACCATTAAGCGTGAAACTAAGAGTATCTTCGCCCCAATCTTGATTTTTGTCTATCCCTTTCACTTGAATTCTATGTCACATGGGCAATTTTCAACCTGCCTGCTTCACCTTATCGCAAAAGATGCCAAGCCCAAAGCTGGACAGAATTCGTGGACGTGATAAGCCCAAGACATGGACAGTAATCAATGCCGCGTCACACTTGGAACTCGAACCGACAAAAAAGAGGTCGAAGAGCGCCCCATATTTGCCCCTAAGTTTGATGCCGACGGTCTCATCCCGGCGATGGCAATCGACGCAAGCACGAAGGAGCCACTCATGTTGGCATACATGAATGAAGAGTCTCTCTTGAAAACATTAGAGCTCAACGAAGCCGTTTATTATTCAAGAAGCCGGCAGGAAATTTGGCACAAAGGTGCCACCTCTGGCCATACACAGAAAATCATAGAGATTTGCACCGACTGCGACCAAGATGCCCTCATCCTCTATGTGGAGCAAATAGGTGCTGGTGCATGCCATACAGGTCGAAACAGCTGCTTTTACCGCTCTGTTGACCTAGATAGCGGAAAAGACCCGGCTGCGTTAAGATTTACAGAGACCGACCTTAGCTTCAACCCTGAGAGCATCTACGGCAAAAAATAACCAGAAGTAGACTGCCCAAAATCTTGCTAAAGTATTAATGGCATCACCTATGCCACACCAAACTGGCCCATTTAAGCCCAACACCATTTTTCTGACATGAAACTAATCGTCTTTGACTGCGACTCCACACTTTCCGCCATTGAGGGTATTGATGAACTCGCAAGAGTGAACGGCCCCGATACATTTCAAGAAATTGAAGCCCTTACCAACGCAGCGATGAATGGCGAAGTGCCGATTGATGACATTTTTGCTCAGCGGCTCGATATCATCAAACCCAGCCTTGATACCTGCAAAAAGGTAGGCCAGCTCTATATTGAGCATATCGAGCCTACCGCACTGGCCACTCTGAGCCAACTTCGCAGTGATGGTTGGGAAATTGTGATTGTGTCTGGCGGCTTCACCCAGGTAATTGAACCACTCGCCGCGCTTCTTGGCGTCAAGCGTATCGAGGCCGTTCCGCTCAAGTTTTGCGAGGATGGCAGCTACGCAGGTTATGACACCTCAGCCCCACCCACACGAAACGGTGGTAAACCTCAGATTATTGAGCAGCTGAAAGCAGAGCTTAGCCCAGAGCACATCGTCATGGTTGGCGACGGCATCTCAGATCTAGAGGCTAAAAGCGTTGCCGACGTCTTTATCGGCTTTGGCCGATATGCGGCTCGAGAAAAGGTTCGATCTGAATCAGATCACTTCGTCTTCTCACTGGACGAAATACCCTCCATCGTCAGAGGCAGCTAATCTGCCCCAGCAGCAGCACTCTTAAGCTGCCAGTATTATCCTATGGAATCGCTGTGCCCTCGACTATGCATTTATAAACATACTATTAACATGTTATGCGCAGATTATTCACAAATTATTAGTTTCGTAATTATACTAGCAAAAAACTCAAATCGAGTTGTTTGCCTAATTATTAAATAACTTATTCACTGCTTATCATGATCTTATTCACATTTTGAGTGCTCTATAATCATAGCCGTCTATTTTCACAGGGCTGATCTCTACTCAGAAGTTATTCACATAATTTCCAGCTTACTCAGATTGACCTTCTGCCAAAACCTTCTAAAAAGCTATTTACTTATGGCAACTGACTCACCTCCCACCTCTCAATCTGGATCATTCAGAAAAAACGAGGGACCCGCTCTTCAAAAAGCTCCAGCCCCTGACCTACAGTCAGCCGAGCGTGCTCTCCCCCATGCCATTGGGCCCGAAAAAAGCGTGCTCTCATCCATGTTTCAGGACCCGCAGCAGTTTATCGGACTTGCCGTAGAAAACAAACTAACCGCGGATCACTTCTACCAACCTGCCCATGGCGCTCTTTACACGGTCTTACTCGAGCTATTTGAGAAAAATGAGCCCATTGAGCTCGTATCGCTGTCCCAGACACTGATGGACCGCAACCTGATGGCATCCGTCGGAGGGCCGGCGGCAGTCACAGAAATATATACTTATTCCCCCACCCATGCGCACTACGAGCACCACCTTGACATCGTCAAAGACAAGTATGTGCTGCGCTCAGTGATTCAGCACTGCACCGAGGCCATCACTCGTGCTTATGATGACCAAGAAGAAGTCGAGCAACTACTCGATAATGTCGAATCGCAAGTGCTCGCCATTCGTGAGGGAGCGGAGCGCAACAAAGAGGAAACGATTGCCGACCACATGAAAACTGTGATCGCGAACTTCGAAGCCTTTATTCATCGTGACGAAGACAGCCGAGGCCTGCTCACTGGCTATTCTGAAATCGATAAAATGTCCAACGGTCTCAAACCTGGAGAAATGTTCATTATCGCTGCACGTCCCTCCATGGGAAAAACATCATTCGCGATGAATCTCGTCGAGCACTTCTGCCTCGATCTCAACCTCCCCGCCATGGTTTTCTCCCTTGAGATGGGAGCCTTTCAGTTAGTCGAGAGATTACTCTACGCACGTGCCCGATTTGACAAGTCAAAGGTCATGAAGGGATTCGACCCCACCAAATCTGACTTCATCGGCATCAAACGCGCATCCGAGGAGATCAAAGACTGCAAACTTTTCATCGACGACACCCCAGGAATCAGCATCAACGAACTTCGAGCTAAAGCCAGGCGCAAAAAGAAAGAGGAAGATATCAAGGTCATCGCTATCGATTACCTCCAGCTAATGCGCTCCAACTCGAAACAAGCTCAAAACTCTCGTGAACGAGAAGTGGCAGAAATCTCGGCCGGCCTCAAGGGGCTTGCCAAAGAGCTCGATATCCCAATCATCGTGCTGGCCCAGCTCAACCGTGGTCCAGAATCCAGAGTTGGATCGAGTGGCGGCGGCGGCAAGCCTCGCATGTCAGACCTACGAGAATCTGGATCTATCGAGCAGGACGCCGATATGGTGGGCCTCCTTTACCGCTCTGCTTATTATGCTGACAACAAAGATGACCGTGATGAAGAAGACGGCAAGGCAGAGCTCGTCATCGCCAAGAACCGTAACGGTCCAACTGGTGACGTCCCCCTCACCTTCATCAAGGAAATCATGCGCTTTGAAACACGCGCATGGGAGCCTGAGAATTAATCCTTCTGAGGAGCTAAGCTACGACTCAGTTGCTTTGCGCATGCTGGTGTTAAAGCCTGTGACAAAGTAGAGGGTGCACCCCAATACTGCCACAGCCAAAATACCCCAGAAAAACACCCAGCTATGGGGAATTCCCATTGTGCCTGCATAACACCAGCCACAAAACAAACTTCCAACTAAGCCACCGACACCACCAACAAGCGTGCCTAACAAGGCCTGTGCCTGGCTTCGCATCGAAGCATCGACGCGGCGATCGACCAGTATTTGTCCTGTAATATAGAAAAACGTGTAGCACGGCCCATGCAGCGCGATGCCGATCCAAATCCAAATCAGCTCGCCACCCCAGCCAGAAAAAGCAAACAGCGCGTAACGAGCAAGACCCATCAACAAGGCCGAGACCAAAACCCAGCGCAGCTTCCCTTTCGCCAGCAACCACCCCAAAACGAGCATGGCAAAAATTTCTGCTATCTGGCCAAGAGTCATGGAGGCAGCTGGATGCGTATCACCCAGCTCCATGAGTTGCATGGGCGCATACATATAGAATGCACCCAAAGGGACCGTAAAGAGTAGCGTGGTCAATAAGAACACACGCATCGTTCGATCCTTGAAAAGCACCAGAGCATCTAGCCCGAGATTTTTACGCCAATTGGGTTTACCTGACTCCAATTTCCCTTGCGGCGGCGTATCTGGCATCATGTAGCATGAAAGCCCAAAGATAACCCTGATACCTGCAGCAGCAATACCTGCCAACGGAGAGCTATCCCATCCCATCCAGCTCACCAATAACCCCGCAATCACCCAACCTACCGACCCCCACACTCTAAATAGAGGAAACTTTTTCTGAGCATTATCAACATTAGCAAGAGTCACCGTGGACACAAGCGACCACATCGGGGCTCCTAATAAAGCGTTTAGCACTTGGAACCCAAGATACCACCATGCGCCCCAGCCCATGTAGAGCGAATAAAAAGCCATGCCTAAAAAACCGGCACCCAAGAGCGACAAGGTGCCAACTAATTTCTGAGCTGAGAATCGATAATCAGCCATAGAACCAAAAATGAGTGGCGAAAATAAAGACGCGAGAGGCCCGACCGCAAATGCATAGGGAAGAACCCACTCAATCCCTTGAGCCTTCAAAATATTAGGCAACGCCGGATACCACATACCGGGTGCCGCAGTCAAAAGGAAGAAGCCGATAGCAATCCACCAGCTACCTCCTTTACCTAGCTTCACACCGACAGAGAACACGGCATGTTCTTAGCTGCATTGAGTAAAATACCAACTATCAAATCATAGCAATAAGCCTCCATTTTTAATTTTTATCAATAATGGCATAGAATTTGCTAAGAATATTGTTGAAACGAGCTTTGGTTTCATTCTACCCTCAGGCGCCTTCCTTGATTTAGCGCCAACCAGCCAAGATTTTTGACGGCATCCCTTACAACACCCCTTCGGGGTTTGTGCACACTCCAGTACTCACTGCATATACAGCCATGGCATCGACGGGTCTCCAGCAAAACCTATCCCAACAACAGACTCTCTCGCCGCAAATGCGTCAGAGCCTCGAGATTTTGCAGGCCAACACCATGGAACTCGGGCAGCTACTCAGCCAGGTTGCTGAATTAAACCCGACCCTGGAAATCACAGAAGATCGCGAGCAGCTGGAGGAAGCTCAAATAGCCGATGCCGAAACTGATTACGAAAACCTTTCTGAATTTGATGACTATTGGCGCGAGGATCAGATCCTGATGCACGGAACCCGCAGTCACACATCTGACGACGAAGAACGGCGTGAATTCCTGTATAATTCAATCGTTGCACCACAAACACTCCAGCAGCACCTCGTTGAGCAACTCAATCACGCCGCTCTTGATGATGACACCTACATGGCTGCTGAGTTACTCATAGGTTCTATCAACGACACTGGATTTCTCGATGATCCCCTTGAAGACATCGCAGCTAACTCCAGCTATCCGCTCAAGCAACTTCGCTCCGCACTTAGTATACTTCAAAGATTCGATCCTCCAGGTGTTGCCACCGAGAACCTCACCGAGTCACTCCTTCTTCAGCTTCAGCTCAATGGCATGGGAGGCTCTCTGGAAAGCCGCATTGTTGACCAACACCTTGGAGATTTAGCGCGCCACCGTTTTGGCGATATTGCAAGAGCCTTAGGAGTTACCCAAGAAGCCGTCAATGATGCGGCCGAATATATTGCTACCCTAAACCCAGACCCGGGCGCCGCATTTGACCCAACTTCAAACCCCCATGTTAGTGCCGATCTTGAATTACGCAGAAACACCGAAGGAGAATATTACGCCCACCTTACTGGAGACCATCTACCCAAGCTTCAGATCAGCAACCACTACAAAGACTTACTGGCGAAACTGAGCTCAGACCCCAAGGCTCGCAAATTCATCAAGGACAACATACATGAAGGCAGGCAAATCATTAGTGCTCTCGGTCAACGGCAAGAAACATTGTTAAAAATAGGCACCGAACTCGTCAAACGCCAACCCGACTTCATCACCCACGGTCTCACCAAGCTACGCCCAATGACCATGCAAGATATTGCAGAAGCCATCGGTGTCCACGCAGCAACTGTCTCGCGAGCTGTATCAGGCAAATACATCCTAACTCCTCACGGCCTTATGGAACTACGCCGATTTTTCTCCTCCGGCTACACCACTAAGCAGGGCACAGAGATCTCCAACACAGGTGTCCGAGAAGCCATTCAAAAAATCGTCAGTGGCGAGGATACCAGCAAACCCCTCTCCGACACCGCAATTGAGAAACAACTCAAGGCCAAGGGCATCAAAGTCGCTCGCCGAACCATCGCAAAATACCGCGATCAGCTAGGGATCCTACCCTCACACCTGAGAAAAAGGCACTCTTAATCAAGCTGTCACACATAAGGCGCCATGCTCCAACTACTCTCCAAAGATGATGCTAGTATGGCATAATCGTAAACTTTACTTGCGGTAAGTCCAAAAGTCCATATTTTGCCTCACATGAATGTAACGAAGAATCTCCCAGACTACCTTAGAAAAGAAATTTTACTTAATCCGGAGCAGCGTGTTTTCCCAGATTTTAGTGTCACAAGATTACTAGACACAGTATTCAAACCCACCCAAGGTTGTCGTGTTTGTATTTTAACAGACTTCGATGAACCAGAGCGTTGGATGAAAGACTTCTCCTTCTTGCAGTCCGATGGATTTGAAGTTCAAAAAAACGCACACCATTATTTTTATGAAAGCCTGAGAGACGGCGTTATGGATGAACTAGGTATGACAGGTGGCGAGATGTTTGCCTACCGTTGTACCCACGGCTCCAACCTCGACCTTTCTGATGAGGTATGGGACAGCGAAGGCAAGGAACTCTCGCTCAACAAAGACATCTACCCTCACTACGACATCGTATTGTGTATCTCGACATTCTCTGCAACCGCCCCGCTCACTGAGCGCTGCAAGGTGTTCGGCTTCCGCGGAGCTACCATGCACGGCATGAATGAGATTATCTTACGCTCCGGCCTAGCCGTCGACTACGAAGAAGTTTCAGATGATGCCGAGAAGATTCGCCAGGCACTAAACCGCGCCGACGAAGTCGAAATTGATTTTGAACTAGAAGACGGCCGCATTCTTACCGCCTGGTTAGGACTGGACGGACAGGAGGCACAAAAGTCTCACGGACTCTGTCAAGGCACCAAGCCCGACATCGCCAACCTTCCCGCTGGTGAAGTATACTTCGTGCCAGTGGATGCCCGCGGCCAGTTCCCCATGAAATATGAAGACGGCACCCTTGGCATCCTCGAAGTGAAGGACCGCGACGTGAAATCATCCACCATCATTGAAGGTAATCAAGCCACTATTGATGCCCACAACGCTCTCCTTGCTGACGACCCAATGACAGGCACATTAGGTGAGCTTGGATTCGGCACCCAAGTCCTCCCTGTCTCATACCAAGATATCCAAGATGAGAAGGTTCTCGGAACATGCCATTTAGCAACCGGCCGTGATGACCATCTCGGAGGAGACATCGTTCCAGACATGTTCAAAGAACACGTCAACTCATCTCACGACGATATTCTCTTTGCACCTCACAAAACGCCTAACTTCAACCTCAAAGAAGTGCGTATGAAGTGGGGTAAAGGCGACGATTGCCGCACCGAGGTCCTTATCCAAGACTTCAAACCTGCTCCATATATTATCAACTCACTAGAGCGATAACTTCAAACGCCACTGACAATGGTCAGTGGCGAACATTGTTCCAAAATAGGATATATAGAGTAGACACCTACTCCGTATCTTGCAGTTTGAGCCGACTAGCTTCAGAGAGTTTGGACACGTCATACCACACGGTTTTACCATTAGGTAGAAGGAAGAGCACCCTAGCCCCGTCAACATCTCGAACAGCCGCCTTGATTTTCTTGCCAGCAGAGTTTTCCCATTGCTTGAACTCAGGCGCTTTTTCCTGCTCTAAATCATCGCCAGCATCGGTATCGTCTACAGAGTCAACACCTCCGAGCACATCAACGTCTTCAAGAGATTTACGAAGCTCTCTTACCGCCTCCCGCATGTCAGCCTTTAGGACAGCATAAGGCACAGCATCGATCCCCTTCTCCCCATCCGCGGTTGTGACAAAAACCATAGGGATCGTGTTACCACCTTTGGCACGCACCTCCATTACCCCTTTGGGTAGTGACGCTTTATCTTTCTTCGTGTCGGCAAAAACAACGACCCCGACGGTTTTAAATGATTTGAAGGCCTCCAAACTGGCTGCCACACAGGGTCCTCAGCTTGTCCCCGGATCAGTATAAACAAAAACAAGTGGCTTCTCTTTCTTCGTAGCTTTCACGATAGCCTCATCCAGCTCGTCCATTCTGTGAATCGATCGAGGAACCTTCATCTCTGCATGAAGCACCCCCACAAAGGATATAAATAAGGCCGCAACTACTATCGAATTTTTCATACTCATTAACTTAAAGATATCGGCATAAGCCGTCGAGTAAATATCTTCAACCAACCAACCCTAGTCATACACGCTGAATGAATTACAACAAAAAGCCCCCACTGCATCTGCAGCGAGGGCTTGGTAAATACGTTGTAAAAATCAGCGCTTAGTAGCGATATGGCTCAGGCTTGTATGGGCCTTCGACAGGAACACCGATGTAGTCTGCCTGCTCTTGGCTGAGCACGGTAAGCTTACAACCAATCTTCTCGAGGTGAAGTCTTGCGACCTCCTCGTCAAGATGCTTAGGCAATACTTTCACCTCACCAGCCTTGTAGTTGTCTTTGTTTTTCCAAAGATCAATCTGGGCCAGTGTCTGGTTAGCAAAGCTGTTGGACATCACAAAGCTTGGGTGACCTGTGGCACAACCAAGGTTTACGAGGCGACCTTCTGCAAGCATGTAGAGACTGTTGCCCGTTGGGAACGTGTATTTATCAACCTGCGGCTTGATGTTAAGATGCTCAACACCCTCAGCCTTGCTTAGAGAATCCATCTGGATCTCATTGTCAAAGTGACCAATGTTACAAACGATAGCTTGATCCTTCATCTTCTCCATGTGCTCAAGACGGATGATGTCGTAGTTACCAGTAGTGGTCACGTAAATGTCACCCCATCCTAATGTATCTTCGATCGTCAATACACGATAGCCCTCCATTGCCGCTTGCAGCGCACAAATAGGATCGATCTCGGTCACTACAACCTGAGCACCTTGACCTCGGAGTGCTTGCGCACAACCCTTGCCGACATCACCATATCCGCAAACGACGGCAACTTTACCTGAAATCATTACGTCAGTAGCACGCTTAATTCCGTCAACAAGTGACTCACGGCAACCGTAGAGGTTGTCGAATTTGGACTTGGTAACAGAATCATTTACGTTGATTGCAGGAATGAGGAGAGATCCCTCATTAGCCATCTGGTAGAGACGGTGAACACCAGTGGTTGTTTCTTCTGAAACACCCTTCCAGTCCTTCACAATATTTGCAAAAACTCCGGGCTGCTCGGCACCGATCTTCTTGAGAAGATTCTTAATGACCTGCTCTTCCTCAGAACCAGCTGGCTCGTTGATCCAGTCTGAGCCATTTTCCATTTCGTATCCCTTGTGGATAAGAAGTGTCGCGTCACCACCGTCGTCTACGATAAGTTGTGGGCCGAGGTCACCAGGAAACTGGAGAGCCTTCCATGTGCACCACCAGTATTCCTCAAGCGTTTCACCCTTCCAGGCAAAGACAGGAACATTGGCATCTGCCATCGCTGCTGCTGCATGATCTTGAGTTGAGAAAATATTACATGACACCCAACGCACATCAGCACCCAGATCAACCAGAGTCTCGATGAGCACTGCTGTTTGAATGGTCATGTGAAGGGAGCCCATTACACGGACGCCTTCGAGTGGTTTTTCAGGGCCATACTTGGCGCGAGTTGCCATCAGTCCTGGCATTTCATGCTCAGCGATGTCGATTTCCTTGCGACCGAAATCAGCAAGAGTGATGTCCGCGACTTTGTAATCGTCGAAGACGGGTGTTAATGTAGCTGCTGCTGTATTAGACATATTATTGTTTTTGGTTTGTTGATTAGAGATTGTTTTAGATAGAAGCTTTCAGTGCATCTACTTTGTTAGTTTCTTCCCATGGCAAGCCCGCATCTTCGCGGCCAAAGTGACCATAGTTGGTTGTTTTACCATAGATAGGACGTAAGAGATCGAGCTGTGAGACGATATCGGCGGGCTTGAATGAGAAGACCTCATCGACGGCCTTTTCAATTTGGGACTCATCAACCTCGTTAGAGCCGAAGGTATTCACATTCACACTTACCGGGTGAGGATGGCCAATAGCATAGGCGAGTTGAAGTTCGCACTCCCGCGCGAGGCCGGCTGCCACGATATTCTTAGCAACCCAGCGGCACATGTAGGCAGCTGAGCGGTCAACCTTCGAAGGATCCTTACCTGAGAAAGCGCCTCCACCGTGGCGACCCATACCTCCGTAGGTGTCGACGATGATTTTGCGACCCGTAAGACCCGCATCCCCTTCGGGACCGCCGATCACAAATAAGCCGGTAGGGTTGATCAAAATTTCAGTTTCGGGAGTGAGCAAATGACCTGGCAGGTTCTTCTCAATCAAGTCTCGAGTAAGAACCTCGCGGATTTCTTGAGTGCTAATCTCCTTGGCGTGCATCGTGGAAATAACCACTGATGTGAAACGGTTCGGCTTGTTGTCAATATACTCAATACTCACTTGAGTTTTGGAATCAGGACGCAGCCAAGTGTGAGTGCGGTCCTTACGAAGCTGAGTGAGTGCCTGACCTAGACGGTGAGAATAGTGAATAGCCGCAGGCATGAGCGCTTCGGTATCGTTGGTGGCATAACCAAACATGATACCTTGGTCTCCTGCACCCTGCTCTTCAGTATCCTTGTCTGCTGCTCCTGTAGCATCCACACCCTGGGCAATGTCTGGAGATTGCTGACCCAGCATGTTCATCAAGAAGGCACCCTTCTCAAATTTACATGTATAAGAATAGTCTGTTCCCTTGGCATAATCTTCATCATAACCAATTTCCTTGAGTGTATTCTTTACCAGCGTACCATAGTCAAACTTCGCGTCCGTTGTGATCTCGCCGGCTAATCCGACGACATTATCTTTAACAAAAGTTTCACAGGCTACCCTGCTGTTGATATCTTGTTCGAGGCAGGCGTCTAGGACGGCATCGGAAACGGTGTCACATACTTTGTCGGGATGTCCCTCAGTAACTGACTCAGAAGAAAAAATGAATGGCTTGCTCATATATAGAATTTGTTGTATCGTCAAATCTCGATACGTTGATGCGTTATTAAACCTGTAATCCTATGTCGTCAATTCTTAAATCACTAAAACTTTTATCGGACCCTACTCGGATTCGTATTTTACTCTTACTTAACCATGAACCTCTCAACGTTGCTGAGCTTCAAGAAATATTAGGCATGGGGCAAAGTAGAATATCCACTCAGCTATCCCAGCTCAGACAAGAGGAGCTGGTAACCAGCGCTCGTTCGGGAAAAAACAATGTTTACGCCATATCAGCACCTGATGCCATTATGGAGGTAGCACGCCAAGCAGCCACGGAAATCCCTGAAGTGAAGGCTGATTCAGAAACCCTTTCTCATATCATTCGTAAGCGACGCGACAAGACACGGGCTTATTTTGATGAGCTTGCTGGCAAATTCGGTAAAAGCTACGTACCCGGGCGCTCATGGAAGTCCCTAGCTGAAGCGATGCTTAAAATTCTCAATTATGATGTCGTAGCCGACTTGGGAGCTGGAGAAGGAACGCTCGCACAACTACTAGCGCCCAATGCAAAGAAAGTAATCGCTGTAGATAGTGCCCCCAATATGGTGGAGTTTGGCAAAAAATTAGCCTCCAAGCATGGATTGGATAATCTAGAATATCGTCTTGGTGATATTGAATCCCCCCCGATTGATGATGACTCCGTAGACCTAGCTATCTTTTCTCAGGCTTTGCACCACGCGGACCATCCTCAAGCTGCATTAGATTCCGCCCATAAGCTCCTGGCACCGGGTGGCAAACTCGTCATTTTAGACCTACTTCAGCATAGCTTTGATCAAGCACGTGATCTTTATGCAGATACCTGGCTCGGATTTTCTGAAGTAGAGTTGTTTAAAATGATGAGCAAAGCAGGTTTCCAAAAGATCGAAACCACCATTGTGGACAAAGAAAGCGAGGCTCCTTATTTTCAGACGCTACTAGCCGTAGCAACTAAATAGCGATTTCGACAGGCATGCTGAGATACATACTACTCACAGGCTTTGTTGTATCGGCAAGTTGCAGCGCTCCCCGCCCAAGCTCTGACTCGAGCCCTGACTTTGGCAATACTCTGGACCAAATCTCACAGCCAGTCATGACGCCTAACATCAGGCCTGAGCCTGGAACTTTTCTACTGTCGAAACCAACGTCAAAAAATTCAGTCGTAAACCCAAGAAGCCACCAACTCAGTCCATCCTCGCCGTCATCTACTGAGCCAAAATCTGAACACCATCGAACTCCCGCCCAAGTAGCAGCTCAAGAAATATTACCCCTAAGTTACCATTCTTCATCTTCTCAAGGTCTTACCATTTCAGCGGTCTATTATGATGATCGCAAATTTCAACTGCAAGTAGCCGACCAGCCCAAGGGATGCGGAAGTATATGGTTGGATGCAAAATCGGCCGGCTTGTCACGCAATGCGGTTGCTGCCATAAACGCTGGTTTTTTCACCCCAGAGGGAAAACCCCTTGGGCTTGTCGTCGAGTCAGGAACCCAACGAGGCTACCTCAACCAGTCCTCACTTGGCTCCGGCATCTATGCAGCTACAGCTTCGGGCTGCAGTATTACGCGACGAGATAGCTCTACCTCCTCAAAACTCATCAACAAGGCTATACACCTTCTCCAAGCTGGCCCCATCCTCATCGAAAATGGCATCGCCACAAAAGGCCTCTCAGTTCAACGCAATCGCCCGCGTAGCTTCATCGCATGGGACGGCAACCACCACTGGATGCTGGGGCATATCGATACAGCGACACTCTCCGGCGCCGCGCAAGCGCTAGCATTAGCAAAGCATCCAGCTGTTAAGTTCAAATCAATAATCGCACTCAACCTTGATGGAGGCCGATCTTCAGATTTGTGGGTTGGTGCGCAAGTTGCTAACGGCAATAAATCACACCGCACGTTTCTGAACAAAGTAGTGCGCAACTACCTCGTGCTCACAACACGCTAACGGGCAGCATCATCTCAAGACATGCGCCTTGTGAGGGAGGCGACAATCGCGAAAAGTGAATAAGCGATGCCTTGCGCACATGAACCCCGCTGCACTGACTACCCAGTAGTGAGGAAGCGAGGTATTCAAAATCAGGATTATGGCCAACGAGAGCAACACGCTGAAATTGATCATACGCACAGAGCTCCTTCAGAGCCGTGGCAGGACGCATACCACACGCCAGCCATGACTCAATAGTCGGGCTTGTGGCAGCCGCACCATTGGAAACAATTTCTGCAGTTTGACGGGCGCGCACGAGTGGACTCGCCAAAATAAGGTCAGGAACCAGATCGTAACGCTTGAGAAACTGCCCAACTTTAGCCGCCTGCTCTCTACCCTTCTTCGTAAGCGCACGCTCAGCATCACATGCCGCCGCATTTTCTGCTTCTGCATGACGAATCAATAAAAGCTCCATAACGACTGTAATGATAAGAGACGCAATTACATCGTCATGCCACCATCACTGGCAATAACCTGCCCAGTGATGTAGCTAGCCTCGGCACTGGCAAGAAACAAGGTTAGCGACGCTATATCTTGAGGTGAGCCCATTTCCTTTAGCGGAATGTTCCCCACGATAGCCTCCTTCTGATCATCGTTAAGCTCATCTGTCATATCAGTGACAATGAATCCTGGAGCTATTGCATTGCAAGTCACCTTTCGGCCGGCCAACTCCTTAGCCACTGATTTCGTAAAACCGATCAACCCCGCTTTACTGGCAGCATAGTTTACCTGGCCAGCATTACCCATCAATCCAATCACAGAGCTAATGTTAATAATGCGAGGATCCTCGGCCTTCATCATACTGCGCTGAAATGCTTTTACGGTGTTAAAAGCTCCTTTGAGGTTGGTATCCAAAACGGTATCCCAATCTTCATCCTTCATCCGCATTAATAATCCGTCACGAGTAACACCCGCATTGTTGACCAGTATATTGACTGCTCCAAAGTCCGCGATAATTTCCTTACCCAGAGCTTGCACGGCTTCATGGTCGGCTACATCAACCGCATAGGATTTGGCCGAATCAGGGAAATCAGCGTTAATTGCTTCTGCCGCTGAGCCACAACTCCCAGGGCTGCGACTAACCACTGCGACCTTGCCGCCCTCTGCCGCAAATGCTTTTGCGATCTCTAATCCGATACCCCTGCCAGCGCCGGTAACAACTGCAACCTTATTTTCAAATCGTGCCATGCACATACGTCCCATGATTTGTCCTACTTGCCAATCATGAAATAGAGACGAAATAAGCTACTTCCACATATAAGAACGTTTTTCAGAAAGCACATCATTACCACTCATCATCCTGATCCTCCAAGCCAACACTCGGCCTCCAGTGCGATAAGCTTCCCCAGAGATACTAAATTCAACCAAGCCGCTTGTTTCTTCGGCTGGCAAATCCTGACTCATGGTCAAAACCTTTGAGCCCGTTGCAGCCTGATTGTAGTTCATGATGATTTTCAAAGGTCCCTGAGCCTCGTTGCTATTTTCCCAGCGAACTGAGTAATACTGGCCTAAGCGCTGACTACGCTCCTCTTTTGATACAGCACCACGCATTCGATACATCTGCTCCCCTCGAACCATAGGAGCCTGCTTCATATCCACCGTATCTATAGACCTCAAATGATACTGCTTAACCTGCATGATATCCCTTGTGCCGCATGAGGCGCATAGCGAAAACAAACCCGCCACCGCAGTTATCGTTAGTAGGTTCATTGAGTAGCTGGATAGACGCTTCATTATTCAGATTTAAGACCAACCAAAAAAAATGCCAATGTCGAAATTTCCAATTCGCCAGCGAGCACCTCTTTAGCTAAGCTAACTTCATGGATGCCAGCATTGAGACGCGCTTACAACAGTTTATACAAAGTAAAGGCTTGCGTAACACCCCCCAACGCAATGCGATTGTGGAAGCTATTTTCTCCACGGATGATCATTTTACAGCTGATGAATTATGGGAGCGAATCCGAAAAACTCAGTCACTCGACACGCAATCGTCCAGAGCAACTGTCTACCGCACCATTTCCCTGCTCGTTGAAGCCGGACTACTTCATGAAATTGACCTCGGCGATGATCAGAAAACTTATGACCCCAACTTCGTAGATAGCCCTGCTCACAACCACTTGGTTTGCATCGATTGTGGGAAGGTCATCGAATTTGAGGACCCTCACATCCAACTCATGAACGACTGCGCAGCCAGGCGCCTTGGTTTTCGCGCCGAACGACAAACACTCAAGATTGAAGCTTGCTGCGAAAAGCTCAGGCTACACGGTCGTTGCGGGAACTTAATCGAGGCACGCATTCAAGGCAAACGCCTCCCCAAGAGACGATGAAGAGCCTTCATCAAAAATATTTCAGATATACTGTAAGTTTGATTCCACAATAAACGTTTCGTTAATTGATGCATTTAAATACACACCTTACTGAAAACAGAAAATATACGTTGTTTTTCAGCGCTTTATTGCTGCTCTCCACGCTAGGTCTCTATCAGGCCGAAGCAAATCCTCTCACGGCTGATGAAAACGAATCGATTGTGTTGATTGGTAGCGGCCTAGGCTCACGCATGAGTCACTTTGGTCATTTTGAGACCGAGCTTCAGCTACGACACCCTGACAAAAAGCTCATCATCCGCAACATGTGTGACGAGGGCAACACCCCAGGATTCAGACCCCACCCCGGACGCGATTCACCATGGGCATTCCCCGGTGCTGAAAAGTTTCAAACGGAACTCGCAAAAAAAAGCGGCAGTACTGGCATCTACATGTCACCTGACCAATGGCTCAGCCACCTCAAGGCTGATACCATTATCGCCTTTTTTGGCTTCAACTCATCTTTTAATGGCCCTGCTGGCCTGCAGAACTTCAAGGGAGAACTTTCAGGGTTCATCAAACATAGCTTGAAACAAAATTACAACGGCAAGACCGCCCCCAAGCTGGCAATCGTCTCCCCTACTGCCTTTGAGGATGTCTCCCACATTTACAACGCACCTGACGCCACGCTAGCCAACAAAAACCTCGGCCTCTATACCGAAGCCATGAGGACTGTCTGCTCCGAGCATGGCGTTCTTTTCATTGATCTCTTCACAAGTTCAAAAGCAGCTTATGGCGCAAATGAGGATCTTTTCACCAGAGACGGCGCCCTTCTCAACGACACAGGCTACCAGTGGCTCGCTCCCCAACTTGCGGATGGGCTCTATGGCAAGTCAGCTATCAAAAATGCAGAATACCGGAAATTAACCCATGCTGCAGTAAACGAGAAAAACTGGTGCTGGCTCAACGATTACAAAATGCCCAACGGTGTGCAAATTTACGGACGCCGAGGCGGCGGCAAGAACGCCCCACCGCAGAACTACCGCGACGAGTATAAAAAGACCCGCGAGATGACTGCGCTGCGTGACCAAGCCATCTGGCAGGCGCTACAGGGCAAGAAAATGGACCTCGCTACTGCAGATGCCAAAACATTCAAACTCTCTCCAGTTGTAACCAACTACAAGCCCAGTGGTAAAAACGGCAAACTCGAGTATCAAACAGGCCCATCCTCGCAGACCAAAATTACTACTGCCAATGGATACAAAATGGAACTCTTTGCTTCCGAAAAAGAATTCACCGACCTCGCCAACCCAGTGCAAGTGGCATTCGATAATAAGGGACGTCTCTGGGTTGCCACCATGCCAAGCTACCCGCACTACCGCATCGGAGATCCCAAGCCAAGCGACAAGCTCATCATCCTCGAAGACACCGATAACGACGGCAAAGCCGACAAGCAAACCACCTTCGCAGATGACCTGCATATTCCCATGGGTTTTGAAATCACTTCCGAAGGCGTCTACGTTGCCCAATCCGGACACTTGGTGCTCCTTAAGGACACCGACGGCGATGACCAATACGATGTTCGCGAAGTTATCTTGAGCGGCTTCGATGACCACGATACCCACCACGCGATCAGTGCCTTCAGTGCAGATCCTTCAGGAGCCATCATCATGGGTGAAGGTATATTCCTCCACTCCAATGTAGAGACCGCCTACGGACCGGTCCGAGGCACTAATGGAGGATTCTTCCGCTACTCGCCGCAACGCAAAAAACTCATTCGATACGCCCAGCTACATATCCCCAACCCATGGGGAATCGCTCATGATGATTACGGCCAGGATTTTTTCCTGCATACCTCTGGCCCTAATACCTCATGGATGATGCCAGGCACAGTGAAGAGCTCTTATGGGGTCAGCATGTATGCTCCCGGGATTCTTAAAGATCACAAGGTGCGACCCACCTCTGGACTCGAATTTATATCAAGCCGTCATTTCCCAGATGATGTTCAAGGAGATTTGCTTATTTGTAATAACATCGGATTTCTTGGTGCCAAACAACACCGCATCACCGAAAAGGGTGCTGGCTTCAAGGCCAAATGGCGTCAGGACCTGTTTCGCTCAGCAGACACCAACTTCCGGCCTGTCGATCTGGAGTTCGCGCCCGACGGCTCGCTTTACGTTGCCGACTGGCATAACGTACTCATTGGACACGCGCAGCATAACCAGCGTGACCCAAACCGTGACCACGTTCACGGCCGTATATACCGCATCACCTACCCAGAGCGCCCGCTGGTAAAACCAGCCAAAGTTCACGGAGCGAACATCACCGAATTACTCGAAAACCTAAAACTTCCCGAAGCACGTACGCGCTACCGGACTCGTCGTGAACTTCGTGGCCGCGATGCCGCCGATGTTTTGCCCTTACTCAAAAAATGGGCAGCTACACAAACAAACGACCATCATAAACTCGAAGCGCTCTGGGTCTCCTGGGGCCTCAATCAAGTCGATACAGAACTACTCAAGGAATTACTCCGTTGCTCCGACCACCGAGTCCGGGCTGCCGCTGTGCGCGTATTGCGTTTCAATATAGAACGGCTCCCAGATCACCCATCACTTCTGATGGCTGCTGCCAACGACCAGCACGGTAGAGTACGTCTAGAAGCCATTACCGCTGCATCATGGCTTCCCAAAGAAGAAGGGCTACCGATCGTAGAGTCTGCTGGCAAAAAACCACTCGAAAGTTCGATGAAGAGTTCTCATCGCCATGCACTAGCTAAGCTGAAAAACGAAACAATCCATGACAGCCCTTATTTCCTACTCAAAACAAAGCTCAAAGGAGATGCCAAAAAGATTTTCGGACAAGGTGCCGAAATATATAACCGAGAAGGCCACTGTGCCACATGCCACCAGCAAGACGGCAAAGGACTCCCTCACTCCGGCTTCCCGCCATTAGACAAAAGTAAATGGGTTACCGGCAGCAAGGAGCGCCTCATCAAACTGACCCTGCACGGGTTACACGGCCCAATCACCGTAAAAGGCAAACAATACCCGGGCCACGTTCCCATGACCGCATTTAAAGATGTGCTCGACGACGGCGAAACCGCCGCCGTATTAAGCTTCATTAGGAATACCTTCGACAATAATGTTTCCTTAGTAAGTGCTGAAGAAGTCGCCGCAGTGCGCGAAGCGACAAAAGACAAAGAAATCTTTTACAGCCCTGAGGAATTACTAGAGCAACACCCGCACAAGTAATTTTGCCAGCCTGCTCGCATTCCTTGAATTACGTGGTTTCCAAATCACCACAAAGGCGCTAGAACACCCGCATGTGGAAAGGACGTTTCGCCAAAGCTACTGCTGATCTCGTGCAACAATATGGAGAATCCATCTCCTATGATTGGCGCCTGTATAAACACGACATTGCAGGATCCATCGCTCACGCACGTGCACAAGTGAGCGCCAAGCTGCTCAGCTCAGACGAGTTTGCAGCCATAGAAAAGGGCTTACGCGAAATTGAAAAAGAAATAGAGGCTGGCGAGTTTAATTTCTCTATTGAGCTCGAGGACATCCACATGAACATCGAGTCAGCACTCACCGAGCGCATCGGTGCTCCAGGAGCCAAACTCCACACTGCTCGTTCACGTAACGACCAAGTCGCCACCGATACCCGCCTCTACTGCCGGGAAGAAATTGACAGCCTCACCGTTCTCATTACCAGCCTACAGCAATCTCTACTGAAGCAAGCAGAACAATACGCTGCCGCCCTTATCCCCGGCTATACCCACCTTCAGCGCGGCCAGCCGGTCACCGTAGGTCACCACCTTCTCGCCTATGTTGAGATGCTCGACCGGGACAAATCACGCCTTGCCGACTGCCGTAAGCGAGTCAACGTCTGTCCACTGGGTTCAGGTGCCTTAGCTGGATCCACCATCAATCTCGACCGCCAACAAATTTCCGATGAGCTCGGGTTCGACCGCGTCACCACCAACTCGATGGATGCTATTTCCGATCGTGACTACATCGCGGAGTTCCTCTTCGACATGGCCCTGGTCGGCACCCACCTCTCCCGTCTCTCCGAAGACCTCATCCTCTGGTGCAGCTCTGAGTTTGGTTTCGCCACCCTATCTGACGCGCACACCACCGGGTCGTCGCTGATGCCGCAGAAAAAAAACCCAGACGTCTGTGAACTCACCCGCGGTAAAACCGGCCGACTCTACGGCAACCTCGTAGCGCTACTCACTGCAGCCAAAGGACTTCCCCTTACCTACAACCGCGACCTACAAGAAGACAAAGAACCCCTGTTTGACTCCATCGACACCCTCAGCCTCGCCCTCAAGGTCAATGCCGAGATGATTGCCGACATGGCCATCAATCTAGACACCTGCGAAGCAGCCGCCTCCGACCCACTGCTCTTGGCCACCGACCTCGCCGACTACCTGGTGAAAAACGGCGTGCCCTTCCGCCAGGCCCACGAACTCGTCGGCCAAGCGGTCGCCCTCAGCGTGCAGACCAAGACCCCTCTCGACCAGCTAGACCTCTCCCAAGTCTCAGAACACTACGGCGCCGATGCCAAAGACGTCTTTGACCTCCAGACCGCACTCGCCGCCCGCACCAACCCTGGAGCACCCAGTATTGACAACGTTCGTGCCGAGGTAGCTCGCTGGAAACAATCTCTCTAATTTTTCGCGTGCACCAGCTCGCATCCGCACTTATTTTTTACCATTATGAAATCCTACTTACTCCTCGCCATCGTTGCCCTCTTCTCCTTCGCCAGCACATCCAGCCTACATGCTCACTGCCAGGTGCCCTGCGGCATCTACTCAGACGATACCGTGTTGATTGATCTGCAGACCCATCAGAAAACCATTGCCAAAGCGATGAACCAGATCAACGAGCTCTCCAAGGATGCCGCCAAAAACGCTAACCAGATCTCACGCTGGGTCACCAACAAGGAGGAGCACGCTACCAAGATTCAAGACACCATGACTCAGTATTTCTTAGCTCAGCGAGTCAAACTTGCCGAATCTGAGAGCAACAAGGACGCCTACCTCAATAAGCTCAGCCTGATCCATCAGATCATTGTTCACGCTATGAAATGCAAGCAGACCACCGATCCTGTAAATGCTCAAGGTCTGCACGATGCCATCGCCGCGTTCACCAAGGTTTACACGGCCAAATAATAGCTACTTGCTATTGACCGTGCGGCAGATTTCACAAGTGCCTCCGTCACAACCACGGGCACTACAGTATTCCCTGCCGTAGAAAATAATTTGTAGGTGTAGCTTGTTCCACTTCTCTTTGGGAAATAACCTCTTCAGGTAACTTTCCGTCTGAACCACGTTTTTTCCGGGTACTAACCTCCATCGCTTGGCTAGGCGGTGGATGTGCGTGTCCACTGGAAATGCGGGCACACCAAAAGCCTGAGCCATCACCACTGAGGCTGTCTTATGCCCTACTCCAGGCAAAGCTTCTAACGCCTCAAAGTCTGCTGGCACTTGTCCTCCATGCTCATCCATCAGCATCTGGGAAAGCACTGAGATCGCCTTCGACTTCCTCGGAGAAAGCCCACAGGGACGAATAATAGCCTTAATCTCCTCCACCGGCACCTTCGCCATATCCGCCGGATTGTCGGCTAGTTTAAAGAGGGCTGGGGTTACCTGATTCACCCTGATATCGGTGCATTGAGCAGACAACAGCACCGCTATAAGCAGTGTATAGGAATCGCTATGATCAAGCGGGATAGGAGTCTCGGGATAAAGCTCCTCAAGACGCCGGACAGCATAATCAGCACGCTCTTGCTTGGTCACAATAAAACCTTAACGCACTGCACCTCAAAAAACAGACAAAGAAGCAAAGCCTTTAAAGCGCGCCGTTTCTCTTGATATCGCTGCTCACTAATCGGCTATTGAGCTTCCTCTTACAGCCATAATACATATGCCTGCAGTGATCATGACTAATACGACCTTTCAGTAGCCGAGCACTTCGCTCATAGGAGCCCCACTGAATAACCGTGATCTCGGTATGGCGAGTGCCCCATTTTTTCATGTAGCTCAACGACGGCTTATAAATATCGATCGTGTTAGTGCCCACAAGTGATGATCCATAATCCTCAACAAGATAAATGTGAGGCTGCCCCTTCACACGAAACTTGGTTCCGAGTGGATAGACTGACCAGTCGGCTGCGGCACTGCGAACACTACCATACTTAAGCCTACTTCCACCCGCATTAATCATACCGAACGCACCTGGCTCGTTCTCCATGTGAGAGTAAGCCGTCGTGCGCACATACCTTGTCCTGTTTGAGTGGCTCGAATATGTCGGCATCCCATGCTTGTCCTTGGGCAAATGACTGGCTTTACTGACCGTTCTGTCCGATGCAGGCTTGGGCAGAAAATCACTTGGAGTTGAAGAACCTCCACCCACTAAAGCTAGGGCACGGGTTTTAACCACAGTGACAGATTCTGTAAGATTAGTGGCGCAGGAGCAAAAAGCTCCAAGACTGATCAACAACAATATTCTAAGCAAACTAGGGGGAATCATAGTGAGATAATGAGCGGGATGAGGTGATAATCTGTGGAGATAATCACAAAAACTGAACTATTAATAAAGGAATGGTGAAAGTTTGGCAAACAAATTTCCGTATGGCACCGCTCTTCAGCTGTAGCAGGTTATTAGTCTCATAAATGCCATTATTTCCAGTTGTGCCTTCTAGGCTATATGTCATATTGCGTCGCGTTCATCGCACGATTGCTAAAACCCCTGCAGCAAATCTTTCAACAGATGCAAAAAAAAGTTATTATTATCGGAGCCGGACCTGGAGGACTCACCAGCGGCATGATGCTAGCCCACCGTGGTTACGACGTCACTATAATCGAGAAAGCAGCAACAGTTGGAGGCCGAAACGCTCCCATTCAGGCCGGTGATTACACCTTTGACACTGGCCCTACCTTTCTGCACCAGAAGTTCACACTGGATGAAGTATTCGGTGAAACTGGTCGCAAACCAGAAGATTACATGGAGTTTGTTAAACTCGACCCCATGACCACCCTCACCTGGGGCGATGTATCCCTAGAGACCAGCTTCAACCAAGAAACCATGGCTCGCAACATCGAGGCAGCCTTTCCTGGCGAGTCAGCAAATTACCAGCGCTTCATGGACGACCATGCCGAAAAGCTGCGCACCATTTTCCCCTGCTTATTAAATTCCTATCATAAGCTCAAAAGCTATTTCAAGCCGCACATGCTCAAGGCCCTGCCCTATGTGGCCACACGCAAATCTGTCATGGATGTGCTCAGTGAATACTTCACTGACGAGCGTCTCAAGCTAGCTTTCACCTTCCAAGCCAAGTATCTAGGCATGTCTCCTTGGAATTGCCCCGCGCTCTTCAGTATTTTATCCTACATCGAATATGCACACGGCATCTACCACGTCCAAGGTGGACTTTCCAACATCTCAGCCGGCATGGCTAAGGTATTCGAAGAAGAAGGCGGCAAATTCATGCTCAACACCGAGGTGAAGGAAATCCAATACAACGGCAAAGAAGCCGCTGGCGTCACACTCACCGACGGACAAGTGCTCAACTGTGACAAACTCATCGTCAATGCTGACTACGCTCACGCGCGCTCCACAATTTTCGGCAAGAAAAACGAAAGCCGAGAATCTCTGCTAAAGAAAAAGTATTCTTGTTCTACCTTCATGCTCTACCTCGGTCTCGATAAAATCTACAAGGAAGAGCCACACCACCACGTGCTTTTCGCTGAGGACTACCACCAAAACTTGCGTGATATCCAGGACGAGAAGGTCATCTCCAAGGATATGTCGATCTACATCAGAAACTCAAGTGTCACTGACCCTACCGTGGCACCAGACGGTCACTCTCAGATTTATATTCTCGTACCTACCATCAACACCCGTAACAACAACCCATGGGAAGAGGATCAGCAAGCCTACCGTGATAAGATACTTGATCGCATCATCGAACACACCGGTATGAAAGACCTCAAGGAGCACATCGTTGAAGAACGCTGCATCACACCCAAAGGCTGGGAAGACGAAAATATCTTCATTGGTGCCACCTTCAACTTGGCGCACACCATGGATCAAATGCTCTACCTTCGCCCTCAGAACAAACTGAAAGGCTTCGAAAACATCTACCTCGTTGGCGGAGGCACTCACCCCGGAAGCGGATTACCTACGATCTACGAGAGCGCTCGAATTTCAGCAAACCTGATTTGCGAATCCTACGGCAAAGATCGTGAACGCATCGACTACGCAACAGAATTACTCAGCGCAGGCGTATAATCATCATTACTCGGAATGAGACGCTCTATTGCAACCGCTTTTTTATTGGCATTCTGCCTAATAGATAACAGCTACAGCAATGATCAAAATGCCGAGGCTGATGCCAAAGCAAACAACAAGCTCTATCACCAGTGGCACAATATTTGCCTGAACGGTGACACCGATCAGATCGACGCCCAAATCATCCGCTTCGAAGCTAGGTTAAAGACCACACCCGATGACCAACTCGCTCGTGTATATTTAGGGAGTGCCTGTGCCCTTCGTGCCAAAGCCAGTTTTTGGGTACTCACCAAGCTAAGGTATCTCAAAAGAGGTCAAAAGCTGATGGATGAAGCTGTTCATAATGCACCCGAGCAACCAAGAGTGCGATTAATACGAGCCATCGGCTCCTACAAAGTACCGGAAAAATTTGGCCGCCGAAAAATTGCCATTGCCGACTTTGAACAGCTCGCCCCCCTTGCCTCCGATGGACCATCGAATTTGGCAGATAATGAGCGTCAGGTTATCCTGTATTACGCGTGGCTTACCTTCAAAGACGACCAACACCCTCAAGCAAACAAGGCCAAAGCACTCTGCCACGCCATTGCTCCCACGTCGAAATACGGAAAACTTACCAAACCATGATTTACCAATTAAAAAGAGAACAGCTCATCAATTGTAGCCTTGATGAAGCGTGGGCATTTTTCTCAACTCCGCGAAACCTCGACAAGCTGACACCAGAGTCTGTTGGCTTCAAAATCACTCACTGTAACTCAGAAACCGCGCACGAGGGTCAGATGATTGGCTACAAGGTCAAGGTTGCTCCGTTCACATGGGTCACATGGCTCACCGAAATAACTAAAGTCAACGAGAAGGAATCCTTCGTCGATGACCAACGGATCGGTCCTTACAAAGTTTGGCACCATACTCACCGTTTTGAAGAGAAAGAAGATGGCGTCCTAATGACTGACGACGTCACCTACGTCATGCCTTTTGGCATCATCGGCGTTATCGTCCACGCAATGTTTGTTAAAAACAAACTTCGCCATATTTTCGACGAGCGCAAACGCCTATGCGAGCAGTATTTCAGCGCAGGAAACGCTTCAAAAAATTGATCTTGTCACCATACGGTGGCATGAGATCAAACCAGTCAGGCCCCCAGGTAGGCTTAGTCACCACCGCCCGCTCATAGCTAAAAGCCTGCACCCCAGCCTTACCGCGGTATCGACCATAGCCGCTAGCCCCGACTCCCCCGAAGGGCATCTCCAGGCTTGAACCCTGCTTCATGGTATCATTGATGCATACCCCTCCCGAACGAACGTCATTCATCAGCTTCTGCTTCATAAGCGAATCTTCACTGAATATATACAAAGCAAGCGGTGAGTCATGCTTAGCTAACCGGCCGAGTAAATCTTCGTAATCAGAATAGCTCAGAACTGGCAATAAGGGACCAAAGATTTCCTCCTCCATTACATCAGATTCCCAATCCACATCTGGCAAGAGCCGTGGCGCAAGACGCAGTTTATCTCGGTCATCCTCGCCAAATTGCAGAGCATTGTTTGGAATCATTTTTTCAAGACGCACATAGTGCCTCTCATTGATGACATGAGCCATTTCCTCATTCCATGGAATTGTCGACAGCTTCGATTTCATCGCCTCAACCAGATCATCTTTAATCTCAGGTGCCGCCACCACATAATCTGGAGCGAAGCAGGTCTGCCCACCATTAAAAAACTTACCATTAAGAATCCTTTGGGCAGCAATATCCACCTTAGCGGTTGCATCAACCACACAAGGACATTTACCACCTAGCTCCATAATGTTGGGCGTCAGATTCTTTGCCGCCTTAGCTGCGACAATTTTACCAACATGAGTGCTACCCGTGAAAAATACAAAATCAAACGACTGCTCAGTCAACTCATCAGCAACTCCACCATCACCAACGACCACAGCAACATGCTCAGGAGCAAATGCCTCAGAGATTATCTTTACGAGTAATTGCTCACAAGCTGGGGCCATCTCCGAAGGTTTCAGAACCACAGTATTGCCTGCCGCCACAGCCGCAATCAAAGGGCTAAGTGAGAGCTGCATCGGGTAATTCCAAGGTGCCACGATAAGAACCATGCCGAAAGGATCCCTCCTCAGCTGCGACTTACATGGCATGAAATAAACGGGGCTTTTAACCCCCTTAGTCTTTAACCATCTCGCCGCTGATTTACGAATCAATCGCAACTCCTGTAGCAGAAAATAATACTCGGCCAAATATGCCTCTACGTCAGGCTTCCCTAAATCTTGAGCTAATGCTTCGAGTAATGCGTCTCGGTGGCTAATCAATACTTGTTCGAGCCGGTCCAACGCCGTCTTTCTGAACGAAAAATCGCGTGTAGCACCAGAGGCAAAATAGGCTCTTTGCCGCTGCATTAGGGATGTCAAATCCACAGTCTCATTAGCTTCATCCATCATTGATTCTGAATGCTGACACTAATCCCGCGAGAGCAGTTGACAAGAGGTTATTCCATGGAATGATCCCAACATGTCAACACCTCGTGTATCCGTCATCGGCGCCGGCCTTGGAGGCATCTCCGCAGCCATTTCACTCAAAGCAGCTGGTTATGACGTTCAAGTTTTTGAGAAAAATCCTCAGATAGGAGGTAAGCTCAACGTCATGGAAAAAGAAGGTTTCACCTTCGATCTCGGGCCATCCATCTTTACCCTGCCCCAATTTTTTGAGGATCTATTTAATCGGGCAGGAAAAACCATGTCTGACTACGTCGAACTCGAAGCCGTCACCCCACACTGGCGCAATTTATTTGAAGACAAGCCAACCATCGACCTCTACCAAGAACATGACCTCATGCGAGCAGAGCTCGACAAACTCCCGGGTGACCCAGAAGCACACTGGCGAGAGTTCAAAGACTTCCTCAACTACGGCAGAGAACAGTATGATATTGTCAACGATGGCTACTTCGACAAAGGCCTCGATAATCTTTGGGAATTCATCACCTATTATAAGACTAAGTTATTAGGCGGTAAAATCGACTACCGCAACACCATGTCGGAATCCATTCACGAGAGATTTTCCGATCCACAGCTCAGGTTGATTTTTGAATACTTTATCAAGTATGTCGGCTCGTCGGCATTAGACTCCCCTGGCTATATGAATCTCATGCCTATGATTCAGTTCGATTACGGCCTCTGGTATGTCAAAGGGGGTATGTATAACCTCGCCAAAGGCCTGGGTAAGCTGATGGAAGAAATGGAAATCGCCATCCACCTCAACGCCGATGTCGAGGCGATAGAGAAATCAGGTAAATATGTCACCGGTGTTCGTCTTGCAGATGGCACTGTGCATCCAAGCGACATCATCGTCAGCAACATGGAAGTCATCCCCGCCTACAAGAAACTTCTGGGTGAGCCCGAGTCATTCACACGAAAGCTAGAAAAATTTGCACCAGCTTGCTCCGGTATTGTGCTCCACATAGGCACAAACAAACCATTCCCCCAGCTTGCGCACCACAACTTCTTCTACTCAGAAGATCAGCACAAACACTTTGAGACCGTTTTCCACAAAAAACAACTCCCTCAAGACCCAACTCTTTACGTCGTTGCCCCTACCCGCACTGACCCAAGCAAAGCGCCAGAAGGGTGCGACAACATCAAGATCCTACCTCACATCCCTCCTCTTCAAGAAGGCTCTGGGATAACCCACGAGGATTATGTTGCGCTCAAAGATAGATGCATTGATAAAATGGAGCGCTGTGGCTTGACCGGCCTGCGCGAGAGCATCGTCGTCGAAGACCTGCTCACACCCGTAGATATCGAGCGCATGTATCGATCCAACCAGGGATCCATCTACGGTGTCGTCACCGATTGGAAGATGAACTACGGATTTAAAGCACCCAAGACAAGTAGCCGCTACAAGAACCTCTACTTCACGGGGGGCAGTACTAATCCCGGCGGAGGCATGCCCATGGTCATTCTCTCTGGTCAAAAATGCGCTGATCGCGTCATCAAAAGGCACCCGATACGCTAATGATCGCCGCGATGCTTGTCCTCCCAGGATTAGCCATAATTTTGGCTCCAGCCATTTGGCTCATTTTGGGGCGCCCTCGCATTTTGCCCATTGCTAAGCTGGAGACTCCGCCAGAAGATCAAGGGGAAAAGCCCTCAAGCTCCATTAGCATCATCATTCCGGCAAGGAATGAACAAAACAACATTGTCAGCTTACTAGAATCCATCAATCAACAGTCGCTTCGCCCAGCAGAAGTCATCGTTGTCGATGACCACTCTTCAGACGACACCGCAAGCATCGCCTCCAGCCTAGGTGCCCGAGTCATCAGCGCTGAGCCACTCCCCGATGGATGGATGGGCAAACCATGGGCTTGCCAACAAGGAGCTGAGTCAGCCCATCGTGGAAATCGACTACTCTTTTTAGATGCTGATCTCACACTCGAGCCAGAAGCAATCGCCTCTCTGCAACAACTCGCCAATACAACCAGTGGGGTACACTCCGTCTGCCCGTACCATCAAACCAAACAAGCTTACGAACAGCTCTCAGCCTTCTTCAACGTGCTCATGCTAGCAGGAGTCAACGCTTTCGGCAGGCGCGAGGCCTCAACTAACCAGTCCGCATTATTTGGCCAATGCATGATGATCTCTACTGAGCATTACCAGCAAGTAAATGGCCACAGCAGCGTGAAGGACAAAACCCTCGAAAACTTCCATCTGGCCAAAGAACTGCATCGCCTCAATATCTCGTGCAGTTGCTATCTGGGCAAAGAGTCAATCAACATGCGCATGTACCCCAGCGGCCTCCATGAGCTGTGGCAGAGCTGGAAAAAAGGATTTTCTGGCGCAGCATCCCACACCAGCGGTAATGCCCTGTTGATATCATCGCTCTGGATTACCAGCATGATGCTCACCATTGTCTGCCTTATCGTATTGCTCAGCATGCAATGCTCCCCCCTGTTTGCCACCATCACTACAGCAGCCTACATTATTCACTGGCTTCAATGCTCCATCGTTTTCAAGCTTGCTGGCCAATTTTCCCTTTTAAATGCACTTCTATTCCCGATCAGCTTGCTCTTCTATCAGGTTTTATTTTTCAGCTCAGTGATCGATAAAAAGAGAGGGAAATCAACTAACTGGAAAGGGCGCGAAGTACATTGATATGTGGATTGAGCTAACCAACTCCTGGATCGCACTGATCAATATTATCGGTATTCCCACATGCCACCTTGGCATTGCATGGCTCTGCACACGTCTACCAGCAAGCCTATTTGAAAAGCCTCATCACCAAGATAGCCACCACGACAGAGGCACCGACAGCGTCATTTACGAAAAGCTCTTTCTCGTTCGCTATTGGAAATCGCTACTACCAGACGCAGCCCCATGGTTCAATGGATTCGCCAAAGGCTCGCTAAGCTCAACCAAGATTGACTACCTCCAATCTTTTGTCACCGAAACACGACGAGGTGAGTTTTCCCACTGGTTACAGATGCTCGCCATCAGCCTCTTTATCATCTGGACACCCCATCCGTGGCTTTTCATCATTTTAATCTATGCCATACTTTCAAATGCTCCGTGTATCATCAACCTCCGATACACCCGTCTCAGAATCCTCTCACTGATTGATAAAAAACAATCCAAAAACCATGGCCACTAAACCCACCATCGTCTGGTTCAGGCGCGATCTCAGACTTGACGACAACCCTGCATGGAACTGGGCAGTCAAACAAGGCAGCCCCATCATCCCTGTCTATATCCACGCCCCTCAACAGGAAGGCGTCTGGCAACGTGGCGGCGCATCCAACTGGTGGCTGCACCATGCGCTCAAGGACCTAGATACCCAACTACAAGAACAAGGTAGCAGCCTTATTATTCGCTCCAGCAAAAACCCACTCGAGACACTCACCCAAATCATCGAAGCACACGACGTCGGAGCCATTAGCTGGAATCGTTGCTATGAACCCAGCCAAGTAAAACATGACACCAAAACCAAGAAATCTCTTCTAGACCTTGGTGTTGAAACTTACAGCGCGAATGGCTCATTATTGCTTGACCCACACAACATCAGAAACAAGTCAGGCAAACCATTCCAGGTCTTTACCCCCTTCTGGAAACACTGCAGAGAATTTGAACTCAGCAAGCCAGAGACCTTGTCCTCTAGCAGCTTCGTGCCTGATATCGACAGCGACTCACTTGATTCGCTCGCGCTACAACCGAGCATCCCCTGGGATAAAACGATGACCTCCTTTTGGAACCCCACAAGAAAAGGAGCACTCAGCTTGCTCAAGGAAGCTATCCAAAAAAGCAAACGCTACGAAACCCTGCGCGACATCCCCAGCTCAGACGGAACAAGCAGACTTTCCCCGTATCTTCACTTCGGCCAGATCAGCCCGCAGGAATTCTTCCACACCGTGCGTGAGCATTGTCCCGATAGAGAAAAAGCCGACACTGGCATTCTTCGTCAGCTCTACTGGCGTGAATTTGCCGCCCACCTGCTTTACCATTTTCAGCACAGCCAAGACCACGCACTGAAGCCAGAATACGACCGCTTCCCATGGAATTTCAACGAAGACTACCTTCGCGCTTGGCAACTTGGCCAGACAGGATTTCCGATTGTCGATGCCGGCATGAGGCAGCTCTGGCAAACAGGATGGATGCATAACCGCGTCCGCATGATTGCTGGATCTTTGCTCGTCAAACACCTGCTTCAGCCTTGGCAAGAAGGTGCCCGTTGGTTCTGGGATACACTCGTCGATGCTGATCTTGGAAACAACTCCATGGGCTGGCAATGGGTCGCCGGATCGGGTGCTGACGCCTCACCCTACTTTCGGATTTTCAACCCTATCATCCAGGGCAAAAAATTCGACCCCACAGGCGAGTATGTCAAAAAATGGGTCCCTGAGCTCTCTGAGCTTAGCAAAGACCAAATCCACACCCCGTGGGAGGTGACACCTATCGAGCTTGCTAGCGCTGGAGTCACACTTGGCAAGGACTACCCCCACCCGATTGTTAGCCACGAAAACGGCCGGCAAGCAGCACTCGACGCCTACGCGAGCTACAAACAACAAGCATCAGACAAGTAGCCGGTAAAGAGAGCTTGGCCAATGCTATAGCTGCCCCACCGTCTTCGATCCCACCTTAAGCATCCAGCTCCAGTGCTGCCTTTTGGGCTGCGGTCTTCGCCTCACCCTTATGAGCCTGATCCGCCGTCGTTAGGCGCATGCCCACTGGCTTAGAAACTCCAAAGTCCTCCATCGTCACGCCATACATCATATCGGCACGTGCCATCGTGCGCTTGCTGTGGGTCACAATGATGAACTGACTGTTATCGATAAACTTATCCAACACGCGAAGGAAGCGGCCAATATTAGCCTCATCAAGCGGTGCATCAAGCTCATCAAGCACACAGAACGGGCTCGGCTTAATCTGGTAGATTGAGAATAATAAAGCAACAGCTGTCATCGAACGTTCACCACCGGAAAGCAGGCTGATCGACTGCAGCTTCTTACCCGGAGGCTTAGCAATAATATCAATACCACTCTCAAGCGGATCATCCTCATCCACTAGCACGAGGTTAGCGATCGCCTTATCGCCAAAGAGAACCTTGAACATCTCCTTGAAGTTCTTAGCTACCTGAGTGAACGTTTCTGTAAAACGTTTCTTGGTCTCAACATTAATCCGCTCGATTACATTGATCAGCTCAGTCTTGGAGTTCACCAAGTCATCATGCTGGTTGCGTAAATTCGTATTATGCTCCTCAAGCTCGTCAAATTCCTGAATTGCATCAACATTCACAGGCCCCATCGAATCGACCTTGCGCTTTAGGTCCGTGACGATCTTCTCGATCAACTCCCAGTCAGGACCGACATCGCCTGGAAGCTCAACCTCCTCAGAGGCATCATCATGCCTTGCCGCCTCCCATGATTCATCATCACCATCTTCCTCATTCTGCGCGCGACGTTTTTCTTGTCGTTCATACTGCTTGGAGCGTTCCTGCATACAACTCAACAAAGCATGTGAGTCTGGGCGGAAATGCTGTAGCTCAAGCTGGTGACGTTCCATCACACTCTCGTTGAGATTTTCAAGTCGCAAGCCGATCTTCGTAGCCGAAATCTCCTCACGTCCTTTTTGTTCCGTAATTTTCGCACACTCGTGGCGTAAATCTGCGAGCTCTTTCTCACTGACCTCAATCGCCTTGTGAAGCTCACCACGACTGGACGCCTTCGAATCTAGCTCTACCTCAAGCTCGCCTGCTTCAGCACGATTAGTAGTGATCGTCTCCTCTAGCCCAGTATTTTCAGCTACCGCGGCTTCCATACGCTCAGTGAAGCTCGAAATTTCAGCATCACGCCTGCTACTAATCTGCCTCAACTCCTCAAGACGTGCCTCCATAGGTGATCGCTGACGTTGTGCAGCCTCCAGAGCCTGCTTCTCTACTGCAAGGCTGGTGCGAAACTCCTGAAGCTGAGCCACAGCCTCATTTTCGCGCCGGCTTGCCTCTTCAACCTCACCTACCACCTTCAATTGATCTTCCTCAAGTTGCTCTTGGCGGGTTCGAGCCGCAGTGAGATCTTGTTCAAGCTTATCACGACCAGTGACCGCACTCTGCTCCCGCTCTTTGATATCATTGATCTCCCAAACCACTCCCGCGATCTTACTGTCTAACGACTCGACCTCACGACTCGCTAACGTGAATTGCCCCTGGAGAGTAGATTCTTCAACACGCGCTTTTTGCAAGCGCTCACGTGCAAGCTCTAAAGCCTCACGCTGTTCAGTGACTAGCCTCTCCAACTTGGCTAGCTGCTCTCGAGCCTTCTCATCGACCCCCTCTAACTCAGCCACCTGAACTTCGAGATCACGCACCTCATTCTGGCGATCCAGCACCGAACTTTGGTCACCAGAGCTTGCACCGCCAGTGATCAAGCCCTCAGGTTTAAACACCTCACCCCGCAATGTCACCAAGGTGATATCCTTGAGCTCCTTGCGCATGCTCATTGCCGTAGAGAGATCACTGACGATCAAAACCTTGCCTAACAAACTCTCCACAACTGCCGCAACTTTATTATCCGCCTTGACACGGTCCATTGCCCAAGCCTCCGCACCGTCGGGCACCGTCATCATTTGGCCGCTGGCACTGGCAGCAACAAAGTCCTCTGGAATAATTGCCGCCTCACCAAGTTTCTTTTCGGTAAGTCGGTCAATAATTGCCTGAGCGTAGTTCGAGTCTGTTACCAAAACAGCCTGCAGATTCGACCCTAAAGCTGCTTCCACAGCAGTAGTGTATTCCTTCTCTACCTCAATCAGACCAGCAAGCACACCACGAACACCGTTATTGAAAAACTCTGGCTCATCCAGCCCCTTGATCACAGATTGAGTGCCTTTCTCGAGACCCTCACCACTATCAACAAGCTGGCGTAGCACATCCATTCTCGATGACACATTGGCTAGCTCCTTGTGGCTCAGTGAAGCCTTCTCTCGTGCTGCATCAAGATCACCACGTGTATGTTGAAACGTACGATCTGCTGCAGCCACATCTTCCTCCAGCGCCTCAAGCTTCGCACCACGGCTTTCCAAATCAGTCGTAATACCGTCAAGATCCATGACTGCTTGCTCATGCTCACCTTCCAGACGCTCGTTCTCTTCGGCCAATTTACGAGATCGCTCTTGGCTTGTCTCCATCTGACTGTGGACACTTTCGATTTTTGCCTGGCTGGCAGCAATAACCGACTGAGTCGTGTTTGCCTCGCTACGGAGGCTGCGTACTACAGTCTCTTTTTCCTCCCTCTCACTGCGCTGTTTCTTTGCATGTGACTCGTGCTCAGCAAGCATCTGCTGCTGGGACTCGATTCTCGTTGTCAGAGAATTCAATGTTTGCTCCGCCTCTTCGAAATCAAGCAATTGTTGGTCGAGCTTCTTCTGTGCCTCAAGAATATCGTCTTTGTTCTGATTGACTCGTGCCTCTAGCTCCGACTGACGCTCTTTATTGAAAGCAATACGACTCTCCGCAGCACTCGCTGCATTGGTATGGTGGTTTAGCTGCTGCCTGACCTCAGAAAGCTCAGCCTCTAGACTCTGCGCTGCGTCACGAGCTTCTACTACTGCCAACTCCTTTTCCGGCAGCCCAACTTCCAGCTCATTTTCTCTTACCTCGAGCGAATGAATCGAGTTCTCTAACTCACTAAGTTCAGCCGTATACTCAGTGTATTTGCGGTGGCTGAGATGAGAGTCTAATACTCTTACATCGGTTGCCAGCTCCTGATATCTGCGAGCCTTAGCGACCTGACGCTTTAGAGAGTTCATTCTACGCTCTTGCTCAGCAAGCACATCAGAAACACGCAATAAGTTTGCCTCTGTGTATTCCAATTTACGGAGAGCCTCTTTCTTTTCCTTTTTGAACTTAGTAATACCAGCAGCTTCCTCAAACACCGTGCGACGATCCTCTGGTCGAGAGCTGAGCAGCATATCAATTTTACCCTGCTCCATGATGGAATAAGATGTGCGGCCAATACCCGTGTCCATGAATAGCTCATGAATGTCACGCAGCCTGCATAAGCTCCCATTGATTCGGTACTCCGACTTACCGTCACGAAAGACACGGCGAGTAACGGCCACCTCATTGTAGTCCACCTTCAGAGTCTCTTCACAATCAGCCAAGGTCATGGTCACCTCAGCCATGCTCAATGCCGCGCGCGCCTTGCTGGTGCCACTCTTATCCGTGCCGTTGAAAATGACGTCCGCCATCTCACCTCCTCGCAGAGCTTTGGCAGATGTCTCACCCAGCACCCAACGAATCGCATCCACTACATTTGACTTACCACACCCGTTTGGACCAACAATTCCGGTGACCCCATTAGGATGGAACTCGAATTTTGTTTTATCGGCAAAGGATTTGAAACCGTGGAGATCTAGTGATTTGAGATACATAATAGTGGCAGGTGTAAACAGTGAGGGTTTTTGAAGTGAAGAATCTGTAAGGAGGGCAGCATCTAAGCGGTAGCCGTAGTGACCATCTCCGCAAGGAAATGAATATAACCTTCGTAATGCCCGCTCCAAGCCAAATAGCATATAAATAGCACATATAGTGCAACATCATTGTTTTCGTGCTATATATAGTGCTTTAGTTATTTAAGAGGATCAAACTAAAAAGCGACATGGCAGCGCTCCTATGATTATCTCAGACTGGCATTCGAGACTTGTTTCCCAAGCTCACAGCAACTACCCAAGCTGCATGCACTTGAGGCACCAATGGCTAGGTTCAAAAATTGATTATCATCAAGGACTGGAAAGACAGCACCGCCTCGTCGAAAGTATTCTCGAGGGAGATCAGCAGAATCATTTTCTATCCCTCGAACATTCCCCCATCTACACCATCGGTAGAACACGTGACACTAGCTCCTTGGGCGAAAACACCGAGAGCCTTCCCTATCAGGTCATCGAAACCAATCGAGGCGGTCAAGCCACCTACCACGGTCCGGGACAACTTACCGGCTACCCCGTTGTTAACCTGAGACTGTTGGGCAAAGATTTACACGCTTACATAAGGGCTCTAGAGGAGGCACTTATCCAAACCTGCCTCGAATATGACATCGTAGCATCACGTCGCGACGGCCTGACAGGTGTCTGGGTCAACGGCAAGAAACTGGCTTCTATCGGAGTCGGCGTAAAAAAATGGATCAGCATGCACGGCTTTGCTATCAACATCACTAAGCAAAGCCTTCAAGGCTTCAACTCTATCACTCCTTGCGGAATTAACCACGTCGTCATGACCTGCATCGAAAGTGAGTGCTCAAAGCCAGTCAGCGTCAAAGATTTTGCCGCTACCTGCCTGAAGCACCTAGAGCAAGCCCTTGAGCAAATAGCGATTGAGTAACCAGCCCTCTTAAGCTGACCTTACTGATCACCTGCCGCTGAAATAGCTTCGCCGCCCTCTTCGATCTGGGCCTCTGCTGTCTGCTGAGCTTTTTCCTTTTGCTTCTGAGCCTGAGTAGACTCCTTAATGATCTGACGCTCAAGCTCTGGAGACTGGTTCTTCCCCTGACTGATCGCCACACCTAGCCAGCGAAGCTCACGGCTATTGTCCAGAGCTACCTTGATGAGCATCGTCAACGGCACCGCCAGCAGCATCCCTACCGGCCCCCATAGGAAACCCCAGAATAGAACAGAAATAACCACGATCACTGTGGACAAACCAAAACGTCTACCCAACAGCGCGGGCTCGAGAAAGTTACCCAAAAAGCCGTTGATCAAGAGGTAGCCCATGCCAATGACCACAGCGTGTTTGATATCATGCGTCAGTAAAGCAAGGATGATTGGTGGGACTCCAGCAATGATCGATCCAATCGCAGGAATGTAATTGAGCGCAAATGCGACAATACCCCAGAGAAGCGGAAAATCTACCTCCGCAGCCCAGCAGAGCAGACCTGCCAAGACACCGGTGGCAATACTGATCATTGTTTTGATGCCCAAGTATTTTTGAATATCTCGAGTAGCACTAAGCATGCGTTGAAGATTAGGCCCCTGTGCCTCGACAATAGAAACGAACCTACGACCAAACATGCGTGCCTCGCTAAGCATGAACACCAACAAAATCATTACGATAAACGAGCTCTTCACAGTCTCGAGTACGCCACCCAGCAAAGAAGTGATATTTTCTTTGAAGAAATTACCGATCTGCTCCGGGGTCAGGAACTTCTTGATCTCCTCCTGGGCACCTTCAATTTTGAGCTGTTCGAGTTGAGCCCCACCAGAGAGAGCCGCCTCATAAAGCTTGCTACCGTATTGCTCCAGACGATCACCTTCTGCCAAGTCATTGATGAGTAAAAACCCCACCACCATTACACCCGAGACAAAAGCAAACACCACCAACACTGATATCAATACTGAGAAAAATCGTGGCACCCTATGCTCCCTGAGCCAGTTGGTAATAGGAAAACTCACCGCCGCCAAAAAGAACGCCAAGGCAACTGGAATAAAAAAATCACGAGCGAAATACATACCCGTCAGCACTAGCACCGCCGATGCAAGCAAGAGCATGACTTTGTAAGATTCAGCAGGTTTAGGTGTCACAATAATGATTCTAGCAAACTCAATAAAAGCCAAAGAAGTTGGCTTGGTGATACATACTCGCAATCCTCTCATTTATCAACGCAATCATTCAGATTGATGAAAAAAATATCGTCTGTAGCTAAGCAGTCGACTTACTCCGCTGTCGCGCTCTTGCCATCTGTCATAAAAACATCCAGATTAAGACCCATGAAATCTCACGAGGTGCTGAAATCTGCTTTTGAAAATACCAGCCCGAAAAACATCGCCGCTGAATTAGGAGTCTCCCTCTCCCTCGTTTACAAGTGGGCGCAGGAACAGTCCGACACCGGATCAGGCAGCCGTAATCCGCTCGACCGCATCATCGAGATTTATGATCATACCCAGCACACACCCATCATCGAGTGGCTCTGTGAGCAGTGTGACGGCTACTACGTAGAAAACCCAGAGAGCAAAAAAGAAGATGACTACGGTATGCTGCCAGCGACCAACGAAATTGTCAGCCAGTTCTCCGCCATGCTACAGCGTATCTCCCACGCCGCTCAAGACAGCTCCATCACCCGGGACGAGGCGCGCCAGATCCGCCTCAGCTGGGACAGGCTCAAAGGCTACACAGAGGGCTTTGTGCGTTGCTGTGAGCAGGGTGACTTTGAGCGCATGCACGAGGAGGACAATCCCGACGAGCCGCGGAAGACACTTTACTAGTTCTCCTCAAGAGGCTAGATCGCAATCAGCAACTTTTTATCTGTGACCAGCCATCAATACAAGCTCGCCCGCAACCTCCTCTTCCGCCTCGATGCGGAACACGCCCATGACATCTCGCTGGGTAGCCTACGCTGGCTGGAAAAGCTTCGCCTCCTCGGTCTCCTCACCCCCAAGGCCCCAGCCAGTCAGCCCGTCGAATGCATGGGCCTCACCTTCCCCAACTGCGTCGGCCTCGCAGCTGGCCTTGATAAAGAAGGGCGCTGCATTGACGCGCTCGGCCGCTTGGGTTTTGGCCACGTGGAGATCGGCACCATCACCCCACGCCCCCAGCCGGGTAACCCACAGCCGCGCCTGTTTCGCATCATCCCAGAGGAAGCCATCATCAACCGCATGGGCTTTAACAACTCCGGCATTGATAGTGGCACCACCAACGTCGCTGCCTCATCCACCTTCCGCAAAAACGGCGGCATTGTCGGCTTTAACATCGGCAAAAACAAAGACACACCCAACGAGCAAGCCACCGAGGACTACCTCGCCTGCCTTCGTGGCGCCTGGGACGTAGCAGACTATATTACGGTGAACCTCTCCTCCCCCAACACCCCGGGACTGCGTGACCTGCAAGCAGCAGATGAAACCGCTAGACTCATCGAGGCTCTGAAAAGCGAACAAGAGCTGCTTACTGGTGAGACAGGACGCCGAGTACCCATCGCCATCAAAGTCGCCCCCGACCTTGAGGAACAACACATCGCCGATCTCGCCAAAGTATTTCTCGACGGCGGCCTCGACTGCCTCATTGCCACCAACACCACGATTTCGAGAACCAAAGTCGAAGGCTGTGACTTCGCCACCCAGGCTGGCGGACTCTCCGGAGCTCCCCTCACCTCACGTTCGACAGAAGTCATCCAGGCCTTTTACAGCCACCTCGGCGAACAAGTCCCCATCATCGGCGTCGGCGGCATCATGACCGCAGAGCACGCCAAAGCCAAACTCGACGCAGGTGCTAGACTCATCCAGCTCTACACCGGCTTCATCTACCACGGCCCACCACTGGTGAGGGATATACTGCGCGCCACCGCTCAATCCACCTCGCCTGCCTAGCCGCGCTTCCTGCGCAGAGCAAGAGCAAGGCCTACCTCTACTCGGACTTTGCTAATTTTTTCCGCAAGCGGCGTTTCAGTCTCTTTAGATCTGTTTTGAGCGCATAGAGCTTCAGCGAAAGTCGTTGAGCAGAGGTATACTTCTTTTTGAGTCGCTTCATGTATTTATTCATGAAGATTTCCTGAAGTGGGGGCGCGAGCTTTAGGATCAGGCGCTTTAAATCAGATACCCGATGTTTAACATGTAGGCCTTTGCGGTAACAGCGCATGCGAGCGGTATCGATGAGCGAGAATTGAAGAACATTCTCCTCGCCGCCATTCACCAATAAATTACCTACTGATAGATCCCGGAAATAACAACCCCGATCGTGGAGGAGAAGGAGGAACTCCACCAACTGATCCGAGAAATCATCAAAGCTGAGTCCCTCAACCTCGGAATCTCCAGCTGAATATCGACCAAAGAAATTTTTGGTAGTGAGCTCTCCAGCGACATGATCACAGATAAACCAATTGTTTATCATGTCAATGGGATCGGTACTTTCAAAATAGGCCACGGTCTTGGGCGTGCCTATACAACGCTGCATCAGTTCAGATGTTCCATTCCAACTTCGCAAGGCCTTCGACGGCTTGTTACGATCGAGGATTTTTTTATTCAATGCCAAGCGGCGGGGCTTTTTGACAACGAGGAAGCGACTGAAATCCCGCGGGTCTGTAACCTTCCAAACCGCATTACGCGCTTTACGCAGGCTTCCTTGTTCTTCGTTTTTGGAAATCGCTTCCGGGCCGAGATTCTTGGCCAGGATTTGGGCTTCTTCGCGGGAGCGGGCACGGATGACACCCTGCCAATCAGTGGCGTGGTAATCATAGTAGCGATAGCCTTCGGTCGACTGGGAGGCGACTAAATTGGGCACAGCCCCTGCGCTGCCGCTGACCACTGGGCGATGACCCCCCTTCCAAATGAAGATAGTCGCGGACTGGGACAGGAAGTCAGGTCGTTCTTCATGAAGTTTACCACTCCGGCTGTAAACTTCAGACAGTGCTTCTATATCGTCGCTGGAGTAACAGTCTCTGAGCCGGGCCAGCTTACCGTTTCTGGTCCATCCGATGTGGATGATTTGATCTTCTTTTGAGAATTCGTGAATTTCCAGACCTTCTTTCACGCAACAAGAGCCTTCGTATTGAGCCCCTCCGATAAAGGATTTGATTGCTTTAAAGGTGTAAAAGGCCGGCCGGATTCTCCAATTTTCCGGAGAGCCGGGAATGTGGTCGTGTAAAGCGACAATATCGAGCCCTGAGGATTTGGGTATGATCCCAGTGCCGTCATCGAGTAATCCTTCACGCACGCTGATGAGCGGCCCCCAGTAGATGCGCTCGAAATAGCGTTGGCTAAAGCAGATCGTGAAGTAGCGGGCCAGATAGTCGGCCATTTGCTCTTCGGTTGAAACATGATGGCGCTTGATCCGTGGAAGGGTCCAAAAAGCACTCGTTGACCAGTTTCTTGAGATGCCATTACGCTCGGCGATCGCACCCAGAAGTCGGATCTTTTTCTTCAAGTCATACCTGAGGAGATGCTTCAATTTTCGGCCGATGATTTTATGGTCTACATTTTCAGGCTCGCCCGCCCGCTCGGCAAACAAATTATTCGAATGGATGTCGGGCAGAACATTTCGTCGTTTCAACATCCCCAGAATACCCGCGTTGTAGGTCGGCTCGAAGTCGGTTACATTAGGACCAATTAGGGTGAGACTCCTCGCACGTACTTCCTTATAGGCTGATTCCCAGGCCGCAAGAAATCCTTCGAGATTATACCTCGTCCACTTGGCACGGTTGATCGTGGAGCCAATCTCGACGGCTTCGATACGTTCTGAAAAATGATCCAGGCTCTCTTTTACAAATCGGGTCCATTGATCAAGAACTTCCGAATTTGGCATTTTCTCCGCCTCTGAGAGAGGTTGGATCAGATGCAGAAGCACCCCGATATTCATCTCATACAAGCCATCGACCAATTCATCGGCTCGGGCCAGATCATGTGCGTATGTCAGGTCAAGTCGCACGGCTTCCACTCCTAGCTCCTTGATGAGTTCGAGAACCTTGGCGCAGGCGGTGGAGTCATCCGGAACAGCAACGCCAACGCCCATGGCTCGATTTGAAATCAGGCGAGGGCTTGTCTCCGAAGCTTTGGGAGATAGGTCATATTGAAATGGTCGCATCCCCTTCGCGGCCTCCTTTGAAAATTCAAAATCTACGGCCTTTGGCGAGCGAATGTTTACCAGCCGATACTTGGTGCCTTTGGAGGACTCTTTCTTGGATGATGACTGTGGGTCCTTCTTGGCTGGCATGAGAATGAGAGAGGTCGCTACTCATCGATTACAATCAAGCCGTGCCGTAGAACGGCTAAGGCAGGGCTGCTTGGTTGAAACCCGATGAAACTCAAGTTGATTTCGCAGTTTTCCATAAGTTTAGCAAGCCCATTTGTACCAGTCCGGTCTTCAAGAGAAAGAGCTTTCCTAATGGGTGCAATCAAGATGAACGAGATTCTGAACGGTCGTTTCTTCGTTTTCAGAGAGGTTTGCTCGGACTTCGAATATTTCGGAGAGAGAAAAAGGGGTGCAAGCTATTTTGTGCGTTTTGGTGACGGTTTCCACCCACGCTAGATCAGCTCACCAAGTCACCAATCGAGCCAAAATCAGGCACGAAGAGCCGCTTGTAGAGGCGGGTGGCATTACCATCGGTCATGCCGGCAAGGAAATCGCACACCAGACGAGCACGCTCGTTGGTATCCTCAGTGGATTCAATCTCCTGAGCCTCGTCATCCGGAAGCAGCTGAAAGTCTTGGCCGGAGATTTCCTTACCCTCAATGTAGCGAGCCTTGAGCACATCCCAGAGACGCTCGAGGATGTAGTTGCCCTTGTGCTCGAGTTGCTTCAGCTCAGGAGAGAGGAACACCACCTCGTAAGCGAGCCGCTTGAATAAGGCTGACTCTTGGCAGATCTCCTCGTCGACGTCCACGACGTAGCGGTAACGATTACTGGTGGCACTCATGAAGTTCACCTCTTCACGCAGGCTCGCAGCCTGGATATACTTGCCGATGCGCTTGCCGGCAAAAGGCTCGACCCGGTTGCCCTTGATCGCCTTGATGAGGTCTCCAAGTGGTGTGCCCTGCCCTGTGGACTCTCCGGATTTTTCTGCCCAGGCTTCGATCTTGGTGACCGATAAAAAACCTGCTCTGACACTGTCTGCTAGATCATTAAGCGAGTAAGCGGTGTCATCTGCCCAGTCCATGACTTGGCACTCGATCGATTTAAAACTATCGCGCCGTTTGCCGGGAGTCAGCTCTGCGGGAAAGTCCATCTCCCCCATTGCCCATGAGAGGTGCCCTACCTGAGGGTCATAGATGAAGTGATTGTGCGGTTTTTTGTCCCCGTCGCATAGCTCTGACCAGAGGGTTTTGTATTTGAGGATGCCATCGAGAAACGCGCGCGTGGGATTCATGCCGGTGCGCTTCACCGAGAAAATCCGATCAGCCAGCAGGCGTAAGGTCTGCGCATTGCCCTCAAAGCCCCCATAGTCCTTCATCAGGTAGTTCAAGCTGCGCTCCCCAGCATGACCAAAGGGCGGGTGGCCAAGGTCATGGGAAAGGCAGACCACCTCGACCAGCTCGGGGTCAATGAAGTAGTCCGGCCGCAGTAGCTCTGAGCTATGCCCCAGCCAGTGGCAGATCGACCTACCAATCTGGGCCACTTCCAAGGAGTGGGTTAGACGGGTGCGGTAGAAATCATACTCACCACTCCAGAATACCTGAGTCTTGCTCTGCAGTCTTCGGAATGCCGGCGTGTGCAGCACCCGATCACGGTCTACCTGAAAAGGTGTGCGGAAATCATCCGCCCCACTGCCCCAGTCCTCCATCCGCTCAGTATCAAAGGCATTGTAAAAGGTATTCATCGTCACGCGCATCTTCAAACCTCAGCCCCAAGACTTCAAACCTTTTCTGCACGAAGACCAACATGCACCCCAGAAAAGACAGCCGCACCCAGCTAGAAAAGAAGCGGACAGCCGTTCCGCATCCGGCGCAAAGGCGTGCAAGCGTTATATAACCCCACCCAAGCGGACAACGGTTCCGCCTCCGGCGGAGAGGCGTGCAAGCGCTATATAACCCCACCCCAGCGGGCGACGGTGTTGCCGAAGGCAAGGAGGAGCGCAAGCGCCTTATATAATCTAACCTAGAGTACTAATGTGATAAATTGTGCACTTCACTCCCTGGCTGCCCTTATCCTCTTTACGATCGACCTTGGTGCCCAGTGCCTGCTCGATCATGCGCGTCTCCATAACCTTAAGCCCTGGATACTGCATGAATACTTGGCCGAGTGGATGGTGGTATTCTTCGATGATGAAGCCGGTCTCCGCTGAGTAATGGCAGTGGCAAAAATGGCCCGCCTTCATGCGTGCATCGACAAAGCGTGTTGCCTTTTCAACCAGCGACTTGCCTGGCCGCACAGCCTTCATCCACTGGTCTCTTTCTTTCTCAAAGTAATGGTAGAGGAGCTTCTCCGGAGCAGTCTCTCCAAAGGTGGCTTTGACACCATCCAGCAGGTCCAAGACGAGCTGCACTCCACCATCTGGGAACAGCTCGTCACACTTCTTGGTGAGCTTATAGAGCTTCTGCGGACGCCCAACCTCGACTCTAGGAACGCGCCACGCTTTCAGATACCCCTGCTGCTCTAGACGGATACAGTGCTGTTTCACGCCCATGTAGCTCATCTCAAGAAGCTTGGCTAATTCAGGAATAGCCAAGCCACCAGAACGCTTCAGCTCACCAATAATAGCAAGACAACTTGGCCGGGAAATGTCATGAAGTGCCTCAGAAAACATTGCCTGTAGACTAACGCTACTGCGCCAAAACTCCAAACTCCAAATGAAGAAATTCACTTCAGAAAGATCAGGGACTCTTTTTGACAAATAACAAATTACGCCTAGAATCCACAGCGATGCCCAACATCCAGCCCACCACCTTTCCATCTTACGCACCAGGATTCTGGCCAGATACCGATAGTGATCTCTGGCAAGACTACAGGTGGCAGCTCAAGAATCGTGTCACTTCACTCAGTGCCCTCGAGCAGCACATTGAACTCAGCGAGGAGGAACGCGCCGGCGTGCTGCTCTCCGGCAACAAGCTTGCGATGGCGATCACGCCGCACTTCTTTAACCTCATCGATAAAGAGGATCCCAACTGCCCAATTCGCCGGCAAATGATTCCACGTATTGAGGAGACTCTTACTGACCCCGCCGAGATGTCTGACCCCTGTGGTGAGGACAGCCACATGCCTGTCCCGGGCCTAGTGCACCGCTATCCTGACCGAGTTCTTTTCTTAGTCACCGATCGCTGCGCGGCCTATTGTCGCTACTGCACGAGAAGCCGAGTGGTCTCGGGCGTGTCCGATCAAAAGCTAGAGACGCAATGGGAGGCCGCATTCGAATACCTCGAGAAGAATGAAGGCATCCGTGATGTATTAATCTCCGGTGGTGACGCTCTGCTTTTCTCCGATAACAGGCTGGAGCGCATTATCTCACGCCTTCATGCGATCCCGCATATCCAATTCATCCGCATCGGCACACGCATCCCTGTTTTCCTCCCTCAAAGAATCACCGATGATCTCTGCAAGATGCTCAAAAAGTATCACCCTCTCTTTATTTCCATCCACGTCAATCACCCCCGTGAACTGACCTCTGAGGTCCGTGATGCTCTGGGCCGCCTTGCTGATGCGGGTATCCCGATGGGTAACCAATCCGTGCTGCTACAGGGGGTGAACGATTCTGTCGAAATTCAGAAGGATCTGGTTCACAAGCTTCTGATGTGTAGAGTCCGACCCTACTATCTCTATCAATGTGATCTCATCGAGGGCTCCGCACACCTGCGCACGACAATCAGTAAGGGCATCGAGGTGATCGAAGGACTTCGGGGCCACACCACGGGCTACGCCATCCCCCAGTATGTGATAGACGGCCCTGGCGGCGGCGGCAAAATCCCGATCAACCCAGACTATGTGGTCAAAAACGATGAGGCCGGTGTCACTCTGCGTAATTATGAGGGTAAGCAATTTCATTACCCCAATCCGAGCCAGATCCCCGCTTCATTGAAGGGCTAATCGGGCGTCAACCCCATAAATACCGCTCTACCATGATCGATGCAGGCAGAAATCGAAGTTTTTTTTCAGCGTTGGCTTGACCTTACCTCCGTATTGTGGCTTTTTCCGCGCACGCCGATTGGCAAAAAAATGTGCACCCGTAGCTCAGCTGGATAGAGCGCCTGACTACGAATCAGGAGGCCAGGGGTTCGAATCCCTTCGGGTGTACCATTTTTTTAAAGGCTCACTTTCTGAAGCCCCCCTCTCCTAGGAATTTTCTTCCTAGGATTTTTTTTGCCCCGCTCTTTTTAATCTATCCCTATGCCCTGCTACTTTTTCTTGAGCAGGCTTTTACCCGTCATCTCAGCGGAAGGCTCTAGCCCCATCATGTCGAGTAAGGTAGGCGCGACATCGGCCAGGATACCATCACTGACTTGATAATCATGATGATCAGCGGCGACGTAAATAGCATGCACGAGGTTAGTGGTGTGCGCGGTGTGTGGGGATCCATCTTCGTTAATCATCTTCTCACAATTACCGTGGTCGGCAGTGATTAAGAGCTTACCCCCAAGGCTAAGTGTTTCCTCGGAAACACGTCTGACACCTTCATCAATGGTCTCACATGCCTTCATGGCAGCTTCAACCACGCCGGTGTGTCCGACCATGTCGGGGTTGGCAAAGTTGAGAATACAAAGGTCGTAGTTCTTGAGCTGCTCGACCACTTTGTCCATGACCTCTGGGGCACTCATCTCAGGCTGGAGGTCGTAGGTGGCGACTTTAGGAGATGGCACGATGTAGCGGTCCTCTCCTTCGTTAGGCGTCTCTTTGCCGCCATTAAAGAAGTAGGTGACGTGTGGGTATTTCTCCGTCTCAGCGATGCGCATCTGCGTTTTGCCAGCAGCCGCGACAACTTCACCGAGCACGTTCTTAAGGTTCTCAGGGCCGTAGGCTACAGGCACTCCGTAGGTCTCATCATACTCAGTCAGGGTGACGTAGTGCACCTTGGGAGCTCCGTGAGTGTCAAAGCCGTCAAATTCTGGCTTGAGAAAGGCGTCGGAAATTTGTCTAGCACGGTCAGCACGGAAGTTGAACCAGATGACAACATCACCATCATTGATGCGGCGTTTGTCGTGCTCGCAGAAGGTCATAGGCAAGAGGAACTCATCGGTTTTGTCCTGCTGGTATTTTTCCGCAACAGCTTCACTGGTGAGGATGTCTTTGGCTTCCCCTTGACCTTCGATAATGGCATCCCATGCAATTTGATTACGGTCCCAGCGCTTATCGCGGTCCATCGCGTAGTAGCGCCCGATCACCGTGGCAATACGTGCACCAGACTCAGCTATGGCATCCTCCACATACTCGAGGTACTGCTTGCCACCGGTAGGAGAGGTGTCGCGCCCATCGGTGATGGCATGAACCATGATCTTCTCACAGCCATTTTCTTTGGCCATTTTACAGAGTGCAATAAGATGATCCTGATGACTGTGAACACCACCGTCTGAAACCAAACCTATAAAGTGAAGCGTCTTGCCGTCAGCCGCTTTTGTCATGGCCTCCTTGAGCACTGGATTCTGCCCAATCTCGCCATCCTTGATTGATTTGTTAATACGGGTGAGATCTTGATAGACGACTCTTCCTGCACCTAAGTTGAGGTGACCTACCTCTGAGTTTCCCATCTGGCCATCTGGCAAGCCAACATCTTCACCTGACGCGCTAACAAAGCTCTTTGGATAGGTGGCAAAAAGGGTCTCGTGATACGGTGTGTTCGCCAAAAGCGAGGCATTACCGTCCTTCTGGGCCGTCGCTTCCCCTCCAGGATTGACCCCCCAACCGTCACGAATAATGAGCACTACAGGTTTTTTATCTGACATAGCGGATGTGTTCTAGCGTTTCGCTGATAAATTCCAATGACGAATCCTTGAAAAAATCGCCATAAACTGACCATATTACTTTATGCTCTCCACCACACCAGATGGCGTTACTGCTTGGCTGCTCGTCACCATCGCAGCCTATTGCATCGGTGTGTCGAAGGCTGGCTTCTCGGGCCTCTCCCTTATCTCTGTTTTTATTCTCGCAGATCTACTCGGAGCCAAGGAGTCACTTGGCTTCGCTCTGCCGATGTTGATCATTGCTGACCTGCTCGTTTACCCCGCTTTCCGTAAGTATTCATCTTGGAAATCTGTTTGGCGGCTGACCTGGCCAGCTCTAATAGGTATGGGGTTTGGCGTATGGATCCTCGGTAGTGTCGACAATGACACCATGCGAAAGGTCATCGGTGCCATTATTTTAACAATGACCTTCACCCAGCTAGCGAAGCGCATCGAGCCAGAGAAGTTCTTCGCCATCGCCTGCACCAAGAAGTTTGGTTTTGCATGCGGCACGGCTGGAGGAGTGGCAACAGTCTTAGCAAATGCCGCAGGCCCGATCATGCAAATCTATATGCTATCCAGGCGTATGGATAAGATGGAGCTCATTGGTGTGGGTGCCCGCTTCTTCCTCATCATCAATATCCTCAAACTCCCTCTGGGCGCTGGTCTGAATCTCATTACAGCAGAGAGCCTAACAACCAATATCATCTTAGCTCCAGCCATCGGCATTGGTGTGTGGAGCGGGCACCGATTAATCACGTTGATTTCCCAAAGGGCATTCGAGATTACGGTCATCGGCTTTGCCGCGATCGCTGGTATAAGGCTATGCTTTTTCTAGACGGCTCTGCTTTTTTAGAGTGCGCACTCAGCAATCAATGCCTTTTTATTCGGTGACAGCCTCTAGGGACTTAAAGAACCTCACAAAGGCGTCAGGGAAATGAGCTTTCAACTCCTCAGCATATGCCACAGCGTCCAGACAATGCACCAGCTCGCCGTCAGGGTCAGTGAATTTTTTCAGCACGATCTCTTTGGGAACCTCTGATTCCCAGTAACGCTCCCAATAAAAGACGGCCTCATAACCATCTCGGCGCAGAACCATCGTTTCAGGGTTTTTACCGACATAGTCGGTGCTAGAAACAGATGTCTGAATGAGTGCTTCATCCCACAGATTCCGCCCAGCCAGCTGCTGATAAGTCTCTGGAGGCATCCCCAAGGCGTGCATCAATGTCGGCATGACATCGATGTGGTTGACATCCTTGCGAACCTCTCCGCGCCCCATAGAGACTGGCCATTTAATAAGAATCGGCACAGCAACTTGCTCTGGTCTCAGTGACGAGCAGTGAAACCAACTGCCCTGCTCTTGGAACTCTTCACCATGGTCGCCAGTGACAATGATGATACTCTCATCGTATCGCCCTTGAGCTTTAAGAAACTTACAAAATTGCTCCAACTGTGAGTCCACCCAAGCCACGGAATTCCAGTAGCGATTCACCACACGCTGAACTTCTTCCTTAGATGGGTTCATAGGAAATTGAGTATCCTGATCGTAATCCTTGAACGGCGGATCAAATCCATCGTGCCAATAGTAGTTATAATGAGGCGAGTCTAATCCCGTTATGTATACCCCACCACTCGGGCGAGAGATAACAGACTGAACCAACCTATTCATAATAACTTCTTCTCGATCGGCGATATCAAGTTTTGTTAAGTCATTGCCGTCACGTGCTTGCTCAAGAACATGAAGTAGGTTTTTTTCATATCCAAAGTTAGAGAAACCAAAATCCTTATAACTTAGATCGCAGACGGCGCGTGCTTCAATCTCGTAGCCCGCCTGCTTCATATACTGCAGAGCCAAGGCTCCATGAAACTGATCCCTAGCCGGAATCTCCTCGAGAGCCTCACGCCAGAAAACGGGCGCTCGACTATGAAAAAAACTAAACCAAGATAAGTGAGTGGCATTAGAAGCAGCCCACGTACCCTCAAATTCCTGACACTCGAGATCACGAAAGCGACACATGAATGGAGCGATATCAGGCTTTAGAGCATCACTTCGAACACTCTCTAGCATGAAAATAAAAACATCAGGTTTATTATCGAGCTCTGCGATCTCAAGTGTGGCTGGCACTTGCCCCTGATGGAAAATGACATCAAAACTACCCAGTCCTTGCGGCGGAGTGAACATGCCAATGTGTAGATTGAAGTTTGTCTGTTCGCCTTGCCTCACTGTTACTTTTTTCCACGTCGCCCCAATTCCTTGCTCGACCAAAACCCCCAACCAGCTGAAGACAACAAGAACCACAAAGAAACCCAGTGACAGGCGCGTTTTGCAACGATGCGATATCCAATGACAAGCCGCTGAGATAGCAAAGGCGCACAGTAATACTCCTGCTGCCAGAAGCCACGCACCGACCGGACCGATATCCAGGCCACTTGTTTGTAGTTCAACCGCTAAGTCTAGATGTCCAGTAGCCGTCAAAGCATTGGCCACGTCGAGTAATGTCCTATTCCACATCACTCCAAGCAATTGATCAACCACTACTAATAATGGTATTATCGCTACAACTAACCAAGGCACCCAGCGGAGGTATTTAGGGGCGGAGCGCATAGAGAGCTCAACAAAAAAACAAGTCGCAGACACCAAAAAAAGGTGTGTCAAAAGCCGCCCCACAAAAATACTCAGCTTCTCACCAGAGCTTGCATCCATGGCTACAATCAAGGCCAGGTTATTAAGTAACAAACTAGCCAGAAGCACGAAAAAGAAGACGAGGTTAACGTGGTTTTTTTTATCCAACCAAATCAAGAAGTCATTCCACCCCAACCAATCGGCAGACTTCACTCTTCGCCTCTTATAGACGATGGCGATACTTACTATTAACAAACCAGTAAGCAGGTATGGAAACAAGTTGTCGAGCATCTTGGTATTGAGTCCCCATAAGCCTAGGCCAAACAATAACCCCACAGAAATTGACATCATTTCGTCTCGATTACCAGATAGCCACTTACCTAACCGCCACCATGAGCCGCCCAACACCCCTCCTGCTGCCATCAAGGCAACCGCTGCGATCAGATTGTAGGCTAAATTACCAGAGCCAAGACGCATGGGAATATCGGTAAACAACCAGGGATCACCATTCACAAAAGGGACCAGCAAGCACATCATGCCACCCAACCACGCAGCAAGATGCTGCCAGTGGAAGAATTCACTTTCATGTGTGCGACCCAATTGCATGATGCGCCCATACCAAGGTCAGACATCATAGGCAAGTACGGCTTAGTAGCTAGCACCACAGCCCTAGATACTCGCATCTGAGCTTTTCATCATGCAAAAAGAGACTTAATACAGCAACCAAGCAGCTTCAATAGAGGCAAACGAGTGGCGCCCCCGGCACATTTTTCATCATAATTATTCGAAAAACAGTTGCAATCGCCCACATGATGGGCTAGTTCTCCCGCCCGCTCGAGGCTATATCACTACAGTCAGAGCATATTTAAACAATTTCCTAACCCGAGGCCACCATGAACATCATCGACAAAATCGAAAACGAGCAGCTCAAAGACGTCGCAGACTTTAATGTCGGAGACAGCCTGAAAGTCCACACCCGAGTAGTCGAAGGCGGCAAAGAAAGAATCCAGCTTTTCGCAGGACTATGTATCGGCATCAAAGGCAGCGGCCTCAATACTTCTTACACCGTTCGTAAAATTTCATCCGGTGAGGGTGTTGAGCGTGTATTCCCACTGCACACACCACGTGTTGCCAAGATCGAAGTAACTCGCCGCGGCAAAGTTCGTCGCGCAAAGCTCAATTACCTTCGCGACCGTGTTGGCAAGCGCGCTCTATATGTAAAGCCTGCTGACGCAACTCTCGGCGAATAAGTTCCTACAATACTGAACTTAATTTCTATTTTCAAAAAGCCTCCTTCACGGGAGGCTTTTTTTGTGCCAAGACATCATCTCGCCTCCTCTATTGTGCAATAAAATCAAGTTCTTCACCCACTCATGCGTATCCCCACTCGTACCGTTGTCATCCTATCCATTACTATCGCACTGACGGTATGGTTTGTCGCAACACGAAAGATGGATTTCGCCCAAGAGCCAACACCAGAGGATTACGTCCAGATCTCCGAGCAGTGGGAGCAAAGCAAGCCGCACATCAGCCCCATCAATTCAGCTGAAACCCAACGAGCGGAAGCAAAAGCAGAAAGCACTGGCAAGCTCGTCGCAGGCCACCTCAAGAAAAACACGGATCAATACCCTAGTATTGATTTCAAGCTCGTCCCCGCTCTCTCTGAGCATGGTATTTTACAAGATAAGGGCTCAGCATATTTGTGCCGTTTTGCCGCTCACCTTGAGTCTGAGGGGCGAACACAACACGCCCTACTTGCATGGGAACGCGTCATAGATACGACTATCCCAGACGATCAACAACGTGAGCGCGCTATCACATCAATCAAGCGACTAAAAACAAGCCTGCCACTCTGGAGCGCAACACACCATGGCGACATCGCCTTAACCATCCACGCAGGAGCCAGCGTCAACGATGCTAAGCCACTAAAAGCAGCACTAGAAACCACCGCCGAAAGTATCAACAAGGCATCAGGTGGGCTAATCCACGCAGAGACCAAACTCTCGCTCGGCCAAGCCCCAAGCAATGAGGCGGCTTCCCTGCCAATGGCTTTATGGCTATCACGCCCAGCAGGTACTGCCGATGGCAACCGCGCGGAAACAATCCCCGTATCATTCATGGCTGACCCCAATGATGAACACGCCCTTGTCAAGGAACTCCAAGCAAGTGTCTATGAAATTGTGCGCAAAAACTTAGCCAAAGAGACTGGATTCACCAAGCTACCCGAACGTCCGTTGGGCACTAAAGCAACTGACTTGATACAGTTCAACATCACACGCCTGATGTGGCGCGAGTTCGTCAATAGCATGAAAGAGTAGGAGGTCTCTAAAGAGCTCATACAGCGCCTACATGCTGTATGATTCCTCAACCCGCTTAGCAACATCACGATAACCGTAATCGACTTCGTAAATTTGCTTGAAGCTGTTTAGTGCGGCTTGTTTGTCATTCATATCAAGGTGAACCAAGCCTTTCTCATAGAGAATCTCTTTCTTGGTGCCATCCATACCGTGCAAGTCTTCAAGAGCGTCTGACAACTGCTTAATCGATAGGTCATGCATACCCTTAGAGCGAAATGTCTTACCAAGAAGCAGCAAGACACGAGTTCTTATGTGAGGGTTTCTCGTCGCCTGCTGAAGATGGGGAATAGCATCGCTGAAGTTACCAGCATTGTATAATGCTAGCCCAAGCTCATATCTCAGCTGTGGGTCAGTCGGGTTTCTCTCGACAGCCGTCCTAGCCTCTATGACCTGCTGCTCTGTGCGACTTTTAAGCATGGTTTCATAATTAGTACGAAGCTCAGTGTCTTCCGGGTTTTCATCTGAGGCTAGCTTGATATTTGCAAGCTCGACTTCAGCCGCCTTAGACTTCATGAAATTAGCCTTAGTCTGTAGCGCCACATCCATAGCACTCAATTCAAAAGCACGAGCATAGTAGGCATAAGCATTTGACCAGTCTTCGAGTTGCTCATATAGGTTCGCTATCTCTTTGCTTAGTAGCAAATTGTTTTGATCTGCCGCATATCGTTCCGTCAGAACCACAAGCTGTTCTTGAATTTGATCTCTGGTCATTGCGGCACGGTTGGAGGCCTCCAGCTTTGCAGCCTCTTCCGGATTTTTCATCACATCACGGAAACCTTTAGCTTCTTCCCAATTCTGCTTCTTCATGGAAGCTCGAGCGATGGAATCTTTCGCTCCCTTAACTGCATCGGTATCTGTGGAGTCACGCTTCACAATATCACTGTAAACATCTGCAGCCTTGTCAGGCATATCTCGAGCCAAGTAGTGCTCTGCCAGCTTGTGCAGCAATACGGTATTCGCTGACGCATTATTTCTTACATTCTCCAGAGCATACGCCGCCGTATTGAGCATGTTAAGCCGCATCGCACAATCGTAGAGAACATCATTGGCCGAGTCGTCAAAAGGATCTTTGGCCAACTCCTTTTCAACCGCCATCATTCCTGCAACTGGATCTTTTTTACCAAGCGATGTGATTTTCATCATCGCTAAACCGCCACCACCGAAAAAACTTTTTTTGATCTTCTTGCCCCCAATGGCAGCAATGGCGCAGCTTCTCGCCAGCCTGCGTGCATCAATGAATCCAGGATACTGCTCCAATACAGCATGGCACAGCTTGATTGCATAGGGATGGTGACCCATCTCCAGAGCACTCTGAGCCTTCAGCCACAGAGACCTTGAATCTGGAGGTAAATTTTCCTCCACAATTTCAACAACCTCAACAAGCTCTGTGTTCTCGGCATTAGGTTCACTACCCTTGGACTTATCTTTGCTCTTTTTCATATCAGCTGGTAGGATCGTAGGGCTTGTCTCGGATATGAACAAGCTCACTGGATAACTCCCATTAGTTTGACTCATTATAATTTAATAGCAAGCGATTGCGATATTTTCTGCAGCCAAAAAATGACGCTACGAAAGCTAATACCCCTTTCCAGTATATTCGAAAAATAGGATCTGTATGTCACCTCTCAGGCCCTCTTGAGCCAGCCCTCATCTGCACATGCCATCATTTCATTTACATTGACATTTCGGCTGACTAATGGATGGTGTTTGCGTGCGTAAGCTTTGCTCATACCTTTTAATTCTGACATTTTTCACCGCCTATGGGCGCTGTGTGGCTGATCAGTTGGGTATTTTGCACACCAGTGGCACTGCCTGTTGCGCCGTCGTATGTGAGGATGTTGATCTCAGCTGCGTGCAATGCCCAGAAACCGAGGCTACAGAAACTCAGCAACCGCACTACCCTACAGAGGAGGAGGAGCCCACACCCTGCCAGCTCTGCTTTATTCTCGATACCGACAGTGTCATGTTGGGCGCTGAAATGAAAATGCCGACGCCGCATTTCCATGATTCCCCTGATATTCTCGCTTACACTTTATTTTCAGCACACACCTTGCACGCCCACTTTGGGCTGTCAGATTTTGTGCTCCGAAGCTCGGGCCAACCAGGCCCTGCCATCGAACAGCATTCGCGTTTATTGCTCACGTGCAGCAAGGCGACTCCCGTTCGAGGCCCATCAGTTATTTGATGTGCACGCTCCCACAACCTGCCCATTGTTGAGTAGTTTTTTTGTGTGAGTTCGTGTTGCCATTTGCCGAAGCCGTTTATGAGCCCACGGCATTCACTCTCGAGAAGTGGGTATATCCATCTCGATTCCTATTTCAAAACACTACGTTATTTTCTCACATGCCATCGCAACATCGCCTAACTTTCATCGGCCATCTGAAAACACCATTAATGGTGTCCATGATGACCCTCTTAACCCTATCCACCGCATCACTGCATGCGCAAGAGTCACTGATCATCTCACTGGACTCGATCGAAGACCGCATTCAAAAACAAAATCCAGATCTGGCTGCTGCACGTAAGCGCATTGCTGAGGCCAAGGGCCGGCTCGATCAATCAGGACGCTTAAGTAACCCTGTATTTGGAGTCGAGGCCTCACAGGACCCCAGTTTCGAGGAGCGCGCGCTGAGAGTCAGCATCGCGCAGAAATTCCCTGTCACCAATCGGCTGGCTTTGGCAAAGGCTGTATCTCAGACCTCTATGAAAGCGGCAGAGGCCGAAGTGCTTGATGTCGAGCGGCGCCTTAGCGCAACGGCCAAGCAGCTAGTCATTCACATTCTAGCGAATCAAAAGCAGAGGCAACTGCTCAAAAAACAGCAGGCTCTTGCCCATCAATTTGCCACACACTTAAGCGAATCAGCAGACAAGGGCGAAGGCTCCGTTCTCGATGCTGGCCAGGCTAAACTGGAGGCCGCGCAATTCACCAATCAACTTCGCCAGCTCAGCGCTAGGTCAGCCTCTCTTCATGGCCTGCTCAAGCCCCTACTCGGCATGAGCATCACAGAGCTCCTCTCAGTAACCGGTAACTTATCGGGCTTTCATCTGCCATCAAGCTCACCGCACACAAACCAGCGCCCGGATCTGAAAGCCGCCAAACTTCATGCTACTGCTGCCACTCAGTCCGCCGCACTGGAGCGCGCCAAATCACGTGACGATATAGAGCTCACCTTCACTGCAGGAGTAGAGCGCACAGAAGATGTCCCCGTGGGATACGACTCCGAGAAGCATTTTGGCATCGGCT
>ENA-UOYH01000032-UOYH01000032.1-marine-metagenome-genome-assembly--contig:-NODE-32-length-58240-cov-4.085793_pt1 | contig 58240 bp, 43 predicted proteins | sample MGYA00238175_ERZ767261 | MGnify/ENA primary metagenome ERZ767261 (study PRJEB28946, sample SAMN06267185) | marine metagenome | isolation source: Columbia River Estuary | place: USA:Columbia River Estuary...
CGGTTCTGATGACTGCGCTTTCAGCGGGAATCGCCTTACTGCCCTTGGTTGCCAACCTAGGCTTCATCCCGGGCCTGCCCGACTCACATCCAGCAGATGCTCCGGGCAAAGAAATACTCAATCCTGTAGCTATTGTCATTGTGGGAGGCCTAGTCACCTCAACTATTCTTGGACTCGGTGTTACTCCTGCCGTATTTTGGCTTTTCGGCAAAAAAGCAGCCCTGCAATCAATCAAGAAAAAGTCGCCAGCATCACAATAATTGTGACAAATAATAATTGGACAAATTCTACCTTTAAACTCGTTTAATAATCAGTCATTTATAATTCCTCAAAAAAATCATCATGAAACAAGCCAATAGACTAGCCGCCGGATTAAGTGCCATAGCATCAATATTCCTATTCGCCTCTTGCGAAGACAAACATGCCCATGTCCCCCACGACCATGACGGTGACGGAGTAGCAGATCACGGACCTGGAGAGCACAATGCACCTGTCCCTCATGACCATGATGGCGACGGCATACCAGACCACGGGCCAGGCGCTCACCATGATCACGGTGCTGACGTGCATGCCAAAAAAATAGCGGGGCCAAACGGAGGGAAAATCATCACCGCGGTAGAACCGCATGCTGAGTTTTACGTGACTCCTGAAAACAAGGTGCGCATTACATTTCTCAATGAGCAAAATACAGCAGTGGCCGTAGCCGATCAAACAGTGGAGGTCGTCTGCGGTGATCGCAGCAATCCAACCATGCTGAACTTCGCTAAGGACAGCGATGGTAACAGCCTCATCTCTGATGGCACTCTGCCTGCAGGAAACAAATTCCCCGTTATTCTTACGTTCAAAACCAGTGCCGATGCTGCTCCCCTCAGAGGGAAATTCGCGCTCGACCTAAGCGACTGCCCAAGCTGTGATTACCGGGAATACGCCTGCACCTGTGACCACGGGCACGCTCACTAATGGACACAACATCTCAAACAAAGCCTCTTGCACGCTAGCTGGAGGCTTTTTTGTGCCCTGTACCTACCAAGTCGAGACTTCCCACTCTTCGGTCAACTCCGTCGGGATCGCCTCGAGAAAACGGGATGGCTTGGTCATGTATTCACCCGTGTAGCTTTTCGGGTTGGTCATCGGGTAGGTCAGGTAGAGCTGGTCCTTAGCGCGTGTAACAGCCACATAAAATAAGCGCCTCTCTTCCTCAAACATATCGTTATCGCCAGAATCCAGCACCCTGCTGTTGGGAAACATTCCGTCAGCCAACCAGACGACAAAAACAACTTTCCACTCTAGCCCTTTCGCTTGATGAATCGATGACAGCATTACGCTCTCGCTCTCATCTTGCTGCTTTTTATCCTGGGCAGGATCTCCATCCACCGATGACATCAACGACAACTGCGCCAGAAATTCGAGAATATCTTCATAATTCTCCCCATACTGCATGAGCTGCTCAATATCTTGTTTGCGGTGCTCATAATTATCAAAGGTAGCTCGCATATAGTCCTCATAAACACCCTCAAGGATGCTAAAGATCATATTGGAAGGACGCTCAAACTTACCTTCTGGGGCAAGCTCATCAAGTGTGTGGCAAAGCTGCTCCCATGAGTCCTTTGCCTTCGCCGGCACACGGAAACTCAGCAACGTATTTGAGAAAGACTCAGGCACCTCGACACCGCGACCTGCAGCCGAATGCAGCCAAGCTTGCCACAAATTATCCGCCGTTTTAGCTCCAATACCAGGCAGCAACAACGCCATTCGTTTGAAGCTCACCTCGTCACGTCCATTGACGACAAATCGGATCATCGCAGAGATATCCTTAATATGGGCTTGCTCAAAAAACCTTAATCCACTGGTAATCTGAAAAGGTAAATCACGACGAGTCAGCTCCATCTGAATCTCCATGCTGTGGTAATGTGCTCGGTAGAGCACTGCAATCTCCTTCGGCTCAACTCCCTCACCAATGAGCTCATCGATACGCTCAGCAAGAAACTCAGCCTGGATAGAAGGGTCATCAAGGGCGACTAAAGCCGGCGTCATCGCCCCCCCTTCCCTTGCCGGTCTCAACTCCTTGTCATATTGAGTCCTATTGGGGCGAATGGCTGCATTAGAGAGCTCAAGCACCTCTGGAACTGACCTATAATTCGTTTCTATTTTGAAAACTTCAGCATCAGCATACTTATCCTTAAAGCCTAAGATATTATCAACGTCTGCTCCACGCCACGAGTAAATGGATTGGGCATCATCACCAACAACCATTAGGTATTGACTTTCCCCCACCAACAAATCGATCAAATCACACTGAACTTTGTTGGTATCTTGATATTCGTCCACGAGAACATGACGAAATTTTCGTTGGTAGAGCTTGCGAAGATCCTCATGCTTCTGGAGCAACTCGAGAGTCAGAATAAGAAGATCATCGAAGTCCATCGAGTTAGTCTCCTTTTTTTTCTTACGGTAAGCTTTGCTGACCTTTTTAATTTCCTCAAGCCACTCTTCTAAATGAGGATAACGATATTCCAGAATATCATCAATCGACTCATAAGTATTTTCCGATAGACTAAAAATAGATGCCAACAGGTCAGACTTAGGGAATCGGCGCCCACCTGTGTCTACGTTTAAGCCCTTCACCACTTCTGACAGCAGTGACTTCTGATCATCACGATCAAGAATAGAGAATGAGCGAGTAAAACCGAGATCATCGGCGTGCTTGCGTAAAATACGGTTTCCAATTGAGTGGAAAGTACCGCTCCAGAGCCCTGCAATATCCTTTGGCACGAGCTGCTCAACTCGCTCCAGCATTTCCCGGGCTGCCTTATTGGTGAAAGTTAACAGCAGGATATTTCCCGCTTCTACCCCTTTGTCGAGTAGGTAGGCCACACGGTGGGTGAGCGTTCTCGTCTTGCCTGAGCCTGCACCAGCTATCACCAGCGCTGGTCCGGGCTTTGAACTTACCGCTGCATACTGCTGATCATTGAGCTCAGCAGCGTAATCGATACCTGAACTTGCCGAGCTGCTAGCTTGCTTTGATGGTAATTGATACTCACGAGCCATTGGCTGCCAATTTAACAGCCATGCTGTGAATGAGAAGTGGCAATATCGTCAGATATTGAACTATTATGCTGCAATTTCGTAATGCTCAGCAATATCACGAAGAATGCGATCACGACGATCTCGAGCACTCTCAAGGTCGCGGGTTTTTAACGAGAAACGGAGACGCTCAGAGGTGGCATCATTCTTGTGAACGGTGAGGTGACACCACCAAACACCACGGTTGTTCCACAAGTGGTGATTCGGGTTTTCCTCATTTACACGGAGAGCTAATCGGGTTTTTGACTTGGCCATGGCTTGGGGTCCTTAATATTGTTGAATCTTTATTTTTGCTGAAATCGTTCCTAAATATGATCTCAATTTATAAAACGATTACAGGTAAGCTCCCTGTAAACCCTTTATTTTGTGCACGCAACTCTTTTTTATTATCAAAAAACAGGGCCAGAAGAAATCGAGCATTGTTGGTAGATGCGAAGCACACAGATTAAATTACAGCACACCACATACCAACTACAGGTTATTTGCCTGAAAATAAAATGTTTACAGTGAGTCTAGCGCATCACTGACTCTGCCGACGATGTCATTGGCATCTTCAGAACCAACTGAGATACGAATTAAATGACGATCCAACCCGCAACCTTCGGCCCACTCTAGCTCGTCATAATGGGCCAAAAGCGTATATGGACACGCCAAGCTGAAATCCGTGCCCAGGCTTGGCCCCTTGCTGATACGCAGTGCATCATAAAATTTGGCTGATTTCTTACGGTTTTTTAATACGAAAGATACTAGGCCTCCATACCCACCGCCTTCTCGCCTGATCGCATTGTAGAACTCGGGCGTGGTGAACTTTGGATACCACACTTTGTCAATCGATGCATGTGACGACAAAAAATCGGCCAACTTCTCCCCTTCTGTATTTGACCTGCGCATCCTGCCAGCAAAGCCGGTCATATTTCGCGCGAGCACCCTGGCATCGGAAGCATACAGCCGAGAACCACCTATGCAGTCTTCATCCATGAACTGCTTTAATTCCGAATAAACTGCAGAGCCTGGAATCAATGTCACCTGACCAGCCATGACATCGCCGCGCCCTGATATCCATTTAGTTAAGCTGCTGGTGACAATATCAGCATAACGATCAACTTGTATATTAGCTACTGAACAAGTGGTATCATCGACCACCAAAGGAACGCCACCCTCACGGCAAACCTTCGAGACCGCGGCCAAGTGCACCGTCCTGAGTAAGGGATTACTTGGAGCCTCACAAAATACGGCAGAAAACTCACCCTTTGCGATGCGCCTAAGAGCTTCGTCGAGAGATTCTCCGACCGCCTCATTAAGAAAAACAACCCCATTACCAAAATGGTTTTGTACCCGCATCGCATCAACATAAGGAAACTCTAGCTGCAGAGTCTTCTTTCCCGGTAATAAGTGACTGAGTGCTCGATGGACCGCAAACATCCCAGACATTCCATTCTCATACAAATAGACATCATCAGCTTTGTAGCCCCCCAATTTTGCAAGGCGTTTACGTAAGCTGTCTGTTCGAAATTCGCTGTTGGCTTCCCCTTGTAAGATATGTTCTGCCTGCCTGCTGCTCACTATTTCTCCGGTGTATCGCCAATATTCCATCGCCACCGGATAATCATCCTGACTCACAATCAGAGCTTGCAAACCCTCAAAACTCGCAATTCGAGACGCCGAGCCACTCCGCTTTTCGACAAACCTCTGTGCTCTCTGAGCCACATCTCTGGATGGAAACACAACTACCTTCAAGCCATTGTCTGCCAGCCCTTTTTCAGCTTCCGCAAATAATCTTGCTGTTGCCGGATGCAACAAGAAACGAGGATATCCAGCGCGCAATTTACGCATGACCTTGTCTCTTTTTTGTTCATAGCCCAAGACAGATTGCCAGGTAGGCAAACACACGGAGCAACCATGCCTCGTCTTTGGCAATGGTATTCCTATATCAGCTTCCGTCCAAGCCGGATGTGTCTGCAAATCTCTCAAAGTCTGAGCTGGGAGATAATGCAGACACCCAAGATTGCAAGCCCATATGACAAATCACCAGTAATCAGCCCCCTTAATAGGCTATGAAGGAAGTAACTCCGGTCCCCGACACCTTGTAGCTCAGAGCTTCGACGAACTAAACCGCTGTTTATTGATATGCTTAGAAAAAAATCAGCTCTGCCCTCGTTATTATATTAGCCACCAGCAGAGAATTTCCGCTGGAAATAGCAAGCTCAACATGACAGGCTTACCTACCGGACATTTTGACCTTAGGGAGACCTAGCTTGAATCAACGTTCATCTCGAAAAAATCATCCCTTACACAACGTTAATCGCAGCGTAAATTTCACCTGCCCATGCCGATAGCACCACAGTCACCCATTCGTCATTCTCATCGGGCTCCGATCCCCGATGGGCTGCAGCACCAGCTGCAGGCATTTCGCCGAAGGCTGTGGCAAATAAAAATAACCGAAGCGATCCTCGCTGGATGCTGCGGTCTAATTATCTCGTTCCTTCTTGTCTTTCTACTCGATCGTTTTTTTGAAACTCCAGCCACGCTGCGGCTCGTCATTTTATTAGCTGGAACATCTCTGTTTGCCATATTTGCTCCCTATTGGATACATCGCTGGGTCTATCGCCACAGACGTGAGCACCAGCTTGCTCGTTTAATCTCATTGCGTTTCCCAAAGCTAGGGGATCGCCTACTGGGTGCTGTTGAGCTCCAAGATCAAAATGAGCAGGCCGAGAGCCTCTCCCCACAACTTCGTGCAGCTGCGATGCACGACGTGGCTGCTGAGGCCTCCAAGCTAGACCTTACTGAGGCGCTCCCCCGCCAGCTCCACCGCAAATGGCTATTAGCAGCAGTAACGTTATCATGTATTACTGCTGGGTTGTTACTAAGCGTTCCCCATGCTGGAGTCAATTCACTCAAAAGGTGGATCATGCCCTATACTAGCACAGAGCGATTTACCTTCACCCGGCTTGACCTCTCAGCCATCGGAACTCCTGAACGTATCCCATATGGAGAAGCCTTTTCATTAACAATCCCACTGGCGGATAATACTGAATACAGGCCCAAAAAGGCACGAGCTCGCTACGGTAAAGGAGATTGGATTGAGGTCTCTCGAGACAATGATTCCTACACATTTCATTTCGCAGGGCAACGCACACTGGACATAGTCACCATCGAAGCGAATGACGCCTACCACGAACTTGCTTTTGAGCCTGTCGTAAGACCTGAAACAGAGACTATCGAGGCTAACGTAAAATTACCTGGTTATCTTCAGCGCAGCGACAACGTAAGAGACCTTCGTTCAGGCTACATCAGCCTCTTAGAAGGAAGCGAGCTCTCCATCAAAACTTCAGTCAGCAGGAAGCTTCTATCTGCCAAAGCTAAATTAGTTAAACTTATCCCTCAAGAGGACACCCCCGCGCCAGCAACGCCATCCAGCGAAGATTTGTCAGCTACTGAGATAACAGAAAAACCGACTACCACGCGCATCAAACTAGAAGTTAAAGGCAAAACGCTTACCAGTGAGCCCATTGCCATTACCAATGCCACGCACCCAATGATGCTGACTCTAGAATGGCAAGACGTCTACAAACTGAGCGCAGCCAACCCTTTCCAAATTCGAATTGAACCACTTAGAGACCAAGCGCCCTCAAGCTACCTACAGGGAGTTGAGCGACAACACATAATGCTGGCAGAAGAAACAATCGAATTCAAGATTATTGCCGAGGATGATTATGGGCTCAAGGAATGTGGTATTTCATGGCAAGGCGCCTTCAATAAACCGATGCCAGGCAGCCCAGCTTCAGGAGAACTCACCATCACTGCAGGCAGTCCAACACAGACCAACATCTCCAGTCCATTTTCATTTTCACCTGCAAATCTCTCAATTGAGCCTCAAAAAATATCTCTTCGTTCATGGACTTCAGATTACAAACCAGGACGTGGCCGCATCTACTCTGAACCGATAGTTATTTATGTCCTTAGTCGCATCGAACACGCCCAGGCTCTCAAAAATCAATTTGATAGCGCCATTGGAGAGCTAGAGGACATCGCAAGAGAGGAGCAAAACCTGAACGACGAAAACATGCGCACCAAGCGTGACATGAACAAAAATCTGCAGAGCGACGCTGCGAAAAAGAAGCTCAAACGGCAACAAGACAGCGAAGCGGCAAACCAGCAACGCATGGAAGAACTCAGCAAAGGTATGGAAGATATTTTCAAAGATGCCGTCAGAAATGGTGAAATTGAAAAGGAATCACTCAAAAAAATGTCCAATGCATTGCAAAGCATGAAAGAGCTATCCCAACAAGACCTACCAGAAGTAGAGAAAAAACTGGCAGATACTCAAGACCCCCGCAATACCAACAACAAATCCCAAGAAGATCTCAACCAGGCCATCGAGCAGCAAAAAAAGGCGATCGATAAAATGCAACAAGCACTCAAAGACGCTAAAGATGCCAACCAAATGTTTGAGGCTGGCACCTTCGTTAACAGACTTAAGAAAGCCGCACGTGCACAAGACAGTGTCGCCAACAACATGATAAAGATCATTGATACCATTATTGGCAGCAATTTCGACGGCCTAGACCCCGTAGAGCAACGTGCTATCCAAAAATCACATGCCAAGCAGCAGGAAAATGCTATCGACCTACGCTGGATACGGGAAGATTTATCGAGCTACTACTCTCGTACCCAAAAGCCAGAGCACAAAGAACTCTATGATATTATCCGTGAATCAATGGTAGATACCAAACTCAAGGAACTTGCAAAGCGCATTACGGCAAACCTCTCTTTTACTTCGATAAGTCAATCCAAGTATTGGGCTCAAGAAATTAAAAAATGGGTCAAACATCTTGAGGGAGATGAAAGCAATGCAGGCGGCGGCGGTGGCGGCAGCGGTGGAGCATCACAGGAAAATCAAGATTTTGAATTCATGCTCAAAGTCATGCGCATGATACAACAGGAACAAGGTATACGTGCTCGAACTCGTGCCCTAGAAGACCTGCGCCGATCTCTTCAGCATCAAACGCCTCAAACAACCCCATGAAAATCATATCAAATACGATTCTCTGCATAATCATGATAAACATCAGCTGCTTTGCTGATGAGCCCGCTCATGACAACGGGGTGACCAAACAGCCAACAGATCAGAACAACGCCACCCAACTAAGGCAGCATGGCGAAAAAGCCCAATCACTCTCGATTGAACAAGATGAACTGTCGGCAGACGTTCAAGATCTCATTGATGAACAAACCGATCCGGAAGTCATCAAAATGCTTCGAGAAATTGAGCTTGTGATGGCAGATGCCACTGACCTTCTCGATCAGAAAAATACCGGTGGTGCCACGATCGCAACCGAAACTGAAGTGATTGAGAAAATTTTCGAAGCTGCCAAGAAAAAGCAACAAAATCAAAAAAAAGACGGCGGATGACAAAACAGCCAAAAAAGCATGGGTTCCATGCTAGATATGCTCAAAAACATGATGGACGGCGGAAAGGATGTTGGGGAGGGCCAGCAGCCAGGACAACAAGAAGGAAAGCAACAAGGTAAAGATGGCCAACAGCCAGGCCAAGGTGGCCAAGGTGGTTCCCAAACAGGCGAAAAAGGCACACCAGACAACACTGCTGAAAAATCCGAGCGCAGAGTCCCCCGAAAATCAGGTACAGCTGGAAGTTCTTTACCCAGAGAATTCCACCAAGCAATGGACGCCTATAATCGAGGTGCCATCAACAAAACCAGTGAACCAAGCCCTCCCGCCCAAGTAAAGTAAGCCATAGATTCAGCAACAATATCTTTCGCCCAAATCCCTACTCCTTACGCACAGGCCATGACAAACACACTACTGCAACTACGTCCCCATTGGCTCAACATCATGGCTGTCATGCTGGTTTCTCTGCACTTATCCCTGTTTGCAAGCGGCCAAACATTTCCGAGAGAAGCAAACGATGCTGTATCTGCTGAAGTAGAAAATATATACCAGCGCGCATTGATCTACCTTGCTAAAACACAATCCCCAGACGGCACTTGGTCGTCAAACTCAGCAGCTGGAACCGGCGTTCGCCCAGGAGCGGTGGCATTTGGGATCCTTGCTTTTTTAGCTCACGGTGACGACCCAAACTATGGACCGTATGCTGGAAACATCCAAAAATCACTCAATTATCTCATCAGAAAAAGCCAAGAGCGTCCTGACGGCTACATGGGGCCTCAAATGTATGATCATGGCTTTGCAACCCTAGCTCTAGCAGAGTGTTACGGAATGGTGGACGACCGCCGCATAGCTCCTGCATTAAGCAAATCTGTCGAGCTCATCTTAAAAGCTCAGAAAAACAACCCACGTAATGGTTGGCGCTACAACCCAGACTCAAAAGATGCCGACAGCACTGTTTCTGGCTGCCAGCTTGTCGCCCTCTTAGCGGCGCGCAATGCGGGCATCCCAGTCCCCGACGAAGCCATTGATAAAGGCCTAGGCTACATGAAAACATGCCATAATTCATCAGGTGCATATGGTTACACCTCACGAGCTAGCAGCCGTGTCACACTCACCGCGATTGGCTCATTGTGTTATGCTTTAGCCAAAAAGAAAAACGAGTCTAGTTACCCTAAATCAACAGAATACCTTGTTAAAAACCTCAAAAGCCAAGGCGAAAAATGGCCCTTCTACCACCGCTACTATATGGCTCAAGCACTCTTTCAAGCAGACGAACCTTCTTGGGAGAAATGGAACAAAGACAATACGCGGCTACTTTCAGCCGCTCAATTACCTGACGGTTCCTTTGCCGGGACATACGGCAATGCCTACAGCACTGCTGCCGCCTGCCTTTCTCTGGCGTTAAACTACCGCTTCCTTCCGATTTACGAAAAATAACGTTTCTACTAAAATCTTGAGCAGCCTCTCAAAATGACAACTTCCTCACACAGAATCAAACCATTGAAACCCTTACTGGCAGCTATTGGGTTCATCTTGTGTATCAGTCCTGCCGCGGGAGACTCACTTGAAACTCATCACGGCAATACCATTACTGGAGAAGTTCAATCCTTTGACCCAGGAGGCATCACTATTCAATCCCCTTTATCTCTGCGGGCGATCACGGTGAAGGCTACCTCACTCAAGCATCTTGCAGTGTCCGCCAGCAACAAGCTCTCCCCCACTCACCCTGAGATCTTGACACTTACCAACGGTGATCAATTGCCTTGTAAAATCATTTCTTCAGAGCGAAACAATATCAATATCTCAACTTGGTATGCAGGAGACATGAGTATCGACCGGGCCAAGGTAGCATCAATTCGTTTTGGTATTACTTCGGAGAACATCATCTTCACGGGTAACCAACCTCTAAAGGAATGGACACACGTCAGCGGCAACTGGACCCCAAACACATTAAGCAACAACTATCAGCTTGAAGGAACTGGCCACCTTGCACAGCTACTCGACCTCCCAGATAAAGCTCGCTACCATTACGATCTCCATTGGAAAAACACACCAAATTTCGCGTTTCGATTTTTCGCTGAAAACAACTCGGCGACTAGTAAACAAAACGCCTATGAACTCATCCTCAATTCCGAAGGCCTTGAAATCAGGCGTCATCTAATGGATGAGGATAGGACCGTTCGTATTGCAAGCTTGGACACACCCGAAATTAAGGAACTTCAAAAAGAAAACACCTCGCTCAGCATTGATCTTAAAGTGGACAAAGGTGAGGGTCTCATATCCCTTTACCTTGATTCTTCTTTCGTCGGCACTTGGCACGACCCCCATGGTCCATTGGATGGTAATTACGTGATATTTAACAACCGCAGCCAACAAACTGAAAATTGCATTATCGAGAATATCTTTATTGCATCACTTGGTGGAGACATCCAACCAAGGTTCTATGATCCACAAGCCAAGAGCTCTGATACTGATGTTGTTACAGACAGCGAAGGAGAAAACATCCTTGGGGAATTCCTCAGCATAGAAACTCGGGACACAGAGGATAAAAAGCTTAGATTGATTGTTATCGAGAGTTCTGAGTCGAAAAGCCTCATTCGCATCCCCGAACACAGAGTCAGCCAACTCTTGTTCAAGAAAAAGAAAGCCCAGAACCCGCCTACCAAGTCAGCCTACATACTAGCACTGCGAAACGACGGGGAAATTCAAATAAACCAACCAAAAATATCAGATGAAGAAATCACCGCACTACACCCTATTTTGGGACCTCTTCAGATATCTCGAAGCGCACTCCTATCTATCACCAGCTCAGCGAATACATCTCCAGATCGCAAGCCAACCAAGGCAGCTCGAATTACCCTTTTAAATGGCGACAAAATAACCGGCAAACTGCAAACAACCGAAGATGATCACATTACGATTAATGCCCCGTACCTTCGCGAACCGGCTAGCTTCAAAACATCACACATTCTATCCGCCCATATCGATAAAGAATCCCACACTCAAACGCCTGAAACCTATACGCGAGTGCGATTCCACCACCGTAATCAAGAAGCCATAGGCGACTTAGTTATCGGCGACTTGCAAGAGCTCAACGAAGATAATATAAAAATAAAGACTCCTTACGGCGACCCCATCACAGTAAAGAGATCGATGGTTCAGTCACTCAATATCATCAGCAAACAACAAGGTCAGTATTATGGCCCCAACAGTCTAGATGAATGGGAAACCTCAGACATAAAGACCCCAGAAAAGCCCTATGCATGGGGGTTCAGAGATGGAACCCTTACAAGCAGTGGCGCAAATCCAGAAAGCATAGGCAGGGACATAGGGCTCAGCGACAGCTCTCACATTAGCTTTGATATCTCATGGGCAAATCACCTAGGTCTTACCCTACAACTATATTCTTCTGACCCAAAAAGCAGGGAACCTTCTGCCTGCTATCAATTCAGCCTAGATAAATATGCCGTAACAATGATAACTCGTAGCAAGGGACAAGAACAAGGCCATCGACGCCAAAGGTTTCCTCAGACCTTCAAACCGAGGCTCAAAAAATGCCGCTTCGATATCTACATCAACCGTGTGACAGGCACAGCCAATATCCACCTCGATGGTCAACATGCCTGCATCATACAATCACCTATTCCAAACCAACAAGGTCTGGGCACTGCGTTGGCTTTTGTCTCTCACAATTCAAGACCAATAGAGATATCAAATATTAGCGTTTCTACATGGAATGGTTTCATCACAAATGATCTACAAACCGAGAACAATGAAGTTGGGCCCGAGAACAAATCACCCCACAATATACTTCTAATCAACGGCGATACCATCCCTTGTGATGTCGACAGTATCAAAGGTGACAAAATAAAGGTAGTTACAGAATATACCCCGATCAACATCCCTATCGAAAAGATCAAATCAATCCATTGGCAAGACAAGAGAGAAGAACCCAAGAAATATAGGGGCGACGTCCGTGCTTGGTTCCACACTGGCGGCTTCATCACACTCAAACTTGCATCAATTATAGATGATAAACTCACTGGCTACAGCCAAGCTTCGGGAGATGCCGAACTCAATACGGACGCTTTCTCGAGAATTGATTTCAACATCTATAATACAGAGGCTAACGAATTACGTGCAAAGTATCTTTCCGAGTAATCTACTCATGAACTTGAATGGCTGTATAACCACTTGATTGTTGATTAATTATCTCTGAATCTTCCGTTGTGATACATCACCTCATTCTTGGCACCGCCGGTCACATTGATCATGGTAAATCTTCTTTAGTTCAGTGCCTCACCGGCTCTGATCCTGATCGTCTACCCGAGGAAAAAGCGCGTGGTGTAACAATTGAACTAGGGTTCGCCCACCTATCACTGAGTGATGAATCGCAATCCTATGAAATTGGTATCGTCGATGTGCCTGGACATGCTGATTTTGTAAATAACATGGTGGCAGGAGTTGGAGCGCTCGATATTGCCCTCTTTATCATCGCCGCTGATGATGGCTGGATGCCCCAATCCGAGGAGCACCTACACATTCTCAACTACCTAGGCATCTCAAACATCATCATAGCACTCACCAAATCTGATCTCTGCGAGGATGTCCCTTTCAGTGTTGAAATGCTACGAGACGAGCTCCAGGACACCTCCTTAGCAGAGGCTCCCATTATCCCCGTATCCTCGGTCACTGGCGACGGCATCGACCAGTTAAAGCAAAGCATCACTCAACTGCTGAGCTCCCATAAGCAGCCACAAGACAACCTCAAGCCTCGACTTGCAATTGATCGCATATTCTCGCCTAAGGGCACTGGAACTGTTGTCACAGGAACTCTCACGGGAAGCAGTGTGCATATTGGTGATTCCCTGATCGCCCAGCCATTGGCTATTCCTGCAAAGATTCGCTACATCCAAAACCACAATCAATCTCTCGAGCAAGCACTTCCAGGAATGCGAACAGCACTTAACCTCCCCGACCTTCCCATTGACACCCCGGGCAAACCGGGCGCCAAGCGTGGCCTAACGCTAACAAAAGATGGCTGCGGCTCCCCCAGCAACACACTAGACATTCATCTGCAGCGCCTTGCTCGGCATATCCCTGGAATCAAACCCCGAGCCCTCAAACACATGGAAACAGTGGTGATTCACCATGGATCAGCACGATGCCGCGCGAGAGTGATTCTTCACGATCGCAACCAACTCAGCCCTGGTGAGGATTGCCTCGCGCAGCTAAGAATGGAAAATGAGCTATTCATATTTACGGGAGATCGCATCGTATTAAGAGACGGGTCCCAACAAAGCACACTCGCGGGTGGCATCGTACTTGATGCTCAACCAACTCGACAAGGCTTCCGCTCAGAATCTCGAGCGGCTTTTCTTAATGATAGAGCTGCACAGCCTGATAACCCAGCCATCTATATCCGCACCTCCTTACTACGAGACAAAGTCTCTAATGCTGATTGTGTGATAGCCAACCACCCGTTTCACCCTAACATCATTCAACAAACCTGTGATCAACTTGTCGCAGAAGGAAGTGTCACCCGTCATAAGGACCTTCTCATCCATAGTAAATGGTGGAAAACGCATCAAGACGATGCTGAGAGAACGATTCGCGATTGGCACAAGCAACACCCCGACCTTCCTTGCATGCCAAAAGACGACCTTCACAAGGCAGTCAACACGCCTGCCAACATAGCCGACTTACTCATTACTAGTCTGGGCGAAAAGGGCTACCAGATAAGCGGACAAGGTGTCGCCCATCAGAATCACCGTCTCACACTACCAGATGAGATCAAAAAGATCGCAAACACTATTGTCACTAAACTCGACCTAAGTGGGCTCAATCCACCTAATAGATCAGACTTAATCAATTCACCAGCCGAGGACCAAGCCGTCAAATTCCTCATTCGCTCGGGCCAGATTGTTGAGCTTGATGCCAAAATCATCATTACTACTCAAGCACTCAATAATGCCATTGATAAAGTAAAAGAATTCATCTCAAGCCGTGGACAAGCAACAGCTAGCGAGCTTCGCCAGCATCTTGAATCGACCCGTAAAATTGTGATGCCTTTATTGGAGCATTTGGATGCTGTTGGAGTAACCCAGCGAAATGAAAACTTCCGCACCTTAAAGTAGCGGCGCGTTCAGCCAAGCTTTTACTCACCTTGAACCACGAGGCTGAGCCGCCGGTTGTGTGCAGACCTACGGTGCTCAAAAAGAAAAACACCCTGCCATGTTCCCAGCGTCATTTTGCCCTGAATAACTGGTATCACCTCACTCGTGCGAGTCAGGGCCATCCTTATATGAGATGGCATATCGTCAGGACCTTCATAGGTGTGGACAAAATAAGGCGTATCCTCTGGAACAAGATGATCAAAAAACGCTTCCAGATCAGTTCTAGCCGATGGATCTGCGTTCTCCATAATAACGAGACTAGCACTCGTATGCTGCACAAATACCGTGACAGTCCCTGTCTCTACCCCGGCCTTATCAACAGCGTGAGCCATATGATCAGTGATCTCATATGTTCCCTTACCCTGAGTTCTAATGCTGAACTCCTCCGAATAGGCACTCACAACATCAATCAATTACGATATCCTCCGCCATCCAATCAGCAATCGGAAACTTCATATCGAGATCCTTCAAAGTATCCACGATAATGCGAGCTACAACAAGGTTGCGATACCACTTACGATCAGCGGGCACAACATACCATGGTGCAGATTCAGTCGATGTTTTCGCAATCAAATCTTCATAGACCTCCTGAAAGTCATCCCAGCGTGCACGATCCTTAAGATCATCAGGATTAAATTTCCAATGCTTTACCACATTATCTAATCGAGCCTGTAATCTTTGCTTTTGCTCATCTTTGGATATGTGGAGGAAAATTTTAACTATTGTAGTCCCCTCATCAGCTAACATGCGCTCGAAATCGATGATGTGTTGGTAGCGAGGTTCCCAAACAGACTTAGGAAAAATATTCTTAACCCTTACCGCGAGTATATCCTCATAGTGGCTGCGGTTAAAGACAACGATCTGCCCATTGCGAGGCACTTTGGAATGCACACGCCAGAGGAAATCACGAGCGAGTTCATCTTCGGATGGCTTTTTGAATGGCTCTACATGGATTCCCTGGGGGTCAACATCAGAAAACACACTTTTCACCGTGCCATCCTTACCGCCTGTATCCATCGCTTGAATGACTACCAGCAAACGATGTTTACTCTCTGCGTATAGGTGGTTTTGCTGAATCTTCAGATCCTCTCTTAGCTGAGCAAGAAAAGGCTCATGCTCATCCTTGCCTCCATCAAAGAGAGATTTATCATCTGTCTCGCGCTCAGCGAGATTCAATTTTTGCCCCGGCTTAACCAAATACTTATCTAACGCTCCTTTAACTGGCATAAGCTCAGTATCACCGAGCCGTGCACGTCATGGCAAGGGATAAAGCATTAGATTTCCGTACCTGTAGAGCCAGCCTCATCACGGAAAGCCGCAAGGAGTTGTTTAAAGATCGCTCCAGGCTCACTGTTGCCAATAGGGCGATCATCTACCTTAACCACTGGAATCACTTCTGCTGCGGTGCCAGTGAGGAAAACCTCATCCGCAGTGTATACATCATACCTGGTCAAAGTGTCTTCGATAATTTCAATTTCGAGACGCTCACACAGATCAAAAATGACACCACGAGTGATACCGTCTAATGCACCATCGGTGATCTTTGGAGTTATGATCACATTATTCTTAACAACGAAAACTGTATCACCGGTGCACTCGGCGACTGTCCCTGCGTCGTTGAGCATCAAGCCCTCCATGACACCGGCCTTGATACACTCAACCTTAGCCATGATGTTGTTCAGATAATTAAGCGACTTAACCTGTGGACTCAAAGTCGCATGACTTGGTCGCCGTGTAGAACAAGTAATCAGTTCTAAGCCCTTTTCGTAGTACTCCTCGGGATAGAGCTGAATCGACGCCGCGATACAAAACATCGATGGCCTCTTACATAGATATGGATTTAGACCAAGCCCACCACTTCCTCGAGTAACCACTAGGCGAATATACCCATCGGACAAGCCATTTGCTCGTATCGTTTCACAGACGATGTCACACACCTCTTGCTGCGTCCATGGCATCTCAAGCAAAATAGCACGAGCGGATAAGAACAAGCGCTCGACATGTTCTACCAAACGAAAAACACGACCATTGTAACAACGAATACCTTCGAAGATACCATCGCCGTATAGCAGGCCATGATCAAACACTGAAATTTTAGCTTCAGATTCGTCCAGCATTTGGCCGTCCAACCAGATTTTTTGTGAGTCACTCATACGAATTCAGTCTTTAATAATTTGCAAGTTACCAATGTGTGCTGCGGTTTAAAACATGAATTAAGCCCCATGAACACGCAATTTTTCAGCCAATGACAGCATCTTTGGAAATCATCCCGTCTTTGATGACTAATTTCCGGTCTCCATTCACAGCCAATGCCTCGTCATGAGTGACCACCACAAGTGTGGCCCCATCCTCAGATGATAGCGCTAGAAGCATCTCCATCACCTGCTCCCCATTGCGGGAATCCAGATTACCCGTCGGCTCATCAGCAAAAATGATTTGCGGCGAGTTAACAAGAGATCGGGCAATAGCCACACGCTGCTGTTCACCACCACTGAGCTCAGCGGGCAAGTGGTCAACGCGCTTGGCTAATCCAACACGCTCCAGCGACTCCTTAGCTTTTTCCATAGCATCATGACCGCTGATCATAGCTGGAACCATGACATTCTCCAAAGCCGTCAATTCGGGCATCAAATAATAATTCTGAAAAATATAAGACATGGATTTATTCCTGATCCTCGCCTGCTGCCTGCGAGACATCGCATAAAGATCCTGGCCATCAACCCAGACACTGCCTTGTTCCGGCTTTTCTAGCCCCGCCAAAATATACATCAGCGTTGTCTTACCCGCTCCACTTGGCCCACAGAGGAATACTTTCTCCCCCCGTTTGATCTGTAAATCAATCCCGTGTAACACCTCGATGCGCTTTTTCCCTACCGAATATCCACGGTGTAAATTTTCCGCTTTGATCCAAGCGTTGTTGGCGCTTTGAGCCATCGAATTGTCCATACACATAAATAGTATACTCGCGGAGAGATGCGAATATTTTTCTCAGTTATTATTGGCAAAATTGCCGTCTAAGTTAGGCTGAAGCATATGCACGCCATCACTTTTGACTCTCTTTACATGGAACGTGTTTGGGGCGGCCGAGAACTGGAGAAGGTATTCGGCAGAGAACTCCCGACCAACGAGTCCCCCTACGGTGAAGCATGGGAGATGACAGACCGTACAGATGAACAATCTCTGGTGAACCATGGGCCGCTGAAAGGCAACTCTCTCAATGAACTTTGGCAGAGCAAACGCGATGATATTTTTGGTTCTGGATTTGAAGATACGCAACGCTTTCCATTACTCATCAAAATACTCGACGCCAGAGACAAGCTCTCTATCCAAGTCCACCCACCTGCAGCCATAGCATCTGAGCTTGGCGGAGAGCCCAAAACGGAAATGTGGTATATCGCAGATGCCGCCCCCGATGCCAAACTTTATGTAGGCCTCAAGGCCGGTGTTACCAAAGCAGACTTCCATGACGCAATTGAGAAAGGTGAGGTCGGTGAAGCTGTTCATTGCATTACCCCCAAGCGCGGCGACTCCATCTTTATTCCATCAGGACGTCTGCATGCTATCGGCGCAGGATTACTCATCTACGAAATCCAACAAAATTCAGACACCACCTACCGCGTATTTGACTGGAACAGAATGGGACTTGATGGAAATCCACGTGAACTACATATCGAACCATCGATGAGATGTATCGACTTCGATGACGTAGAGCCAAACATGGATCAGCCCAATGGCATCAATCTTGCCCGCTGCCCTTACTTTTCTGTAGATCGCATAAACATTGCGGCGAACGCGGCACTCACAAATCCAGACACTGAACGCTTTTCTATTGTGACTGTCATCAGCGGAGAAATAGAATCTGGTGATGGCAGAATCCATAAAGCAGGAGACTTTTTATTGCTGCCTCGGACATGCGAAGCATTACGAGCCAGGACTGACTCCTGTATTCTACAAACGACTATTCCTCGATAGCCCCTAGCGAACGGCAACAAGACTTAGCATCAATGAGGCTCATCTCATTGGTAAAAAATCATTGCCATCACACCGTCTTTCGTTCATATATTGTCCGTCTGGACGATTTGGCAGATGGTTTTGAATCAAAATTCCCTTGATCAACAACCTCTATTTTCAGCCAATTTCCGTCAATTAAGATATCACCTCTCAGGGATAGCGATTTTGTACGCCCCAGCAGTGAGTGAAATCACACAATGGCGGCTTTGCCTACCTATTGTCCAATGACACCCTCACGTGCTTTACAGCACATACAGAAAAAAACTTTGTATTATTCGTTGCTCAAAAAACCTGAGTGATCGCATCAAAGACACCGCTAAAAATAGCACCCTCACCCAAACACCATTACCTCTTTCCAAAGGAATTCATCTACAGAATTCTACCACCTGCTGAATTATGAGCGACCAAGCTAAACAGGACTCCAGTCCCAAGAAACCCTCGTCCGATGAGACATCAAACTCACGACAAGCAAATGATGATAACTCTAGCGACCAGCCTCGCATCGGCCGAGTCAAAGGCCTAGGGCCAGTCAAAAAAGGATCTGGAAACAGACAGAATCAGGATTCAAACAATAATAATTCAGACGGACAACAAGGTGACAGAGCTCGTTCTTCCAATAAAAGAAGGAAAAACAATAACAACAACAACCGCAACAGAAGTAACAACAAAAACAGGCGAGACCGCCGAGACAACAATCGCGAGCGTAAGCCTATTGTTCTGACAGGTGATCCAGTCGACATCAATGGAATGCTTGAGCTGGCTCCTAAAGGCTTCGGCTTTCTGCGTGTGCCTGGAAAAAATTACGCTCAGTGCAAAGAGGACGTCTTCGTGCCGCCAGACTTTATCCGCAAGCATGGGCTTCGCGCTGGTGTCTGGATTCACGGCAAATGCCAAGACGGTCCTCGAGGCCCACAACTCACCGAGATTACCGCGGTCAATGACCTTTCTCCAGAAGACGCATTCAAGCTCCCCCATTTTGAGGAATTAAAGGCAATAAATCCAAACCGTCGAATTGCCTTCGAGACCACTCCCGAGCGTTTCACTACTCGAGTTCTCGATATTGTTTCCCCTGTTGGCCGAGGCCAACGAGGACTCATCGTATCACCCCCCCGATCAGGCAAAACGACCCTGCTCCTGCACATGGCAGAAGCGATCAAAGAAAAATATGACGAGTCTATCCACTTGATCATACTTCTTGTCGATGAGCGCCCAGAAGAAGTCACAGAGTTTCGCCGTTGCCTTCCCGATGCCGAGATCTACGCCAGTTCTAACGATGATGGCACGCGTAATCATTGCCGTATTTCCGAAATGTGTATCGAGCGCAGCAAGCGTCTTGTCGAAGGTGGCAAGGACGTGTTAGTTCTGATGGATTCAATCACACGTCTAGCTCGCGCTTACAATACGTCGATGCGCAGCGGCAAAGGTCGCGGCTACCAATCTGGAGGCATCGTCGCAGGAGCTCTAGAAATGCCACGTCGTCTATTTGCAGCCGCACGTAATACTCGTAATGCTGGCTCACTCACTGTTCTTGCAACTGCACTAATTCAGACTAACTCCCGGGCTGACGAGGCTATTTTCCAAGAATTCAAGGGGACTGGAAACATGGAGCTCGTTCTAGATCGTCGTATTGCAGAACAGTATATCTACCCAGCTGTTGATATTTTCAAATCGGGCACACGCCGAGAAGAACTCATCATGGCCGAGCATCAACTCCATAAGATCAACCTTATCCGCAGAGGCCTCGCTGGTCATCGCCCTGAAGAAGCAATGGAGAGGCTGCTCTTTTTCCTCAAAAAATTCCCTAATAATGCCCAGATGCTCATGGAGATCAAAGGCTAGAGAGTTTGTCATTTATAATTTCTGATTGTTCCTTGGCATGTCTACCAAACTCACTCGCAATTTTTCTATCATCGCCCACATCGACCACGGTAAGACTACCTTGTCCGATCGGTTGATGCAGTTCACCAAAACCGTCGCTGAGCGTGACCAACAAGACCAACTGCTCGATGCAATGGATCTGGAGCGGGAGCGTGGCATCACCATCAAATCTCACCCGGTCTCTATGTTATATGAGGCCAAAGATGGTCAGACATATCAACTAAATCTGCTAGATACACCGGGACACGTCGATTTTTCGTATGAAGTTTCACGTTCACTTGCTGCGTGTGAAGGGGCTCTGCTTATCGTTGATGCTGCCCAAGGTGTAGAGGCGCAGACGATGGCCAACCTTCACCTCGCCAATGAACAAGAATTGACGATTATTCCGGTCATCAACAAGATTGATCTTCCTTCAGCTGATTTACCCAAAGTTCACAAGCAACTCGAAGACATCATCTGTATTCCTGCTGATGAAGCCATTCCGGCATCTGCTAAAAACGGCATCGGCATTGAAGATATTCTCGAAGCCGTCGTTGAACGTATCCCTCCCCCTGTCGAAAATCCGGACAAGCTGCTGCGCGCTTCTGTCTTCGATTCCGTCTATGATACCTTTCGCGGTGTCGTCTCATACGTGCGCGTGATGTCTGGCAGCATGAAGCGAGGCACTCGCATTAAGCTCTTTCACACTCCAAAAACATACGAGATTAAAGAAGTCGGGGTATTTACTCCAGGCATGAGCAAGCGTGATGAGCTAGTTGCAGGTGATGTCGGCTACGTCATTGCCAATATGAAGTCTGCTGACGAGGTGAAAATTGGTGACACCATCACTGATACTACTCACCCATGCCCAGAACCGCTTCCTGGCTTTAAAGAAATCCAACCGATGGTTTTCTCTGGCATCTACCCCGTCGACTCATCAGATTTTGAAGCTCTCAAGCTCGCAATGGGCAAGCTCCAGATCAATGACGCAGCCTTCACATGGCAATCAGAGTCATCAGTAGCTCTTGGTTTTGGCTTCCGCTGTGGATTCCTTGGCCTGCTTCACATGGAAATCATCCAAGAACGGCTCCGGCGTGAGTTCAACATGGATATCATTTCCACCTATCCATCCGTGATTTACGAAGTCACCAAAACCAGCGGCGAGGAAGTCATCATTGATAATCCATGCCTGCTTCCAGAGTCGCAAGAAGTTCAAGAAATCCGCGAGCCTGTCGTTAGGCTCTACATCATGATCCCTGGTGATTATATTGGTGAAATGATGAAACTCGTCATGGAAAAACGAGGTGAAATGGAGAACACCGAAACCATCGACGAAACCCGCGTTATGCTCACATGCACGATTCCACTCTCTGAAATCCTCATCGACTTTAACGACAAACTTAAATCCATGACTCGTGGCTATGGCTCTATGGATTATGAGCATGCTGGCTACAAGCCTGGCAAACTGGTGAAAATGGATATCCTTATCGCAAGCGAGCCTGTGGATGCATTTTCTTCGATTGTCCATGTCGACAAAGCAGCTCCCTACGGCCGCCACTTGTGTAAAAAGCTCAAGGAGGTAATACCCCAACAACTCTTTGTCGTCGCTATCCAAGCAGCTATTGGAGGCAAGATCATTGCCCGTGAATCTATCACAGCCATGCGTAAAAACGTGACCGCCAAATGCTATGGTGGCGACATCTCCCGAAAGCGCAAGCTGCTCGAAAAGCAGAAAAAAGGTAAAGCGAAAATGAAAGCAATCGGCAAAGTCAACATTCCGCAGGACGCCTTCATTAAAGTGCTCAAAAACGACTGATTCAATATCAGCACCTCTAACAATCTAGTTGCCCCCGTATCCGCCATGACAAAGTGTATCCTAATCACAGCACTCAGTCTCTGTATCTATGGTTGCAACGCACGCATGCTTTTCAGCTCAAACAATGAAGCTACCCCAGCTCTCAGTACCGAGCTCGGTATAGCCTCTTGGTATAACATCAAAACGAACCGCGGCACACATACTGCCAGCGGCCGCCCGCTATCGAATGACGCACATACGGCAGCACACAAAAACTGGCCTATGGGCAGCCAGATTAGAGTAACTAACTTAAATAATGGTCTCTCAGAAATACTTACAGTTACAGACCGGGGCCCCTATACCAAAGGGCGGGTTATCGATGTCACCTCAGGAAGCGCCAAACGCCTTGGCTTTTATGAAAACGGTATTACTCGCACTAAGGTCGAGCTACTAAGCCAAGGTAATTGGAAATACCAACATTGAAGGATCCGAACATCTAATCACTAGGACGAATCATGCGCACACTTGCCATCGGAGACATACACGGATCAAATAACGCACTCACAGCGCTATGCGACTACGTTAATTTTCACAGTGACGATATAATCGTTACACTAGGTGACTATATCGATCGAGGCCCTGACTCCAAAGAGGTTATCGACGCACTCATCGAACTTAGAAAAAATTATCGCGTTATCACTCTCAAGGGGAACCACGAAGTGATGATGGAAAACTCCCTCATCTCAGAGCAAGAGCGCTACTTCTGGCTCTATAACGGCGGTGAGGCAACCATGCGATCTTTTGACCTTCAACCGCCGCTGTTAAGCAAAGAAGATATCCCCCAAACATATTGGGACTTCTTTCAATCATGCGAACCATACTATGAGGCGGATAATCACATCCTCGTCCACGCTGGTCTTGAGCCTGAAACTGACCTCAAAGATCAAGAAGAAAACTTTACTCTGTGGCAGCGCATTTTTGAAACAAAACCTCACAAATCAGGCAAGACCATCGTCTGTGGTCACACTCCACAGCTAGAAGGATACCCTCTCAAGCTTGATCACGCTATATGCATTGATACATCAGCCTGTCGTGATGGCTGGCTCACCTGCTTAGACATCGACAACGGTCATTACTGGCAAGCAAATGAAGCTGGTGAAACACGCCAAGGATCTCTCTAAAAGCCATCAACCTTAGGCATCTCTATTTGGAGGTTGGCATTTCTCATTTTAACCCTAAATAAAACCCGTGAACGAATTTCAAACAGACGACCTCCGCATCAGCGAAATCAAACCATTAATTTCGCCAGCAGTACTCTCTCACCATTTACCTATTCCAGACAGTGCTGCGCAAGTAGTTGCAACGGCTCGCAATGCAAGCGAGCAGATTTTAAAGGGAAAAGATGACCGGCTCATGGTTGTCGTTGGCCCATGTTCTATACATGATCCGGGAGCCGCTATCGAATATGCGACTCGCCTCAAAGAAGCTAGCAAGCGCTTCTCAGATGACCTCCTTGTCGTTATGCGTGTTTACTTTGAGAAACCCCGCACCACAGTAGGCTGGAAAGGCCTTATCAATGACCCTCACCTTGATGGATCCTTCGACATCAATCATGGCCTTCATATAGCCCGCGAATTACTTATCGAACTTGCAAAAATAGGCATGCCTGCGGGCACAGAATTTTTAGATACTATCTCACCTCAGTATTACGCTGAGCTGATAAGCTGGGGAGCGATCGGAGCACGCACGACAGAATCTCAGATTCATCGTGAGCTCGCCTCAGGACTATCAATGCCAGTCGGTTTCAAAAATGGGACAGGAGGATCAAATCAAATCGCCTTCGACGCCATTCAGGCCTCGGCGGGACAACATCACTTTCTCTCTGTAACCAAACAAGGGGTTACTGCCATCGTATCAACCAAGGGGAATGATGCCTGCCACCTGATACTAAGAGGGTCCTCAAAAGGCCCCAACTACGATGCTGCGAGTATTAAGGAAGTGACTAAGCAACTCGAAGCAGCTGGCTTACCCAAAGCCCTGATGGTTGACTGCTCACACGGAAACTCTCTCAAAGATTACAGAAATCAACCAGCTGTGGCCCAGTCACTTTGTGAGCAAATCGCAGCAGGCAGTCAGGCTATCACCTCTGTGATGGTTGAAAGTAACCTCGTTGAGGGCGCTCAAAAACTTCAAGGTAGCCTGGCTGACTTAACCTATGGGCAGTCCGTGACTGATGAGTGCATCAACTGGGAAACCACTGAAAACATGCTCGAAGAATTCGCCAAAGCTGTCCAAGCAAGGCGACTAGCTAGATAAGATTACAAGCTGATCAGCTTAGCTCTCTTTATCTGTTTCTGAAACGCGCCAGATTGCCGCGAGAAGACTGCCAATAAGGCAGTGATATACAGCGGAGATAGCACATGGAGTTGCCGCAAGGAGTGTAAAGTGCTGCTTGGCCAGGGCACTGCCGAGTCCTGAATTTTGCATGCCCACCTCAATGGACAAGGTGCGCTTGTCCCCTTCTGCGAGCTTGGTAATATAGCCAATACCGTATCCCAACAAAAAACCAAGTGCGTGCAGAATAAAAATGGCGATCAACAAAGCTCCAAAATAAGCGATGATATTTGATTTTGTCGCCCCCACGATGCCACCAACAATAAGTACAATCACAAGAATCGACACAATCGGTGAAACTTTTTTCACAGCATGCAGCTTATGACCAAAAAACTGGTTAATCAACACTCCGCCAACAACAGGCAAAAGCACAATAGTCAGCATACTTCGAAACATAGCCCATGCATCAACATCTAGAATAGCACTCGCATAGGCTTTCGTCAGCAAGGGGGTGAACAAAATCGCAGCTAGTGTAGAACACATGGTCATCAAGACACTCAAGGCAACATTTGCCCTGGCAAGATAGCAAATAACATTGGACGCCGTACCACCTGGGCAACAACTCACCAGAATAACTCCGAGCTTCAACATCGGTGGCAAATTAAAAATAGTAGCCACAGACCAGCCTAATAAAGGCATAATTAAAAATTGAGCAAAGACACCTAAACCAACAACCCAAGGTCTCTGCAAAACTGCCTTAAAGTCGTCGACACTGAGAGTGATACCCATCCCAAGCATGATGACGCCCAAACCAAGATTGATTAAGCGAATATCCGTGCCTGGAAAATCACCAGTGATGAACCATGTAAAATGATCAGGATAGAACCAAGCCCAGACCGTGCCAAGTATCGTCCACAACCAGAAAAGGTTGCTTATTGTGTGAACAATTCGCCAAATCACTGTTCAAGCGGGTGACTTTCTTACCATCTATAAAAAACTTACTCCCCGATCTGAACCTCAGCCTCAATATCACCTAAGGCCCACTGAATTCCCTTCAGGTAATGCTCCAGCACGTTTGGGTTAGCAAAAACATGATCGTTATGACCGAGAGAACTATAAAAGACACGCCCCTCGCCGTGATGCTTGATCCAACTCACTCCGTAACTTTGATCTTCTCGTTTTCCTTTAGTAAGATCGGTCTGCTCCGGATCAAGCTTGAGTAGAATATGTAATTTATCAGGATCGTAAGGAGCTTTGAACTGGTAGATCTCCTCCTTAAAGTTGAGGTTCGCCCCCTTCAAGTGAGCACAGCATGCATGCTCCTCCTGACCTTTCTCTACCATGATGCTCACTGGAGTTCCGGCATTCCATGGGTGCCCATCAAAGTAGCCACCAATCATCTCGCCATATTCACCCCATGAGTAGTAAGTATCGGTCGCCGAATGTATACCAACAAAGCCCTTACCTCCTTTGAGAAAAGTCATCAGGCTCTGCTGCAGGCGAAGTTCCCTCTCGGCGGCTTGCTTCTTTTGCTCTGGATTCATTTTGAGCCACACTTTCTTCTCGGGCTTAAAAACATCCTTGGTGGTATTTAAAAAACAAACCGCGTCGAACTGGTCGATCACGCCAGGTTCAAAATTATTCATATCATTACTGACAACGACATTGAACGCCCCCGTCATTTCAGCCATTAGGCGCATTGTTTCTAGCCCAGTAGGAATTGATTTGTGCCGATAACCACGTGTTACCGAATAAACCAAAAGTTTTCGCTCTTGCTTGGGAGTGACTGCATTTATACCCGTGAGCCCTTTAGCTACCTCCTGACTCCAATTAGTACCGCCAAGGGCTACTGACGATAAAACCGCAAATAATGAGCACACGCTTAGAAAAAACTTCATCTAAATACCCATAAGCTTCCCGCCTAAAATAGCAAATATAAAACAAATAAGCCATTTCACCTCACTGAGGGTATTCTCAACGTAAATACATAATCACTACCCTAACCGAGGTTGACAGAAAAAAACAATATCCACATTGACAGAACCGATAAAAGCTAAGCATATATATAACGTCTAACAGCCGTAAGAAGGTGTAATTCCCGTGGGATTGTTATCAATTTAGTGAATTCTAATGAAATATTTCCTCGACTTAATTGTCGTAGAATACCGTGTGGGGAGCTCTGTGTGTGGGAGCTCCTCGCACACTTTATAGTGTGATGGGCTCTGTGTGGGAGCCCATCACACATTTTTTCAGCTTCGCCACTAACCTTGGCTAGCTACTTCCCTTATATTTTGATAGGGCTTCTTCATGCACAGCCTGCGAAATATCCTCAAAATCATGATGAACATGAGAAAAATCGTCATGTCCACACTCATACTACTCCTAATTCCTTTTTTTGCCTTGGCGGAGGAAAAAATCAATCTCGCCGAGCTGAAGCACCCCATCAAAGCCTGTCTTTATAAAATCGAGGGCAACGGGTTGCAGACCCCATCTTATCTATTTGGCACCATTCACCTCTCCGACCCTCGCGTCATCAACTTGCACCCTAATGCCGAATCCGCCTTCGTGGCCTCAGATATATTTTACAGCGAGATCGACCTCGACATGGCTGCTCAATTAAAAATGGCACCAATGATAATGCGCCAAGATGGGAAAAAACTTACTCAAGCCATCGGCCCTGAACTTACCGATAAACTTGATGGCATTCTAAAAAGCATCAATCCAGCCCTCAACTCTATGCCTTTTGAAAGCCTTAAAACCTGGGCGGTCGCAGTAACTCTTCCGCTTCTAGAGAGTCAGCTTATGGCAAAGAAACCTCTCGATGCAGTGCTCTATCAGCGAGCCATGGCAGAAAAAAAGAAAACAGCAGCTCTTGAAAGCGCAGAATCACAGGTAGCTGTTTTTGATCAGTTCAATGAAAAGGAACAGCAATTGATACTTTCAGACTCAATCGAGCTCATTATTGCTGAGCAAAAAGTTGAAATCAAATCTACAGAAAGGATGCTCAACGTATATCTTACTGGCTCGACCGATGAGATTGCTGATCTCATGACAGCTGAAATGAAAAAAATGAACTCAGCCCCCGAACTCACCAAGCGACTGATGAAAGCACTTCTCGATGATAGAAACATCGACATGGCCGATAAAGTCGATGAATTCCTGCAAGCAGAATCCGACAAATGCCATTTCTTTGCCGTCGGTGCAGCACATTACACCGGAAAACTAGCCGTTCAGGATCTACTCAGAAAAAAAGGCTACACGATCACCCCTCTTTTTGAGTAATCTCGACATCATACCTGAACATCTTTTTTCCTATGTCTCGCACCAACCGCCCTGCCCTTCTATTCGTCGCAATCGCACCGCTTCTTTTTATCCTGCAGAGTAGCCATGCTCAGCAAGCTACAAAAAGCGCGTCTCAAGATATTCCAGCAACAAACAAAATTTCCTCCACGACCGCTGATTTAAGTCGAGAAGCTCAATCTAAAAGTAGCGAGAAACAAAAAATACAATTTTTTGAAGCTAATAAGACGCTAGAATTCTTATCTGATGGCAGCAACTATAACGACTACCAGTGGACAACCAGTCACATGCATATAGGTGTGCGCTGGCAACCTTACGGAGGCAGACCAGTAAACAACGCTTATGATGCCTCTAGACCCGTCATTTCAAAATACAGCAGCTACGCCCAATTCTGGGTTGCCTGGAGCGCTTCAGAGCCTAGCGAAGAAAGCACAGACTATGCTCAACACATGTCTGACTACCTCAAAACCATTGAACAAGCTGTCGACGCCTGCGTTGCCCAAGGTCTCAAGTGTGAATTTGTATTCTGGCACTCCCCTGCATGGGCAGCTGTCGGCGGAAAAGCTGGTGGTGTGCAAGCTAAACCAGGTCACTACTCCGCTTTTGTAGAGCGTATCGCTCGACATTTCAAAGGCAGAGTGCACGCATACCAACTCGCCCATGAAGCCAACCTCAAGATGCACCTCAACGATGGCGACATGGACTACATGATCTCTGAAGTATTCACCAATGGAGCACGTGCGATTCGCAAGGTTTATGGCGAAGCCCCCAGTTCTCCGGTAGTTATTTCGACATCGGGTTGCTCCCCTTGCTTTGGCTGCGATACCGTAGATGGTTTGAATGCTACTGGTGGGCTGGCCATTAATAACTTTTACGATCAGCTCATTGCCTCATCGGACATGATGAAGGGAATCGATGCCCTCAACCTCAATGTTTCTGATCAAAACGATGGATACGGCACCGTCGACGGCGCATACGTTGCATCTGTGTGGGGCAACTATGATCTCGCTCGCAAAAAACTCGACGATTATGGTTACCGTGGCAAAGCCGTGATAGCCGCAGAATCGTGGATCACTTGGGACGACACTCACAACTCTGCAGATGTTAACGGAGATGGATCACGTAACGAGCTCGATGCCTACCTTAGAGCGATCACCATCATGGGTAAATGCCTTCAGCGCGGCCTTAATACCATGAACTTTCCATGGTCAGATAATTCCAGTAGTTGGTCGATGGGCTTAACCAAACGACATGACTACAATGGCAGAATCAAGAAACTCATGCCTGAGATCGTAATCCCTTCAAAAGATGGTGGTGCTGACATTGTCACATCCAAGGTCGTGATCCGAGGAGGTGATGATAACTTTGAAGTCAAACTGATGAACGAGAAGCTTCAATTCCCCTTCACCATTGAAGATTACATAGACCCCTCCGATCCAAACCACCTTCACTATTATATTTGGAGATGGTATGCTCAAATCTCAGGAGGCAATGATGAAGTCATTCGCCACGCAGTCGCAGGCGAGACAGGTAATGATATTGGGGTATTCGGCCCAGACTTCACTGGCCCTGAACGTTACCGCATTTCATCATACAACCGCAGCCGCAATAGCTTCATGATTCTAATCTACGCTAGCGGCGCTACTGCCAAGCACTGGGTTAAAGTAGCCATGCCAGCAACTATTCAAGAAGGTAGGCACTCCAACAACGACTTTTCCCAACAAGACTTTCGCGGTGAAGGCTTCAAAGAGGGTGAGAGCTACAAAGCCCGCATCATCACCAAGAACATCAGCCCCAAAGACGGGAGCGATATCGATGCGCGCTACACCGAAAGCGAAGTCCTCACTGTAACAAATGGCATGCTGAATATCCCAGTTATGAAGATGAATAAATTCACAGCTATCGAGTTCGTTCGTGTAGAGGATACCCTCAAGGCACAGCAATAGTCGGATATAAAGCCGGCTAATTAGCTTCTACGGGTTAGCTGGGTTTAGCCCCAATTTGATATATTCATCTCGAGTTGCGATGAATTAGTTCTTCTTAATGGGTTATTCTCCCATCATCTTGGCGTAGAGATCCTTTTTCTCAGCAACAAGCTCTCGCTTACTCAAAAGCAAGGGAGCGATCTGGTCGATTTCATTTCGAAGATCTGAGAGTTCCTCAGCCTTTAGCTCAAGCATGGCCAAATCTTGGATTTCTCGTGTCTCTGTGGCAACCAATGTGAAGCTATCCATACTTTCATGCAGAGTCGATTCGAGCTGTTCCACTTCCTGGCTAAGCTTAATAGCTTCGGCATTTATACTCGCCGCTTGCCAATGTTTGATGCTCGCTGAGAGCTCAGACTCTTTTTTTAGTATAACATTAAAATCATCTTTAGCTTTGTGGTGATCCTCTCCAGCTTTAGCGTATTCTTCACGAGCTGGCTTAATGTTTTTTTCTAGTTGGCTGGCGAGCTGTTTCTGAGCCGAAATCTTCTTATTAAGAGCGTTTTTATTATCGTTCATCTCCCTGCGCTCAGCATGACAGGCTGTGCATTTCTCATTTATTTCTTTCCACTCGGCTTCGGCAAGGACTAGCTGATCACCTGGGTTGTTTTGCTCTTTGCTGAGATTCAAGAAGGCTAGCTTCTTACCCTCTGTAAACTTTAAGTGCTCAGCCAATTCCCCGCGTTGAACTTCAAGCTTTGAACGTAACTGAGCAAGTTGAGCCACAAGCTTTTGATTCTCGGATTGCTGCTCGATGGCTTTGAGTATTTGCTGCTCCGAATTGAGCAAGCGTTTCTCGGAATCAAATAGTTTACGGCCATCTTTCTCGGCCAGCTGATGTTCTCTACGAGCCGCGGCAACGGCGGTATTGTGCTGATTACTAAGCTCACGCTTCTTGACTAGATTGTGCTGCGTTTGTTGTCGTCTTTTATTCAAGTCGTCCCCCTTTACTCCCATCTCTTTTATGAGAGATTCTATTTTCGCACGATCTGCTATCATGCTTTTATGATATGAGACCGCATCTTGATGTTGCTGCTCTACTTTTGCCTGCAGTTCACTCGCTTTGCCCAACTTGGCAGCAGCCGTTTGTAAGCTGTCACTCTTTTTTGCAAGTTCATCTTTAGAAAGCGCCACCTCTTGCAACAGGGCTTCGATTCTTGAAGCAATAGCCGGAGGGTTTGCCGCCAACGTCCCGACTTCATTTGCACTAGTAACATCGAAAACCATAATTACTCCGGACCAACTAGCCGCAAAAACTCGTTTCCCATCATTACTAAAGGCAACCTCAGTAACCACCTCGTCAAAAGCAGGAAATTCTTTCAATTGTTTAAATTTCGAACTCCAAAGCTTCACCTTCTTGTCTCTCCCACTAGTCACTAACTCACCATTTTTATTCCAATCAACTGAGAGCACCCCGCCTTTGTGCGCCCCCTGTTTTTTAACCTGTTTACCTTTGTTCATTTCCCAAACGATCATATCACCGTCTTCCGATACCGTAGCCAGTAAGTTGGAGTCAGCCCGCCAAGCCATGCCAGTGATCGCAGCTTTGTGACCTCGTAAATTATGAAATGCATTACCTGTATCAGCCTCCCAGATGTATACATCACCGCCCCTGCCGCCAGATGCAAGCAGCACACCATCCAGAGAGTAGGCAAGCTGGGTTACCCAGTCAGTGTGTTTCTTTATCGAGAGAAATTGCTCGTCAGCTTGCGTATCCCATAGCTTCACCCTTTTACCTGGCCCTCCAAGGCTAACCGCTTTCAAATCAGGTCGAAGTGATGCGGCAATTACCGAGTCATAATCATTACCAGCCTCTAGCAGTATTTCACTGGTTTCCACATCCCAAGTAATCGTCGCCCCCGACTTGCCGCCAACTCCACCACCGGCAAGAAGGTATTTACCCGATGGGTGAAAGGATAGGACTTCTGGTTGCCCTTGATCAAAGGGAAGAACACCGACCATCTCCAAGTTGTCTGTATTATAGAGAACGACCTGACGCTGGCCTGTAATAGCCAATAATGGTGCCCAAGGGCTGCTTGCCAGGTCAGCAACAGAAGATGGTCGCGCACTAATAACGACAGGCTCCAGCAGCACATGCTGAGGCATTGGCGGAGGCCCCTCTGGCTTTACGGCGGATGAATTAGAGTTTAACACAAACACTGGTCTTTTGCTTTTCTTTGCCTTGCCAGATTTGCTCTCTAGTAGCCCTCCATCAATCCACGCTCTAATAAGGTCAGCATCCTTCCTTGCCAACTTATCACCCTTTGGCGGCATTTTGGGCTTCATCGTGTGGGTGATTACTCCATAGATTTTTGAATCAGCACCCTCTCCGGGTTCAGCAATCTTACCTCCAGATCCTCCACGCATAGCAGAGCTGTAGGTGGTGAGGTCGAGATCCCCTTTTTGTTTGTCCGGGTTATGGCAATTAAAACATGCATTCTCAAACAGCGGTCTAATGTGGTCCTCATAGTTTGGTGGAGCTGCCTGCAGAACACCTGTGACAACGAGGCACGTAACGACTGACCAAAGCTTACTTCGGTATCCTCGATCTGAAATGACAAAATAAGATTTCAAAACTAGTGATTGAAGATGAATTCTTTTGAATTGAGTAAAGCCCAAAAGATATCCTCGTAGATCTCCTCTTTTATTTTTTCACCATCTGCAGCTTCAATATAGGCTATCAGCTTTTCTTTTTCCGACGCTGATACTGGCCGCGTGAGGCAACGAAGATAGAGTGCATTTATGATCTCCCCCGGCGACTTCTTCGACTTTATTAAGTCAAGAATCACCCCTCCCTGTTTGATGCGCTTGTTGACCGTATCCCCATTTAATAGATGCAGTGCCTGTGAAAGACTTGGGTCCATTCTCACCTCACAAGAGCAAACCGTCTCACGTGTCGCTCTGCCAAAGGTTTTCAAAAAATACGTTGAGGTATTGCCGTCAGCAATCTGAACAGCTTTAGCCCCCTTTGGCAGCCCCTTGAACTTGTTTTCTGTATTTGTTGCCTGGGAAATCACATCAAGCATGACCTCTGCACGAAGGCGGCGTGATTGGGCATGGGAGAAGTTTCGCGTGTCACTCGCGTTACTCAAATTCGTGCGCGTTGACCGCTGATAGGTTTTCGATATGCAAATATCTCTCACTAGTTTTTTAAAATCGAAATCATAGCCAACAAACTGCTTGGCTAGCTCACTGAGAAGATCAGGATTCGATGGTGGATTCGAGACACGAACATCATCGACGGGCTCGACGATACCAAGACCAAAGAAATGTGCCCATACTATGTTAGCCACATTAGGAGCAAACCATGGGTTGTCGGGTGACGACAACCAGTCCGCAACTAACTCACGACGTGATTTGTCTTTGCTATCGGGCTCAGCACCGCCAAGAAACCTAGGCTTGGCATTTTCATTAGTAACCGGATGCTTAATCTGACCACTTGCATCATAGATAATTTGCTCACGCGGATCTCCAGATTTTTTGCGTTTCACCTGAGCAAAAAAAGCAGCAAAGCTATAATAGTCATCCATGGTCCAACGATCAAAAGGGTGGTTGTGACACTGGGCACACTGAATGCGTGTCCCCATGAAAACCTGGGCTACATTTTCGGTGAGTTGCTTGGTCTCGAGCTCAACTTGAAAGAAGTTGGTCGCCGGCTTTGAAAATGTGCCGCCCTTTGATTTGAGCAACTCACGTACAATTTCATTAAATGGCGTATTAGAGGCAATATGCGCCCTCAACCAGTTATGATATAAAAGTGCTGCCTTATAGCTGACTTGATTAGGGAAAGTTCGTATCTGTAATAGCTCAGCCCATTTCATCACCCAGATTTCAGTGAACTCATTGGTGTCGATGAGGCGATCTACCAGGACGTTGCGTTTCAAGGGGTTGCTGTCCTTGAGAAAAGAATCAAGTTCACCGGGTGTCGGCAGCCTACCGATCAGATCGAGGTGAACTCGACGAATAAATACCGAGTCATCGCAAAGCTCAGATGGAGTCACACGCAGGCGGTGCAATTTCTCGTGTACAAGCTCATCGATATAATTAGCCTCCTCAAGCTTCGGACGTTGATAAAGATTATCTTTGGGGACGACAATTGTATGCATCCCCTCTGAAAAAGTGTGAAAACGCCCCATCACAAATGCCTCCCCGCGTTCAGATGAGCTCATTAAGCCGCTGCGAGAATCCACCTTTACTGAGTTATCGTTACTCGTGGAAAACGTAGTGAGCTTGGTGACGTCCCGATCACTGCCGTCAGAGTATATGGCTCTGACGCTCAGTGGCAGTAGTTGATCCTTACCTTTGAGCACTACCTGCTTGGGATAAACTTCGATAGCTGTGGGCAATACGATGCCATTGTCTTGGGGCTCATCGTAATCGGCTCCAGCCTTTACCCAGTCGAGCAACACCTGATATGCTCGGCTATCCTTTTCAAATAACTTACCGCCTGTGTGGGGCACAGCTTCGATCGCTTTGCGTAGTAGCAGACTATCCTCTGGCAGCGCTAGATTAATGCGCCGACCCGGCATTTCACGCGTAATGCGGTGATAGTCTCCCACAGGGTCATAGCCAAAAAGCGAGAGCATGAAACCATCCCTGCCACGAGCTGAGCCGTGACACGAACCTGTATTGCACCCCGAAGCTGTTAATACCGGCATGACATCTCGCTGGAAGCTCGCCAATCTATTCTCAGACGCTTCTTTTACGGTGACAGGCACGCTGAGCTGCTTACCACGGTAGCTGATCTGAATAAGACAGGAGCCATCCATCTCAGGAAAAAGAGTTGTATCCTCAACCCGAACTACAGGCTGCCCCACGACTTGAAGATCTATCGAGGGCGTGACATCTCGGGTAGAAGTATCTTTATAATGAGCAACAACAACGAAGCGGTGGAAATCAGCACTGGTTTCAAGGCTGACCTGCTTGGGAAACACCTCAATAGCTATAAGTTCTGGGTCAAGCTCGCCGAGGTCACTCTCTCTCCGGCTTTTTTCTTTTTCTGTTAGACTGACCCCTACGGGCCACTTCGCCCCGTTACGAATCCATGCATCCAGCAAACCAATTTGATCATCGCTAAGCGGGAAACCACCTTTGTAATCGGCATCATCATCCTCCGCTGGCGCAGGCGGCATAATGTCATCGTGATCATGGGACAAGGATACGAGTTCAAGGATCAAGCTTCTCTCAGGGTTCTTAAGGTCAATGGCATCTCCAGTTTCACCTCCCTCCATCATCAAGGCATGAGTATGCATCTGAAGCCCCCCCTTGTCTTTATTTTCACCGTGGCAGCGAATACAATTCTCCTCGAGGATTGGCTGAACATCTTTGAGAAAATCAGGAGTAGCCACCAAAGGCGTCACCAGAATAATACTAGTGAACACATGATAAATCTTGGCAAAGAATCGGGTCATGGCCTTTTACGCTGCCGGAGTTGCTCAAGCCGAGAGAGTGGCTTGCTAGGTTTAGAAGCGACGGGCTGCTGCTCCGCCTTATTGTCCATCTTATCGCCTGACTTCTTCGATGACGGAGACGGAGAATTCACCATCAATGTTCCACCGTGACCCGTATTATGAGCTATCACGTAACCATTTTTGATCGGCAGAACCTGACAAAATAAAGCGTTATGTTTGCCCTTGGCCGCATCGTCAGCAACCTTAAGCTTGAAATTGAGCTGCTTGGTTGTCGCATCAAGTCTCAGGGTCGGTGTTGTGACGCCGTGTGGCAAGCCATGGACGACCACCTTCGCCTGACCTTGGATCTCTTTGTGATGCTCTACTTTACCAATCATAACCGTATCCTCACCGAGGATGGTGGAAGCCATTTCCAAACTCATGCTCAACATGGGCTCTTCAACAGTCAAATTCTGTAACGACGACGAGACCACGACTTGCCCTTTGTCAGTTTCCGCCTGTGCTACCACGCAAAGCTGGTAAGTACCCGTTGCAGCATCCCCACTGGTGTTGATATCGTAGAAAGCCTCGCTTTCTCCTTTGGCTATGATGATCTCGGAGGGAGCTCCTACACCAGGCGGTTTCCAGGGCAGCGTTACTTTCACCGCCTCATCAAAGCCCTTATTGCGGTTCAATCTCACTTTGAGGCGAGCTGTTCCGTTTTGAACAATCGATACCGGCGGTATTTCCAAATTAACATGAAATGGCGCCTCGTCGATAACCGCTACCGCGATTCTATCACCTTTAACGTTGTGAAATACACCAACGTTATTTTGCTGAGCAAAATCAATCACCTCCATAAGCTTGCCGCTTACCTTACTGTTAGTATCGGCGTCTGATATTGTAAATCGATGCAGGCCTCCCGTGACGGGAGCATCCTCCCTCGCCTCAAAAACAGCCAAGAAATTATTCGCGCTTTTAGGCGCTGAGCTATGCTTCATTGACACTCCCGCGGGTAGCGAATCTGCCTGAAGCTTACATTCACAGCTGGTGTTCTGACGCAAAATATTAACCACTGTGGCATATCGATTCCCTCGGGGTATACAGATCATTTTACGATACTGGCTGTCATACCTCTTGCCTATGGGGATATTGGCAGAAAGAGATGGCTCACGCCGATCGATCTCGACTCGATAAACATAATCAGGGCCTCCATTACCAAGCTGGTCTCGTATATTGACAAAATAGCTCCCATCCGTGGGTGGCTTAAAGTCAATGATGCTATCTAGCCCTCCCTGATCATCATTACGTTCCAGCTGTTTGCCCTCTGCATCTCGTAAAATCAACACGCTATCCAGCGGCGACCGCAAAGATCGAGCTCTGACACGAACGCGCAAATTTTCACCCTTATTCGCATAAAAATGAAACCAGTCTACGTCCTCTTTTTTATCAATAATACCATGAAAGGCACATGGTGCGGCCAGTGCTTCAGTAGGTGTTGCCTTTTTGGACTCATCATTAGGCTCATCTTCACTCACAAAAGGTAAAGCACTCACCAAAACTAGATTAGGCGATGGCGCACTAAGCCCATCACGTCGGGCGAAAAGATCGTAATGGTTACCTTCGTCACCTGTAGGCGTTGCCCTTACCAAGTAATCTCCTGCAGGATCACCAATCATGCGAAAATCAGTATCAACGCCTGGCTTTGCAGATGGAGGATAAACAGCACCAGGACGTGAAAAACCACCAAGATGTAATCGATAACGGCATTTGTTATTACCCTCATAAGAAGACTCCCTAACCATAATGACATATTCTCCGTCCTCCGGCGCGATAAGAGATAGATAAGCATCCTGGCGCAAAAGAGCCGTATCATCTGCAGCCACCAAAACATCATTGCGCGCGTTGAGAATAGCCACATAGGGATCAAACAAAATCCGCCCCAGTCGTATGGCCTCAAGCTCCACAGAAATGCGCTGACCTTGCTTCACTGTGATTTGATAATAATCAGCATCCTCCTTCTCAGAGACCCCATGGATGGTTACATTAAAGTCAACCACTTGCGAATTCTTGATGCTATTATTTGGCTCTAGCTCATCAACACAAGGAAACTGGCCCACCCAAAAAGTCGACATATAGGTTAATCCTCCGTCGCATAATAACCTAAGCGGATATTCGCCCAAGGGCGCGTCAGCAGCAATAGAAAGCACAGCTTTAACATGTTTATCACTCACCTTAGTGAGGGATTTTACTACAACTCCTTTTTTGTAGCAAATGAGCTCCCTGGGCTCAAACATACGATTACCCCGCAAATCCACTTCCACATCGTTACCGCGCATACCTCCTCGTGGTAGCAGCGATGATAAATCAGGGCTAAACCCATGCAGTAAAGTCGTCAACGACCATAATACCGTAGCTGCGAAGACGGTCCTACTCACACTCATTTATCAATTCAAATCAGAAGGTCTTCAATCACACGTCCACCATCAACAATCTCGATAGGGCGTCCACCAGGAGCCATCAGCTCCTTATCTGCATTAATACCAATTTGGTTATACACAGTAGTTGCTAGGTCAGCCACGCCAACCTTATCTTCCTCAGGCTCGGCCGCCAAAGCATTCGATTTACCATAAATGAGTCCTTTTTGAACTCCTCCCCCTGCAAGCATTACAGAAAATACACGCGGCCAGTGGTCCCGGCCATTGTTCTTATTGATCTTAGGAGTCCTGCCAAATTCTGACGTTAGCATTACCAATGTATCGTCCAGCATACCACGGTCTTCAAGATCACGCAGTAAGGCCGCAACAGCCTTATCCACAGGCGGCAGGTTTTTATTAATCCCCTCTTTTATATTGTCATGGTGATCCCACCCGCCAGCAGTGAGTGAGATAAAGCGAACCCCCGACTCAGCCAGACGACGAGCCAGCAGCATGCGCTGACCTGCTTGCGTTCTTCCATACATATCTTTGAGCTCGTCTGACTCTTTACTTAAGTCAAAAGCCTCACGTGCCTTCTGCGAAGAGATCAAACTGTATGCATGTTGATAGAAAGCATCCATCGAATCCAATGCATCCGATTTCTCAATTGATCTAAAATGTTCGTCTACAGTTTCGAGCAATGACTTCCGCCGGCAAAATCGATCATCCCCTACGCCGTCTGGCATATTGAGATCACGAACCTTAAACCCCTTGCTTGACGGGTCTGCCCCCAAACCAAACGGACCATAAGCAGAACTCAGATAACCAGAATTGGCATGAATGTTAGGCACGTTGGGCACACAGACATACGGCGGCAAATTATTCTTACTTCCCAGTTCATGGGCAATGACCGAGCCCATCGATGGATACTGTATAGCAGGGCTGGGTCTGTAACCGGTAAACATATTTTGCGTTCCCCTCTCGTGTGCCGCCTCCCCATGTGACATTGAGCGAATCACCGTCATTTTATTAGCAAGCTTAGCAAGCTCCTTCATATGCTCACTAAACTCAACGCCAGGAATAGCTGTCTTAACCGTTCCAAAAGGCCCTCTATATTCGCTTGGAGCCAACGGCTTCGGATCAAACGACTCCTGCTGAGCTATCCCACCAGGCAAAAAAATCTGTATCACCGACTTCGCGGCACCCTCCTTTGATTCATAATACTTTTGAGCACCTTGGGCCTGCATCCGGAGAAAATTGGGCAGAGTCAACCCAAGTCCAGTGAGTGCACCCACATTCAAAAAATCTCGCCGCGTAGACATGCCGCAACCGAATTGAGAAGCTGATTTCATAGAATGATCCCCATGCTTATAAATGACTTAATAAATAAAAGATACCTCTACATTACGCAAAATAGCTGAGCATGCTATCATTTTAAGCCAAAAAATCACGCCTCTGGCATTGAAGCATTTAGCAAAAAAATTATAGGCAAGAATATCTAATTAGACATCCATACTCGTGTAAAATAAAATACTTTTCTACTGTTTGCAGGGCCGATTTCCTATTACAGCTAACATTAATCAATTATTAACTAATGCTTTTATCGCCAGCCAACCTACTTAATTTTTTTGTAACGCAGGTTATCGTATCTGCGCAAACAAAGCTTCAGGCACCTGGCCCTTCTCATCATTCGACCAGCGCTGAGACCCAACCTAAGGATCCCATCCCCCTAATGGGCAACAAGACCGCATGAAAAGCCACAAACCCTTTATCATCTTTATTTTAGGTCTTCTGGCGACTGGTTTGATCTGGTTTGCCCTGAATTACACAGAACACAAAAATGCGAAGGCTGAATTTGATTTCGAAGCTGAGAGAATCCATCAGCTCATCATCAAAAGAGTTGCTTCCTATGAGGGTTTACTCACCGGTGTGAAATCCTTCTTCATGGCTTCCAAGGAAGTAAGCCTTCAAGAGTGGGATATTTATTTCGATAAATTACAATTTGAGAAGCACTACCCTGGCCTGCAAGGCATTGGCTACATTCAACATGTCAGCACCGAAAAGGACATAGAAGATCTCAAAGCCCGCCTCCTCACCTATGATATGGCAGATTACACGATCAAGCCAGAGGGTGAGCGCTCTGAGTATTTTCCGGTCGTTTTTCTAGAACCATTAAACCACAGAAACGAAAAAGCCATTGGCTATGACATCTACTCGGAGAGCCTTCGAAGAAATGCCATAGAGAGTGCGCGAAAACGAGAAGCCACCTCTATCACAAGAAAAATAACACTAGTTCAAGAAGGTGATAAAAATGTTCAAAGTGGTCTACTGATGAATGTCCCATTTTTCACCAATGAGAGAATCGACAACCAAAACCTACCCCGGGAACTAGATGGAATCATCAATGCTGTGATTAGAATGGATGATTTCATAACAGCTTTAGTAGAGCCCGAAATCTTGAACAACATGCATATGGTAATCTATGACCAAGAAGCATCCGATCAAAACATGCTATTTAATTCTCATAAAAACGGAAAAAACAAAGCCTTCGCTCCGAGGTTTAGGCACTCTACGGCTCTAGACATCTATGATCAAAAATGGATCGTCGCCCTCGAAGGTCAACCTGCTGCAAACTACCTGCCCCTGTTTTACGGTGGAAAAAGCAAAACAATCAATCGCTACGTCCTGCTAATTGGCTCTATCTTGTCTATCTTAGGCTATTATCTCGCTAGAGGCTTCATCACGACCGCCAGGCTTAGAGAAGAGAAACGAGCCGACGCCTTATCGCTAAAAAGCGACATGGACATCATCAAACGCCAAGAGGAGTCACTTCTGAAATTTAAAGACAATAGTGAATACGTGGTTGTTTGCATTATCGACATACAAGACTCCACCATGATCACTTCTCAATTACCAGAGCGTGAAACGGCTGAATTATATGGCACCTTCGACAGGGTGATGAGTCAAATAATCTTAAGCCATGGCGGCACCATTGTTAAGAGTATGGGCGATGCTATTTTGTATTACTTCAAATCATCATCATCACCATCTATGAGCGACTTCCTAACTGCTATCAATTGTTGCTTAGATATGACCACTGCAAATGAAGCTCTAAACAACAGCCTCAACCACGGAAAACATCACCACATTAATTATCGTATTAGCGCTGTTTATGGATCTGTCATGTCTGCATCAAAGAATGATATTCATGATATTTTTGGCTCAACAGTAAACCAATGCTCTAAAATCAACCGTTACTCTAAAACAAACGGACTCGTCATATCCCAAGAAATTTACGAATTGATCAAAAACGAAAATGACTACCATATCGTTAAATTAGAAGATAATATCCGTTCCGAATATGGTGATGGTGTTTATCATATATCCAAAGTTTGACCTAAACCTTCATGGCAAAATTAATCGCATTGATTGTTTACCTATTGGCATCCGTCAATATCAGTGCCGAACACCATAACGTGGATAAAAACAGACCAACTCGAGGCGACAAACCAAAACTTGAAAAACAAGACGCTCTCCGGGTGCTAATCGTTGACGGCTTCAACAACCATGATTGGCAGCTGACTACCCGCCTGACCAAAAGCATCCTAGAATCAAGCGGCTTGTTCAGAGTGGATGTCTCAACCGCCCCCAGTGATCAAGAAGCATCAGGCTGGGCAACGTGGCGCCCTATGTTCTCTCAATATGATGTTGTCATGCAGAACTGCAATAGTCACGGGGGGCGACCTATCTGGCCAGAAGAAGTGCAGAGAGAACTAGAAAGGTATGTTGCTGACGGAGGTGGACTTTATATTTTTCATTCTGCCAATAATGCCTTTCCTCAGTGGCCAGATTACAACCTCATGATCGGCCTTGGATGGCGTGATAAAAACTTCGGTGACGCCATCACCATCGATAGCGATGAGGCCGTTATCCGTATTCCCGCTGGGCAAGGCGGCAACACTAATCATGGCCAACGCATCAATGCCCTCATCACTAGCATGAGTAATCACCCCATTCATGACAGCCTACCCAAGCAATGGAAAGCGGCCGACTTGGAAATTTATCGTTACGCCAGGGGGCCAGCAAAAAACATGACTGTTCTCTCATATGCTAAAGAACCCGAAACCGGCCTCAACTTCCCCATCGAGTGGACAGTCAGCTATGGCAAAGGACGAATTTACAACTCCACCTACGGCCATGTCTGGAAGGGCGACACCAATCCAAATGGAATGCGATGCGTCGCTTTTCAGACCATTTTAATCAGAGCCGTCGAATGGCTTAGCAATAAGGAGATAAGCTGGCCTACCCCTGACAACTTCCCAACCAAAGAAGCTATCAGTTTAGATTAAAAAATCGACCCGGTATGCTAGCGACGGGGTGTAGCTAGGTAAATACAATGCCTTGCTCGCTTTGACTTTTCATGCGGCTTAGCAGCCTCTTCCTCGACATCAAAGCCAGCCTTGATGAGACATTTTTTAAATTTTGGCGCAGGCTCAGAAAGCCAATACGCAACACTGCCGCTCGGAGTTAAGATATCTCTAATCTTTGCCAAGAAACCCGGCGAATAAAGCCGCGCGTTACCTGCAGTGATCAAGTCATCTGGCGTATTATCAATATCCAACAACAGTGAGTCATAGCTACTACTACGTTTCGCATTGATGATATCGAAAAGGTCACCTTGGCTAATCTTTGTCCTCGGATCCTCTAATAAGGGCCCATTATGCTCCACAAGAAAGGTTCGGTTCCACTCGATCAATGGTGGCATCAACTCAGCTACCTCCACAGTAGCAGGACTTCCCACCAGCTCCAAAGCACGTTTGAGCGTGAAGCCCAAGCCCAGCCCGCCAATGAGCACTTTAGGATGCTTAGGCCTCGAAGACTTACCTGGCAACAGCCGAGCAAGACCTATCTCAGATAGCCTCTCCTCAGAGAAGGTCAAAGCCGTGCTCATTAAGTCAAAACCATTATATTTGAGGTAGAACTTGCCATCATGCTTGTGCAGGGAAAACACCGTACCATTAGACATTTTTGACTCACCGAGTTTCACATAAGGCTTCATGCCAGCACACTTGGCTAAAACATTGTAATGAACAAGCAAAGATCAAAACCAAACTCCCAATTCACTCCTTTGACACAAATGATCAAAATAAGAAAAACACACCGTAAAATAATATGGCATGAGGATGTACATGCTCTAAACTTAACGTCACCTTTGAAGAATTAATATTCTAAAGCTTATGAAATCATCACATTTTCCACTCCTATCTCTTTTGCTTCTTGGTGTGTCTTTTATGCACACTAAAGGCGAAAATACCGTGCAGATCCAGAATCAAGGATTCGAGGAAAATATATCACTTCAAGGAGTTAGCTTTCTCATTCAATGCTCTAACCAAGGTTCCATCAACACCCTCACAATCACGCCCTCGGGTCTCGAGAGAAAAAATGAACCTATCGTGGTTGAGGTCGAGGGCTCTGTAACCAACGCAGAGGCGGATGACCTCGACGCCAACGGCTTCCCCGAGATTTACATCTACATTCGAGGCGCCGGCAGCGGGTCTTATGGAGCACTCATCGCCTACGCTTGCAATCAAAAGAAATCCCTCTCCCCTATCTTTCTACCCGACCTAATGGAAGATAAGGCCAACTCCAAAGGCTATATGGGACATGATCAATTCGCCATTGGCGAGGGAGCTCTGCTGCGTCGTTTTCCACTTTACCATCAAACCGACACCAACAGCAAACCCAGTGGCAAAACAAGGCAGTTACAGTATAAGCTAAAACCTGGAGAAGCCGGCTGGATCTTAAGATTAGATCAATCCATGGAGTATTAAAAACCTCACCGGTGATCACTCAGCTGCACACACCATGAAAACACAACACAGCATCATTCAAGGTCTATTTATCTCGTTAGCCGCTGCAGCTACGCTTCAGCTCAGCTCATGCAGCAGTCACATCACCCCCTTTCTGGGAACAGCAGAACCTGCACTACCACCAGCCAACAGCCCCACATGGAGCTCAATCACCAGCCTTCGATCAGACGATTGGTTTCACCTCCTTGATCATGGGCCTAATGCCGTGGACTGGAGACTTCGAGTCCTCGACAGCGCCACTACCAGCATTGACCTACAGTCCTTTCTTTTAGGTGACGATGCGGTCAGCAAAGAGCTCATCAGGCGACTTCTACTGGCAGCTGACCGAGGTGTGCGAGTGCGCATGCTGATGGATGATTCCTTTCTCCAGAAAAAAGATCCCATTGTCCACGCTATCGACTCACACCCCAACGTCGAATTTAGAGTCTTTAACCCCTATGCGAGGCGAAGCGGGGGCAGTGCTATGCGTATACTTCTAAATCTGGGAGACTTCTCGCGAGTTGATCACCGTATGCACAACAAGATCCTCGTCGTCGATAATCGTGCTGCCATCGTCGGAGGGCGTAACCTCGCAGACGAATATTATGGTCACGACTCTAAAATGAACTTCCGAGATCTTGAAGTTCTTAGCGGAGGTCCACATATTCGCGTTCTCAGTAAAGCCTTTGATCGCTACTGGAACGACCACTGGTCTATTCCCGCTGAGAATCTGCCTGGCTCAGGTCAGTCCAAGCTAAAGCTGAGCTCGTATCAAGAATCTCTGAAACCCTTACCGAGCACGTTAAAACAGGAAGCCGAAGTAGATCGCCACACCGCTTGGATGAAAGCAGCAAAATCAGCAGTGGGTGGTTACCCCACCCTTCTCGTAGATCGACCTCCTCACAAAAATCCAAATAAGGCCAGCGAAGCCCCCGTTCAAGTAGCCCGCGACCTTCGCAAACTAGTCGACAATGCTAATTCAGAAATCATCCTTATTTCTGCCTACCTCATCCCCACACCTCAGCTAGAGGCTGCTATCGAGAGGGCCGAGAACCGAGGAGTGCAGGTCCGCATTCTCACCAACTCACTACGATCTAACAACCACACCGCCGCCCATGCAGCCTACCGCCGACACCTCAAACAACTCATCAATCATGGAGCGGACCTACACGAGCTTCGCTCTGACGGCAAAGACCGCAGTCGTCATATGCGAGGAATGGCTGGTGATCGTAGTCTAGCACTGCATGCCAAAGCTCTCATTATTGATGATGATAAGGTCTTCATCGGAAGCTGTAATCTCGATGCACGCTCTCTGCGCATCAATACAGAAATGGGACTTATTATCGAAAGCTCAGAATTTAATCATCAATTGCGTGAAGCAATGAAACTCGACTTTCACCGACGAAATGCTTGGCATGTGCAAAAGCAAGCCGACGGCAGCCTTCTCTGGGTTGGCGACGACCAGAGTCTCAAAAGCCAACCTGCAGGCTCTCGAATGCAACGCATCGAAGACTGGATCCTATCTCTTCTACCTATCGAAGCCGAAATGTAAGATTCGCCTGTGGCAACAGGCCTACGCATCCCCCCTCGCTTAGTGAGTGTTCCCTTTCTGACTTACCCTTCTTGGTAAAATATTACTTTCTAACTTCATCTTGAAAATTCCAAAACCTATATTATCCCGAGTGTTCGAGCCCTGGTTGAAACGCATTACCATCATTTCACTCTCCCTCTTATGCCTTTACGTTATCGGCGGATTTCTTGGTGTGCCATTGGCTCTTCGTCACATCGCCCTTGCAAAAGTGAATGATAAAATCAACGGTAATTTAGAGGTCGAACGCTTTCGCTTCAACCCCTTCACTTACGAACTGAAAATTGAGAATTTCAAAGGTAAGACCAGTGAGGGCCAAGTAGTCACTTCTTTTGCCCAATTCAGGTTCAAACTCAAGCTGACCTCGCTTTTCAGCGATCGCTATATCGTGCCTCTACTCATTTTGGATCAGCCAAACTGCAACCTGCATATCAGTCAATTCGGCCAAACCAATCTCGCCACTCTTTTCAAATCCAAAAAACCATCTCCCACCCAGAATCGCGACGCCTCCTTCACCATCCCAAACCTATCAATAGAGCAGCTCGAAGTTCGCAATGCCGGCCTCAGATTATGCATAGATACCGGTGACAACTCCTTCAAACGCGACGTCAAAAACATTTCTTTTGAGGTGAAGGATTTCAATACCGACGCAAGTCAAGACAACCCCTACCGCCTGAGTCTCAGCACCAACAAAGATGAACAATTAGAGGTCACAGGCTCAATACGTCTGGATCCGCTAAGCTCGGTAGGCAGCGTCTCACTGAAATCTCTGAAGCTCGCTGATTTTACCACTTTTCTCAGTATGGCAATTAATGCTGAAGTGACCAGTGGCAACCTGAATGTATTCTTTGACTATTTGTTTCGACCACTAGCTAAGGAGCCTCAGTTAGGTATCGCTCAAGGTGAGCTATCCCTTGAAAAGTTTTGTCTCGCAACATCAGTCGACAACCAAGCAACACACCGAATCAACGCGCTTCACATGGATGGATTCTTCTTCGACTTGGTCGGCCAATCGATGCATATAGATTCACTTCATATCGATGGAGCTTCATCTCTACTAGTAAGAGACAACAAGGGAGAAATCACCCTAATCCAAAAAGCAAATCCTCAACAAGCCAACCACAAATCACCAATAAACCATCCTGAACACAATGAGAAAAACAAACGCCATAAACATGTTCAAACCAGAGTAATCGCAGCAGGCAAGGACATCGGCGAAGTGATCAATAAAACCATTAAGCTCACACAAAAACTCGGCCGCAACAACAACGACACCACGACAAATCAAAACCCAATCGCGATCAACTTGAATGAATGTGTCATCAGCAATGGCGAGTTCATCATCCATGACAAATCAGTTCAACCTGCAGTTAAGCTTGGGGTCAAAGATATCACGATGACCATGGGACCTTACATAAGCCCAGAGGAACACCCACTTGAGCTCAATTTAGCAATGACCCTTGCGGGTAATACCTCTGGCAGCATACAACTAAAAGGCAGCACACTACCTGCGAAACCTTTCAAATCTACTCACCTAGAGCTAACCGCAAACAATGTCAGCATGCCATGCTTCGCCGGCTACAGTGTAGCGGCACTCGGTTACGCTCCAACGGATGGAGGCATCAAGGCTCAACTAGAATGCCACATTAATAACGGTCTCATTGAAGGCTCTAGCGGATTAGAAATTGAGCAGATGCAATTCGGTCCACGAATACAGGGCTCGGATGCACCACACCTCCCCTTAAAGCTCGCTATTGCAATCCTCAAAGATTCAAACGGCATGGTCACCCTCGATATTCCCGTGAGCGGTGACATCAATCATCCCAAGTTCTCTTATGGTAACATGGTCACCTACGCCATCCATAATGTGATCACCAAGATTGCAACTGCGCCCTTAAGTGTATTGAGCGGAATCTTTCCCGATGGTGATGGCGTTGAGCAGGATTTTATCGAATTTGAAGCCGGTCAAGCAAGCCTCCCTAAGGGGGCTGCTGGCATGCTTACCAAACTCGCCAAGATTATGGAGGCTCGTCCAGGTCTAACGGCTCAGCTAAGCCCCTCGTTTGCACTCAAAGAAGATACCGAAGCCCTTGGTGAACTTCTCTTCGAACAAAGCATAGCCGCGCTCATCGCCGAAGGAGAGGACCGCAATAGCGCTATCAAAAAACTCCACAAAAGCCTGTCAAAAAAAGAGCGGGCCCCGGGCTTTTTGCCAGATCACAAAGAAATGGAAGCAGCAGACCGCAAATCCTTCCATGTGACACAAGCTGACTTACTCAAGCTAGCTGAAGACAGAGCTAGAACGTTGCGTGAGCTACTGATAACTCAGAGCGGCATCAACGCATCCCGCATAGAGATCAATGCGCCAGCCGAATCGACATCCACACGAGTGCGCATCGCATTTGACGTTGCCAAAAACTAGCTGCTGACAAAACATGTACCTCAGCCCAGCCATCAAACTACGGGCTGGATAACAAGAGACTACTCAAGATCCATAGTAGCTCTAATGATATCTGGAAATGGGCAAGCGCTGAGAAGATCACCGCAGAGTATCAAATCAGCTCAGCCCAGCTAGATCACTTTCATTCATTCTACGGAATGCCTCGACTGGTAACAGGCGATAAGAAGCCATCACCATTTTCCGCTATCTACTCAATCCCGGCTCTCGAGGAGATCCTCCAGACAGTGCCAGAGCTAAACGACTAATATGTTCATCTCTGAGGAAGAAGCATTGCGAGCCGTCTTTAGTGAAGGCGTGAGGCCAAGCCTGAAAGCGTTCCAGCGCTACAGGCGCGAGCTTAACCTGCCTCATTATCTATTTGGCCGAAGACGCGTCTATGACCTCGATGAACTAGAGGACGCTATCAAGCAAATGAAGCGACCCAAACCAGAGGCATAAACCTCTTAACAATTTCTGGCTGGCGACTCTAGTCATCGGTCGCCCAACAGTTGGGAAAGTCTCTCTATCGCGGTGAATCGCCAAACGCTCACCATTAAGCGGTAGAGAGGCTTTTTTTTGCCCCTAGGTGGCGAAAAGTGGCTACGATATGGCTACGACAAATGCCCACCCTTTCATCAAAGACTCGCAAGTCATTGATAGTCAAAGAGCCGCTGATGAGAATTGAACTCATGACCTATTCATTACGAGTGAATTGCTCTACCCCTGAGCTACAGCGGCCTATGCCTATCTCAAGCACGACAAAATCTGTTTATCATAGAAAAATTAGCTGGCAAGCCCAACAATACCAGCGGCGAGGACATCTCGACAAAGATCCACAGATCGCTTATTTGTTCTGCGTGAACCCGACTCTCCATGCAGATTTCTTAACACAGTCGAAGGCTCGGCGCTATCTACTTGGTATTTCCGGAGGCCGGGACTCCGTGGCACTTCTGCACCTGCTACTTGATGCTGGATACCGAAACATCGTATTATGTCATCTGAATCATAGCTTAAGAGGTCGGGCTTCTGGCCAAGATGCCGCACTGGTATCGAGACTTGGTAAGAAATACGATCTTCAATGCGAAACGGAACGAGTAAACATCCCCAAGCAAATGTCACAAAAAAGTGGCAGCATGGAGCTCCTAGCTCGAAATGCTAGACACCAATTTTTTGCTAATTGTGCTCGCAAATACCGATGTAAACGCATTCTACTGGCACACCACGCCGACGACCAAGCAGAGACAGTTTTATTTAATTTACTGAGAGGCTCCTACGGACTGAAGGGCATGCATTTTTCTACCACTCATCATATTAGTGGTAAAGAGCTAGAGTTACAGCGCCCGCTTCTCGAGATCAATCGGGAAGACATCAACGAATATCTAGAGCATCACAAAATCGCCTACAGAGATGATGCGAGTAATGCAGAGAGCATCACTACACGCAACCGCATCCGCAACGAGGCGATACCCTTACTAAATGAAATCATGGGACGTGAGGTGCGCCCTGCTATCTTAAGAGCAACAAGTGCATCCCAAGCTCAACAAAGCGGGATCAATAGCACTCTTGAGACACTGCAATTAAATGATCCACAGGGACGCCTTTATCTCCCCAAAATCGTGCAATTATCCCCTGCCATGCGATCAAGCGCCATACATCATTACTTGAAGGCTCATGATATTTCCGACATTAACCTAGACCTGCTAGCCAAGTGCGATGAACTGATCACGAGCAAAGACAAAGCCAAAGTAAACCTACCTGGCGGCAAATTCCTCAGAAGAAAAGAAAAGCGAATTTTCATCAGCTGAATCGACATGAGAGCTATTATTCAACGCGTGTCAAAAGCCAGTGTCTGCATCAAGGGCGAAGCCTCGGGCCAAATTAAAGATGGGCTACTCATCCTACTCGGTATTGTCGACGGCGATACGGAAGATGATATTGACTGGCTCGTAGGCAAAATCACACGGATGAGGATTTTCAGCGATGATGATGGCAAAATGAACAAATGTCTCGGAGACATTGATGGTGAGCTGCTAGTCGTTAGCCAGTTCACCCTTCATGCAAGTACCAGGAAGGGAAACAGGCCGTCGTTCACAAAAGCAGCCCGACCAGAAACAGCCATTCCACTCTACCAAGCTTTTCTTGTCAAAGCTGAGCAAGCTAATGGCAAACCCTGCGCTTCAGGTGAATTTGGCGCAGACATGCAAGTCAGCCTTATCAACGACGGGCCGGTCACTATCATGATCGACACCCAGCTGAGAGAATAACGGCAACCGTCGTGGATCGACGTCCCTAATACTACTTCTTAAGGCGCAATGCCGTACCGCAGTAGGTGCAATAAAACCATTTATAGACAAGCAACTGCATTGCTGTCGGCAAAATGTATCCTATGCCCTTCACATGATGAGCCTTCTTATGCTTAGTGCATTTTTTAGGCATGAGAGGCGGCTGCCGACAAACAACACAGCGAGCCTTCGTCCCGAAATGGAAATAGACTGCCGCCGATGTCATCAGCAAAAACAACAAACCAATGACCCAGATCATAACCATGGAAATATTAAGATCAGTTTTATATAGGAACAAACCAATCAAGGAGATCATATTGACAACCAATATCGCCACAAAGACTATAGCCGATAAAGCAGCCACACGCATAATACTAGCATGAGGATGAAAAACACCTTTGATGAATTTTCTAGATCTGGAGTCAACGCCTTGGTTTAGTTCTTCGGATAGAGCTAAGGCATCTTTCGCAGGAGCTCGATCCAGCGGCTGAACGTATTGAACCGTTGAATCTAAATCATCAAAATTTCGAATACGCGAAGAATTGAGTCCAGCACGCGCAACCTCATCCTTTCTGAACATAGAGTCCGCCTTTCCGAGTGTTGTCATGATGTTGATTTTCACATCTCCTTCACACTGATTAAGCAAAATTCCAGTTGAGATATCATCAAACGATAAGTCTTGCTCTGCCATAAGGTGAGGATCAAGCGGCTCGGCTACTGGAGACAAACTAAGCATCTCCATCATGTCTTCATCTTTCTCGAAATTGACAAGTTCGGGCGTCGGAGCTTTTGGTTTCCGACTCAATTTCTTGGCCGATTTACTATCTGAAGCGCTCGTTTTGAGGTCTTTATCCTTAGTCACCTTCTCTCCAGCAGAATCGGCATTCTCAGCAGCCAATTTTTGCCATTTTTTAATACTAGCCTGAGAAGGGTCTTTGGGCATGAGCCCAAGAAGATGGTTTGCTTTAGCCAATTCCTCAACAAGGTCCTGTGAATCAGCCTCTTTGAGCTCAGACACATCAAGGTAGCCCACCGCTTCAAGCAGTTCGATGGCCTTGGCTGGAATGCCTGAAATGGTGTCTAATTTTGGCATGATAACAGAGTGATGATACGTTCACCTGAGAGTAAATTATAAGATAGCAAAGTGACCACCACTAGCAAGTAGCTTATCGATACTTCGGCTAATCAAGTGGCTCAATCAAGAGAGGCCTGCATTTCCTCAAGCTGCTTGAGTTTTTGCGCCCACTCCTCTCTCCGCGCCTGCTCTCGCTCAACAAGCTCGGCTGGAGCTTTGTCGACAAAGGCTTTGTTGCCCAGCTTGCCATCACATTTCTTCACCTCCATTTCGACTTTGACGATCTCTTTATGCAATCGAGCTTTCTCAGCCTCTACATCTATCAAACCCTCCAGAGGCATGTATACTTCACCCACATCAGTGACCGCAGCAGGAGTTCCCTTATCCGCATCGTAGTCATCCCTCATCTCCACTTCGCCTCCAGCAAGAAGGCCTAGCACATCCGTCTCTTCGGCTAGCCATGGCTTGGATTTGATAATGATAAACTTAACGTCCTTACGAGTGGCTACGTTATATTCAGCCTTTAAGTTACGCATTCTTCCTGCTGTCGTGTAAATTGCCTCCGCTTGAGAGGAAGCGTCAGCCGCACAAGCACCTTGAACAAGCGGCTTTGCTGCATATACTTTCTGCATTACAAACTCACCATCAGCCACATAAGACATACGAATAGATAGCTCTTCGGTTATATGAGGCATGTAAGGATGCAGCAACTGTAAGTATCGGCTCATCACCGCATCAAAAACAGACAGCGTAAGCTCACGAGCTTCTGCAGAGGCTGTATCGCGTAGATCGCCTTTAACGGCCTCCAAAAACTTATCACAGAACTCACTCCAAAGAAAATCATAGAGCTGCTGGCCGACATCATTAAAGCGATAATCCGCATAGGATTTATCTAGACTGAGTGCCAGTTGATCAAGCTTGCCAGCTATGTCGAGGTGATAGGGTCTCAGCCCTTCTGTCGGCATCTCAACTGTTCCTCGCTGCGTATCAGAACTATTCGCCATCTGGCGAAAACGACACGCATTGTAGAGCTTGTTGGCAAAATTCCGCCCTTCCGCAACCAACTGCTCATCAAACCTCACATCTGTGCCTACAGGAGCTGTGCGCATTAAGCCAAAGCGAAGCCCATCTGCACCATACTGATCCATAAGGTCTATCGGATCAGGCGAGTTACCCAGCGACTTGCTCATCTTGCGCCCCTCCAAGTCACGAATAATGGATGTAAAAAAGACGTTTTTAAACGGCAATTGATTCTCAAACCGATAGCCAGCCATGATCATGCGCGCGACCCAAAAGAAAATAATGTCTGGCCCAGTTACGAGATCCGTCGTCGGATAAAACTTATCCCTAGTGGGCTCATCCATCGTGGAAAATGGCCATAGCCATGAGCTAAACCATGTGTCCATGACATCCTCATCACGAACCCAACTACCACCATCATCAGGGGCTTCCGCACCGACAAAAATATCGCCGGCTTCAAGGTCAGTGACATCGAGTGATTCGGCAGCCTGAAGCTCCCCCACTTTCTCTTGCCGATACCACACAGGTATTTGATGACCCCACCAGAGCTGGCGACTGATGCACCAGTCTTGAATGTTCTCCATCCAGTTGGCATGAGTCTTAGCCCAACGTGCTGGACGGTATGTAATATCGCCATTTGCTACTGCATCTGAAGTTTCCTTTACACATGGGTATTTAAGAAACCACTGCATTGAAATACGTGGTTCAATCGGCACATGAGCACGTTCGGAGAAGCCCACATTATTGTCATACTCTTCAACCCGAATAAGCAATCCAAGTTCTTCGAGCATCTGGGCTGCTTTCTTACGAGCGACGAAGCGATCCAAGCTATCGAGCTCTGGGCACTCCGGGCAATTCACGGTGCCATCGGGGTGTAGCACATCGATGATCTCGAGATTGTGACGCTGGCCAATTTCAAAGTCCGCCTTGTCATGCGCGGGTGTGATTTTTAGAGCGCCCGTACCAAATTCTACATCGACGTGATCATCCGCGATAATTTCAATCTCGGCTTCAGGGAATGGTCGTCTGACTTTCTTACCAATCAAGTGGGAGAAGCGCTCATCTTTTGGATTCACGGCTACCGCTGTGTCACCCATAAGTGTCTCCGGACGAGTTGTAGATATCTCAAGAAACTCACCTGGGGAATCGACCAACTCGTACTTCATAAAGTAGAGTTTGGACTTCTGTGGCTGCATGATGACCTCCTCATCAGATAATGCCGTTAGTGAGACAGGACACCAGTTCACCATCCTCTTACCACGGTAGATAAGGCCTTCATGGAAAAGCTCCGTGAACACACGGCCAACTTCGGCAGAGTAATCGTCATCCATCGTAAATCGCTCTCGGTCCCAATCACATGAGCACCCCAAGCGTTTAAGCTGCTGGATAATGATACCTCCATGTTTTTCTTTCCAATCCCAGACTCGCTCCAGAAATGCCTCACGTCCCAGATCACGGCGCGTCTTGCCCTCTTTTTCCCGCAGCTCACGCTCTACTTTAGCTTGGGTGGCAATACCTGCATGGTCTGTTCCTGGAAGCCAGAGAACCTCCTTGCCCTGCTGACGCGCACGCCTGCACAATATATCCTGAATGGTATTATTTAATACATGTCCTAGATGTAATATCCCCGTCACGTTGGGTGGCGGAATTACAATGGAATAGGCCTCTTTTTCTGAAGTTTCGTCAGCATGAAAACAACTGTGCTCCAGCCATGCAGCATACCATTTTTTTTCAACTGCTTGAGGCTCGTAGGCTTTGGGAAGCTCGGACATGGCGCGGGTTCTGCCAAAGTCACCCCTATTTGTAAATGTCAAAGGCGCTACATTGCCAGTAAGCCATGCTAAAAAATTCTGTGCATACGTGAATTAGGCACTAAAACGACTCCATGACGACGACCATTCTTGCTATCGAGTCCAGCTGTGATGAGACCGCTGTGGCCATCCTTCGCTACGATGGTGAGCATAGCCACATCCTATCATCCGAAATATCGTCTCAGATCGACATTCACCGCGAGTTTGGCGGAGTCGTTCCCGAATTAGCCAGCAGAAACCACTCACTGCATTTGAGGCCACTGATTGACTTAGCGCTCAAGAATGCGAGACTCCAAATTGATAATATTGATGCTTTCGGCGCAACCTCAGGCCCAGGCCTAGCCTCGTCGCTACTGGTGGGAAACACCACAGCAAAAGCTCTTTCGATAGCAACCGGTAAGCCCTTCATCTCGGTCAATCACATGGAGGGACACTTACTCTCCCCGTTCTTAGCCTCAGCTAATATTGAATCTAATCTCGCACTCATCGTCTCTGGCGGACACACCATGTTGATCCATATGAAAGCATTCCGTGATTATGCCTTACTTGGCAGCACTCGTGATGACGCCGCAGGTGAGGCCTATGATAAAGTTGGTAAAATGCTCGGCCTCCCCTATCCCGGTGGTCCCGAAATAGAAAAACAAGCGCGCCATGGATCTGCCACAGCCTTCCAATTCCCCCGCTCCATGATCAAAGATGGACTTGGATTTTCGTTCTCAGGCTTAAAGACCGCAGTCCTCTACCAACTCGAAAAGCTCTGTCCAGAAACAGGAAAAGCACCTGAAGATTCAATACCGGATCTATGCGCCTCTTTTCAACAAGCAGTTATCGACATTCTCGTGTACAAGACCATGAAAGCCGCAGAGCAGGCAAACGAAGATCTGATCACCGTTTCTGGCGGAGTCTCATGCAACCACGCACTGCGTGAGGCAATGCAACAAGCCTGCAACTCGCAGGGCAAGCAATTGCTCATTGCTCCCCCACATCTCTCAACAGACAACGCCGCAATGATTGCATTTGTGGCACTGCAATATCAGCTTGCAGGACTTCACTCAGACATCAAAGAAGACATCAATCCCAATTTGACGCTCGTTCGCTAGATCAAACGAACGATCCCAATTTAAATGAAAGTGCCTGCACATTAATCACACGCTCGAACACAACATTCTCAGAACCGAGCTCTTGCACTTTTGCAGAAAAAAGACTAAGAAATATAAAGTATTTTTAATCAGCAGAAATCTGCACCCACCATGGAAACAAATCAGACAAAGGAATCGAACCATTTGCAGGAGGATAATTCTGACATCAAAAAGACTTCCGACAGCGAAGCTGTGCCCGAGCCTATTCCAGGGCGCGCCACAGACGCGAATGGGGTGGTTGCTTCTGCGAATACAAATCAGACTAATAACAGTCTCATAACAACCTCGCTCATCGTTCTCATTGTATTCCTGCTTTTCATTATGTTGATGCTTTCAATCGGCGGCAAGTCATCCAACTCAGCAGCCAATAACCATGGGCTCACAGCCCTCGAGCTCAATAACCAGCAACTGCGCAACCAAGCGAATGCAGAGCGCTCAAGAAATGGCCTGCCACCACTACCACCCAGCTCTCACAGCGCTTTCACAACCGCTGAGCGGCTCAGTAAAGACGCGAGCAGCCTTGCTTCGCTTGCAAGCAGCTGGGAAGCCGAACTTGCGGCCAAAAATACAGCCATCTCAGAACTTCAGGCTCAGATGGCGTCAAGGGATGACAATACCAGACAACTTTACAACCAAATCTCGACACTCACTGCAAAAGCAAATCAATCCACTGAGGTAGCAGACCAACTCGTTCGTCTCAGTGAAGAGCTAAAGTTTGCAAATGATCAAATCGAAACTTACCGCATCCAACTCAGCGAGCTTCAGGGACGCCCAAGCAATGATCAGCTCGCTAATCTGAGGAAACAACTTAACGAAAGCCTTGATCTGAGCGGCAAATTACAATTGAAAATCGATGAATTGATCGAAGCTGGCAATGGTAATGTTGACAATAAAAACTACGACCAGGCACTAGCAGAGATTGAGACTCTACGTGGCGATAACCGCAAACAGCGATACGACATACAACGACTGAGAGCTGAGCTGGATCACTCCAGCCTCTTTATCCAATCCCAAAAAGATCTCCCTGCAGAGGCCGCTCGCTTATTTACTAAGCTTACCACCCTAGAAAATGCAAATCTCGAGCAACTCACTGCAGCCTACGAGGATATCCGCAATACAATGAATGCTGAAATCATTCACCGGCAAACCTTTGCCAAGGGATCAGCTAAAATCACCTTTGATCGAGAAAAGATCATCGAAGACATTCTTAAAAAGCGCCAAGACCGAAAATCCCTTTTTCTTGTCATAGGCTACGCGTCGGTATCGGGCAATAATCCAAGCAACCGCGAGTTATCAGCCAAACGAGCCACCAGAGTAGCTTCACTGGTGAAAATCCTCAAAGCCGATGACCAACAAGTTAAGGCCGTCTATTTAGGTGAAACCAAACGGTTTTCACCCGACGCAGAGATCGAAAATCAGATTTGTGAAATCTGGGAAATCAAGATCTAAGTAAGGTGGCCCACAAGCCCGTCATGAACTGGATTTAGTTCATCGACTGCCTAGCTGCCTTGATCGTATTGGATATCAACATGGCAATAGTCATTGGGCCAACACCTCCTGGCACTGGCGTGATAGCCGAGCATTTAGCAGCGACTTCATCGTAAGCTACATCTCCCACGAGACGATATCCCCGCTTAGCACTTGGGTCATCAACACGATTGATTCCAACATCAATGATTGCAGCTCCGTCTTTGACCATATCAGCAGTGACAAACTCGGGCATACCAATGGCAGCCACAATGATGTCAGCACGACGGCAAACCTCAGCAAGCTCCTTTGTGCGAGAATGGGCAACGGTGACTGTCGCATTGCCATTTTTGCTCATCAGCAACAGCGCCATAGGTTTACCGACGATCATACTACGACCTATCACGACTGCCTCAGCACCTGAAGTTTCTACCCCAGCTTCTTTGAGTAATCGCATGCATCCAGCCGGAGTACACGGCACAAAGCCACTAGCATCTTCCAGCGCAAGCTTAGCTACATTCACAGGATGAAAACCATCCACGTCTTTAGCGGGGTCTATCGCTTTGACGATAGCATCTTCATTAATCTGCGGTGGCGGTGGCGACTGCACCAAAATACCATGTATGAGAGGATCCTCATTTAACTCATGAACCACTGCAAGCACATCGTCTTGAGATGCATCAGCAGGCAGCTCAATTTTACGAGAATGTAATCCAAGCTCGGCGCACTTCCTCACCTTAGATCCAACGTAAACTTTAGACGCTGGGTCTTCCCCTACTAAAACCACGGCTAACCCTGGCGTTACGCCATCTGCTTTGAGCTGTTGGATATCATCTACGCACTCTGCTAAAACTTTTTCAGCCACTGCTTTACCGTCAATTATCTTACTCATGAATCGTATTTTCTATTGGTTTATTTATGGGAGCTTCCATTAAGCGTATTCTGCACCTTCTTGCGATAGCGCTCAAACTCTTCGGCGTCCAACTTTGTAGGAACGTTAATAGCATGACCGACATATACCGTTATCTTACTGAAAGGTTTTGGAATATAAAATCTATCCCAGCTATTAAGTCGCCAGCTAGACGAATGCTCAAATCGCACAGGAATAATCGGCACGCCTGACGACTGAGCAAGCTTAATCACACCCGGCTGCAACTCATAACGAGGCCCCCGTGGACCATCTGGCGTAATAAATAGCTGCTCGCCTGCTTTGAGCGCTTTTTTGAGTGCTATCAGAGCGGCAACACCCCGGCGTGAACTGGAACCACGGACGGTTTTAACTCCAAAGCTAGCAACCAAAGATTCAATAATCGCACCATCCTTACTGGCACTTGCAAGCGCACTGGCTTTGGCACTACCACTGTATCTTTTTTTGGTTAATGGTGATGCAAACAGGCAGTTATGCCAAAATATCCAAATTACGGGAACACCTTCCTTAGCCTTTGTTTTTTGCCCACTTGGATCATTGACCTCATACCTCAAAGTGAGACCAACAACGCGCATCAACAATGCGGCTAGCTTTCCTGCTAGCCAGTGTAATTTGGCACCTCTAATTTCTGCGCGGTCGCTCATGATGATAGGCCCAAAATAACCTTAAAGGAATCCTGGCAGGTGCAATGTCTCAACAAGATATTGCTGCTTAGCAAGCATCTCCTGATAAAATGCATGCGCCTCATCGTCGGGCTGACATTGGGTATCAGGGTCAGGTGCTACAGCATAGCTCACTATTTCTTGAAAACTAAGATCTTCACCATTCTGCCGAAAGAATGCCACCGCAGCTTGCAGTGCGGCACCAAGAGCCGCCCCTT
>ENA-UOYH01000038-UOYH01000038.1-marine-metagenome-genome-assembly--contig:-NODE-38-length-56061-cov-4.451647_pt1 | contig 56061 bp, 49 predicted proteins | sample MGYA00238175_ERZ767261 | MGnify/ENA primary metagenome ERZ767261 (study PRJEB28946, sample SAMN06267185) | marine metagenome | isolation source: Columbia River Estuary | place: USA:Columbia River Estuary...
GAGTTGAAGTAGAGACCCAATTGAAGAGTCCAAATTGAAGACCTAGCGGATAACTGAGTGGACGACCAGTCGAGTCTCCAAACGGAAACCCAAGTAATACACCAACCCAAGATGTTCCTAGCAGAGATGAAGTCGAATCCTGTTCTATCGGCCAATAGGATGGAGATGGAGAACGGACAAGCCTGCAAGGATGCCCAGTGATCGAGAGCGAGTGACCTATCTTAGCGGAATGCGATAACTAGATCGGCCAATCTGGTAAGTCGTAAAGCGCAGTGATATGGGCGCATGATCAAGAAAAACAGGGAGAAGAAATTGGTGGTGTGACTTGATGATGAATGAATGGAAAGCATTGATGCGTCCAGTCCGACAGTTGCAGCTGCAAGTTGTGCAGCAGCGCGTGTCGAACTGAGGGGAGTATCAGCAGATAGCTGAAAATGCTTTTGTAACTGATATGTTCCAACTTAGCTGGATCGTATATTCAGATTATGTCTGGCGCGTCACTGCAGAATTCTTGTAATGATGGTAGATGGCGCACGATCTAGGTATCGTGTGTTATACGTATGTAGAGTATAATAAGAGCTCTCGAGAGAGAGCTCACAAAGCAACACAATTCTTTTTGCGTTGGCTTCTCCAACCAAGCGTCTTACTCTTGTCATGCCTCCCCAGCCGGGTAACCAACCGTTTGAAACTTCTGGTGAACTCAAAATTGCAGTTTGAGACGCCAATCTAAAATCACAGGCTAAGGCGAGTTCTAAACCTCCTCCCATGGCGTAACCATTGATAAAAGCAACGGTAGGTTTACCAATCGTTTCTATTTTGTTATTGATTTCATTTCCAAATTCTATCCACCGTTTTACTTCATTTTCTTCTAGTGTTTCAAATTCCTTGATATTTGCTCCAGTTGAAAATGCTCTTTCTCCTGCACCTTTGAATAGAATGACTTTTACCTTTTTATTTTCTTTCGCAAAATCTATGGAATTGTTTAAACCTTCCAACATTTCGAAGCCCATACAATTCATTTTTTGCGGATAATTGAGTGTGATTGTCAACAATCCCTGCTTTAATTCTGTGATGATAAAATCTGTCATATTTTAACTTCTTGTTGCAATAATCCTAATTTGCAATATTTAAAAATGTTGGCATCATAGGTTTTGATTGGACCTTCGATAATTGGCATAAAATCCATCATATCTAAAACATCCTTTTGTAAATCTACACCTGAAGCAATTTCCTTAAGTAGTAATCCTTTTGGTGTTAATTGGAATAGTGCTCTTTCGGTTACATACAAAACTTCCTGTCCGTTTTCTAAGGCATATTCACTTGAAAAGGTAATCTGCTCTACATTGTTTATGAACTTATTGAATTTTCCTGGATGGCTAATTTCAAGTCCTTCTTCTGTAATTTCTTGTTGCGATTTTACTGCAAACGAACCACAGAACACCACTTTTTTAGCATTTTGTGAAATGTCTATAAATCCACCACAGCCGGTTAATATATTTCCAAATCGACTTGAATTTACATTTCCAAATTGGTCAATTTGCGCAAAACCTAAGAAGGTAATATCCAATCCACCACCTTGAAAGAAATCAAACTGATAACCGTCGTCGACAATAGAAGACGGATTGTACATGGCCCCAAAATTTAATCCAGTAGTGGGAATTCCTCCTGTGGGACCTTGTTCAATCATAAACGTAAGTTTGTCTGCAATGCCTTCTTCTTGTGCCACAATGGGTACTCCATCTGCCATACCATAGCCTAAATTCACAAAAGTTCCTGCCCGAAGTTCTTGAGAAGCTTTTCGCATAATGATTCGCTTCAATCCTTCTAATTTTAAATCTTCAGAAGTGTATGGCTCATTTCTATCAACCAATGCTTTATCAAATGAAGAAATAAAAGTCATCTCCTGAGTTTTATCTTGCACTACATAATCGATAAATACCCCGGGAACTTTTACGCTTCCTGGGTTGCAATTCGTATTGTTTATGTTTTTTACCTGAGCAATTACAATTCCGCCATTAACTTTTGCGGCTTGTGCAATGGAGAGCATAGAGAAAAACCCAACTTCTTCTTCCATAGTTAAATTACCTTCTGCATCTATAGACGTTCCTCTAATAATCGCAACATCTACTTTTAAGGATGGATAGAAAAGATAATCTTCATTTTGTAAACTCACATGAGAAACAAAATCTTCTGTGGTGTTGCTATTTATTTTTCCACCTTCAACATCTGGATCTACAAAAGTTTTTAAACCAACTTTAGTAATAACACCTGGCTTACCAGATGCACTCGCCCTCATTAAATGACTCAATACACCTTGTGGTAAATTGTATCCTTTTATTTTATTTTCATTCGCTAATGCCGACATTTTTGGAGCGTTCCCCCAAAATCCACCAATATTGGTATCAATCAAACCTTCGTGTGCTATATGATTCAAGCCTTTTGTATCATTGTCTCCAATACCACAAGGGTGTACCGTTCTTAGGCCAACTGGTTGTCCTGTTTTTTTGAATCGTGCTCCCAAATGTTCCATCACTTTATCAGGTACCGCATGTCCTGCACCTGCACCACCAAAAACAACGGTATCCCCATCCTTAATATCAAGTACTGCTTCTGCTGCTGATACTATTTGAAATTTATTCATTTTACACGTGTAATTTTTTAATAACTATTGTATTCGTAGTCGTTCTTGTCTTAGAACAATAACGATACACTTCATTTAATTAAGAAGTATTTTTCATAAATTCGAGGCTTATCCCACCCAATCACCAGGTGTGGCTCCCATTTTAATTAGTACAGATTTAGTTTCCATAAACTCGTCAACTGCGTGCGGTCCTAATTCTCTTCCCAAACCACTTTGTTTCATTCCACCAAATGGAATTTCAGGATACCCAGACATCCAGTTATTTACCCAAACAGTTCCGGCATCAATATTACGTGTCATGTACATGGCAGTATCAATGTCTTTTGTCCAAACACCTGCCGAAAGTCCGAAATCAGTTCCATTGGCAATATCTAAGGCTTCTTGAGCTGTTTTAAAGGTTAGGATAGAAAGTACAGGTCCGAATATTTCTTCACAAGCAATATCCATATCAGGCGTTACATCAGAGAAAATAGTTGGTTCAATAAAGGATCCTCGGTCACTTTTTAATGCCTTTCCTCCTAATGTTACTTTTGCGCCTTGGGCGATTCCAGATTCAATATACTTCATGATTTTATCAAACTGGTTGTTATTGATAATAGCTCCTACTTTAACGGTAGGATCTAAGGGATCGCCAACCTTAACTTTCTTGGCATGAGCAATTACTTTCGCTTCAAATCCGGCTGCAATATCTTCGTGGATAATGATTCTACTTCCACTATTACAACACTCTCCCATATTAAAATAAATTCCAAATACGACAGCATCAATAAGCGCATCTATATCGGCATCTGGAAATATAATTTGAGGGTTTTTACCTCCTAGTTCTAATTCTACTTTTTTCAAGTTTCCTGCTGAGGCGCGAACAATATGTTTCCCAACTGCTGTACTTCCTGTAAATGAAATCATATCTACATCATTACTTTCTGCTAGGGTCATTCCAACGGGGTCTCCATAACCCGCTACAATGTTTACAACACCGTCTGGCAATCCTGCTTCTTTTAACATACCACCCAATAACAACGTTGTTCCAGGAGTCATTTCAGAAGGTTTTATGACAGCAGTACATCCTGCAGCTAAGGCTATAGGTAATTTTTGCGAAATAATCAATAGAGGGAAGTTCCAAGGTGTTATCATTCCTACGACACCTACTGGTACTTTTTGCATCATGGCGGTCATATCTCTACCAACATTCGTATTTACATCACCAGCAATATGTCTTGCCAAAGTAGCAGCATAGTCCCAAATTCCAGCAGCCCATTCCATTTCGTCAAGAGCCTGACTTATAGGCTTCCCACTTTCAAGTGTTTCTATTAGTGCTAATTCCTCGGCTCTTTCTCTAATAATGGCAGCAACGTTTCGTATAATTTTTTCGCGATCAACTCCCGTCAAACTAGACCATTCATCACTTTTAAAGGTTTTTTTAGCCACTGCTATAGCTTCTTCAGTATCTTTTTTATTACTTAACGGATATTGACCTATAATAGCTCCATGCCCCGGACTTTCACGTTCAAAAGTTTCATTACCAGACGAATTTTTATAGTGTCCATTAATGAAGTTTTGGTAAATATGTGGCTTGCTAGGTACTTTATATTTGTTCATTTTATAATATTTTTATTTAACTAAATTTTCAAAATTCATGAGAATAACACCTCCAATTACCGCTATAACTACTCCCAAAATAATCACAAAAGCCAATACCCCTAATAACGAGGCGTTAAGCTCCACATCAGAGAACTCTCCAAAAAGTAATGCGCCCCATAGAACAGACACTACTATATTCATGGGCGCCCATATACCAAATACTTTTGCCATTCCAAGATTACTTGTTCCCACAAAAGTACTCCATCCGCTAATAGCCCAAATAAGTCCTCCATAAAAAGAATACCAAAACGTGGTGGAATTCAATCCATCAAAGTCAACGAATATTGAGGCTATTAAAGTCAAAGCAAGCACAGCGATGGTTATGTAAAAAGTTCTCGTTTGTTGCCTTCAATCTTAACATTCTGTGATGGAGCAATCCATGAACCCCAAGCTAGTATTGCCACAAGGGCATAAATAATTTCCATAATTTTTATTTGATTAAGAAAGTTTAATAAATTACTTATTTTTATCAAAGATAGCAAAAAGTATTACACGTGTAATACTTTTTGCTATCTTTTAAACTATATTTGATCTATAAACCAAGGATAATTATTGTTAACCATTGAGAATGCTTATAATTATAGAAATCTAGGATGACACTTAAAATGTATGTTTTTCTATATTTGCACATAAGTTTTTAAAACAACTATTTTATTTTGAAAGTCAACCAAAAATATATAGCCGATCTTCTTAAAATATCGAGGGTAACGGTAACCAAAGCACTTCAAGACCATCCGGACATTGCTATTAGCACTGTTAAGAAAGTGAAAGCATTGGCAGATGAATTGGGATATATACCAAATATTGTCGGCAGGAGCCTATCAACTAAAAAGACAAATACTATCGGGGTTGTAGTGCCGAAAATTAACCATTCCTTTTTTTCAACAATTATAGAAGAAATGTATACCAAGGCTCAAGCTTTAGGCTATCAAATTATTTTAATGGTTTCCTTTGAAAACGAAGAATCTGAACTGGCCAATGTAAAATCCTTACTTTCTATGAATGTAGATGGCATTATCATAGATTCTGTTTCTACTTCAGCCAAAGACAAATCATACGAATTGATTTTAAAGCATCAAAAACCATTAATTTATATCGATCGAAAACCGCGGTCAATAAAGAAGGTGGAAAGCATCGTTTTTGATGACTACAACTTGTCATATAAACTTACAAATCTACTTATTGATAGGGGGTATAAAGACATTATGTATATTACCGGATCGCAAGAAGTAAATATTTGCTATGACAGACTTATTGGGTTTAAAACTGCCATGAGTGATGCAAGGTTAGATGTTCCAACAGATTGGATTTTAAATGCGGATCTCGATAAAGAAAATTCTTATAAAGTGTTTCAAAAGTATCTTGAAAACAATTCGAAATTACCCGAAGCTATTGTTTGTGTTAATGATTTTGTTGCGCTAGGGGTGTACGAAGCCTGCGAAAAAAATCAGATTAAAATTCCCGATGATATAAGTATTGTAGGTTTCGGACACCTAAATATTTCTAATTTAGTGCAACCCCCACTTTCTACAGTAAAACTAGATTTGCAAAAAGCAAGTTTTGTTGCTGTGGAAAAATTAATTGCTATGATAAACGACCAACCATATGAAAAAAATAATATTATTGGCGGGGAAATTATATTTAGAGAAAGCGTAAAATAACCCCTATCTTATTGCATGAATATAACCATCTGAAGACATCACATAAGCCTTTCCTTTATATAAGGCCGTGCAAGATTCCTCTACTTTATTACCCATTTGATACATCCATTTTACGGTTGTTGTACCATCTCCATTTCCTTCGCTATCTACACAGTAAAAATAAGGATCGGAAATACTCGGGAAGTATACATCTCCTTCGCCTCCAATAACTGGACTACTTAATCCAGCACCCAATTGTTTCCAAATTAATTTACCCGTTTCTGCATCTATGCAATATACCACTGCCTCAATACAAATACCACCTAATCCAAGTCCATGCCAGCAAGACATATATACTTTTCCGTCATGAATTGCCGGTGTAATATTAAAAATATTTTTGCCATCAACAAACTCCCAGATGAGTTCACCCGTTTCTAAATCAATGCATTTATTCTTCACATAAATTCGACCATCTTTAATAATTGCAACACCAGAATCGGTACCAGCACCGTTATACTTCCATAATAATTCACCCGTTTTTTTATCAAACGCTTTTAGATAGTTATCCCAACTTCCAAATATTACCGTATTTCCTTCTACTGCTGGTTCACTACAAACCGATAATGAAAATGGTTTTTTCCAGATCATGGCACCTGTATTGGCATCCAAAGCCCAAGCATATCCATCAACTCCTGGAATGTAAACCATCCCATCAGAACAGGTTGCAGAGCCCCACACCCAGTCCACATTTTGTTTCCAAATAAGTTTTCCAGTTTTGGCATCAATACAATAGAAATCGTCTTCGCCTCCCTGTTGCCCAACATAAATCTTTCCTTCATAATAAGTGGGTGCTCCTGAAATAGAAGCTCCAAGTTCAAATTTCCAAATTTCTTTACCCGTTTGAGCATTTACAGCATATACAAATCTACATGGTGTTCCAAAAAAGATCATATTATCTGCAGCTGTCGGTTTAGATTGATAATAAGCGCCACCAGCTATTTGATCACTAAAAACTCTGTTACCATCCTTTTCAAAACTTGAAATAGCAGATCTTTTCCATACTTCTTCTCCTTTTACATTGATACAATGTGTGTATAAATCAGAATCATTGATTACAATTTTATCATCCTTCATAGACAAATCAGCTAAAATAGGATGGTGACTTACTTGCTTATAGAAAAGTTCTTTTTGTTTTTTATCATTTTTTAATTGCACACCATAAAATGATCCTTTCATGGTTGCAAAAAAGAATTTATCACCTGTAAAAACAGGAGCCGAACGAATCCAATCATCAGCCTCTTTTTTCAGTAAAAGTTCACCTGTATTAATGTCAAACACATAAAAGTTTTTATCTGCACTTCCCACGGCTACTTTCCCTTCAGCTGCAAAAGGCGCTGAAAAGTGTCTATACGATTTGTGCTCTACGTTTTCAACACTATATTTCCATTGTAATTCACCTGAACGCTTATTTAAACAATAAAATGTACCATCATTTGCTCCAAACAACACAAAGTTCCCATGTACAACGGCTTTATCATTAATAGCTCCTTCTGCTCTAAATGTCCAATTGGGTTTTGGTCTATTTCCTAATCTTCTTTCACCTTTCCAAGCATATAAATACCCCTCTAAAGTACCTTGATAAACCCAGCCTTCATTATCTAACAAAGGTTCTGCAAAGGTGTAACCTGTATACATTTCAAAAAGTTTCTGACCTGTTTTTATGTTCTTTGCTATCACACGATCAAATGCCTGTGTAACCGGTGGCTTGTTATGAATATCCTGAACACCAAATGGATATACAACAATCTCTTCGTTGGCAGCAAATGGTGCATGTCCTGCTCTATAATCTACATGACCTACCTCAATTTCTTTTACAATTTCACCCGTTTTTTTATCCACCAAAACAACGTCTTTCGTGGGTCCTCTATTTCCTCTTGCTCCCATTTCACGGAACATAATATGATCTTTCAAAATAACTGGACTCGACTGATTATTTGGAGCATGGTATAATTGATCGCCCATAATTTCTATGAGTTGCTTTGTACTCCAAATAATGTCTCCTGTATTTAAGTCTAAACAGTACATCGCTGTCCTAACTCCTGGAGAGGCCACATAAATGCGATTGTCTTCAATTGCAGGTTTCGATTCCCATGCCAATCCAACGGGAAAAACCCAAGCTTTTTCTCCTTTGGTTGGACCTAAAGCACCTGTGTAACCAGATAAGCCTTCATTCCCTTTATAGGAAGTCCATGGAATTTCTTTCTGGGCTTCCGAATTTATTGGAGTTGTATCATTCTTAAAAGCCAAAGATGCACCGCTACTTACCAATTTTTGATAGGATTCCAAAACAGCATAACCATCATCAATAACCAGACAGGCTTTGTACATTTCTTCATCCGAAAACACCTGAGGCTTATTGCCACTCCATAGATTATTCCATCTTGTAATTTTATTCAATCGATTATCAACAGCTACATAATCGGCTAAATGCACACCCTGTTGTTGTAGGCTTGCAGCCCAAAGTTTCATCTTAATAGCTCTTAATTTAAAATTTACTCTTTTGGTTGGTGATGATTTAAGCTCTAATCGAATTTGATCCAGTTCTGGATCGCCATTAGGGCTTTTAATTGACTGTCCTTCAACAGAAAGCAATACGAACAACGCACCAATAAAGGTAAATAGTTTCTTCATTTTAATTTATGGTTCTAACCTTATTTATTAATCTACAGACCCATCTGCATAAGGCACTGGATTTGTTTTTAGTCCCCATTTGCTAGGTTTTGAACCCATAACATATTCCAATGCTCCACCTTTAACAATATCTTCATGTTTGATCCAAACATTTTTATAGGCTTTCCCGTTTAATTTTACCGACTGAATATATATATTCTCTTCTGATAAATTATGGGCAGTAATTTTAAATTTATTTCCATTTTCTAAATTCATCTCAACTTCTTCTAAAAGTGGCGAACCAAAAATGTAAATTCCGCCCGCTGGATTTACTGGATAAAATCCCATCGCACTAAAAACATACCAGGCAGACATTTGTCCGCCGTCCTCATTTCCAATATACCCGTCGGGTGCTGCCTTGTAAAATTCTTTATCGATTTGATGAATTAATTTTTGGGTTTTCCAAGGCTCGTCAACATAGTTATATAAATAGGCTACATGGTGGCATGGCTCATTACCGTGTGCATAATCTCCAATTAATCCAGACACATCACCAACACTAGATTCTCCTGTATAGGGTAATGTAAAGAGCGTATCAAGTTTGTTGGCCATTGCTTTTTTTCCACCCATCATATCAGCCAAACCATAAACATCATGCGGAACAAACCACAAATATTGCCATGCATTTCCTTCGGTATAATCGCGGTCATGAAAATCTTCTCTGTGATAGGCTCTTGGATCAAATGGTACTCTAAATTTACCATTGTTCAATTTAGCTCTAAAAAATTCGGATTCTTTGTCCCAAACGTTGTTGTAATATTGCCCTCTTTTTAAGAACTCATTTTGAACAGTTATGTTTCCTAATTTATTTGCAGCAAGTGCCAGCGTCCAATCATCATAGGCATGCTCTAAAGTGACTGAAACTCCATTTCTCACTAAATCATTGGGATGATAGCCTTTTTTTAAATAATGCATTTGTCCATAATAGGAAGGGTATATATTTCGACCAGCAGTACTGTCTATTCCTGGTTGATTTGCAGAAATAACCATGGCCTTTAATAAATCTTCAGGCTTGGATTTGGTCAACCCTTTCATATAAGCATCTGCAATAACAGGAAAGGAATGCAATCCAATCATACAGGTGTTTTCATTTTGATACATGGACCACATAGGCAACATTTTTCGCGGGTTCTGCTTTTGAAAATCCAGCATGGTACTTACAATATCTGCTGTTCTTTCTTGATGAATCAGGGTGAAAAGTGGATGTGTCGCTCTAAAAGTGTCCCATAGTGAAAACATGGTGTAATGTGTATAAGCCTTGGTTTGATGAACTTCCTTATCTATTCCTCTGTATTCTCCATTAACATCGTGATTAATTGTTGGATGTATGTTATTATGATACAAAGCGGCATAGAATTTAGCTTCTCTTTCTGGTGTTCCTTTGACAACTAGTTTTTGAAGTTGTTCCTCCCAACTAGCACTTGCATCAGCTTTCACTTTATCAAAATCCCAATGAGGAATTTCAGTCTCTACGTTTTCTAATGCATTTTTCATGGATACGGAAGAAATCGCAATTTTAACCATTACAGCTTCCTCGGCTTCGGTTGTAAAATTAAAAACCACTTTCATTTTTGCTGATGTATGATCTACAGCATCTGCCAAAAACTTTTTACTTTTATTTACATACAACCCTTTAGGATCATAAATGGCCTTAGATTTAAATGGCTTTGAAAATTTCACAGCAAAATATAATTGCCTGTTGGGCGCCCATATCCCACTAGTAATTCGGTAGCCTGTTACCGTTTGATTGTCTTTGATTTGAACATGAGCCAATTTCACACCGCTTCCACCGCCATTAATATGATGCACCAAATCTAACATGATATGAGCATCTTCCGTTTTTGGAAAGGTATATTTATGAAACCCTACACGTTCTGTTGCAGTCATTTCAGCATTGATATTATAGTCTAATAAGCGAACTTGGTAATATCCTGGTTCGGCAGATTCATCTTCATGAGAAAACCGAGATCGGTATCCAGAATCAGGTTCGTCGTGTTTACCAGGTTCTACTTGTATTTTCCCAACTGTAGGTACGAGTAATAAATCGCCTGCTTCTGTCAACCCTGTTCCACTCAAATGTACCTGACTGAACCCCAATAAACTTTTAGCATCGTAATGATAACCTCCAGCGGCATCCCACCCCTTGGTCTCCCAATCTGGTCCAGCGGCAACGGCTCCAAATGGCACCATGGCATGTGGAAAGGTATGTCCATGTCCACCCGTCCCAATAAATACATCTGTTTTATCGGTTAATTTCTTTTGAGACCAAATAGAACCACTAAAACACATTAGAAATAAGAGTGTGTGAATCACTTTAATTTTTTTATCTAATTTAGATTGTAAATAAACCATTTTAGCTAAGTTATTTTAATATATTACACGTGTAAAATTAATCTTATTTTTTCAATACCAAAACATTTATCTGAATACTTTTAATTACAAAATGAAGTTAAACCCATCTTCTGAAATAAAATTATATGATAAATTTTCTATTTTAATAGTACTCTAATGAACAAAATGAAATTGCCTTTTTCATGTTAATCTAATCCCCAGTTTTTATTAGGTTTACTTCCAAGCAGCAAATTCAATTCACCTCCTTTTGAGAAAATGTCATGTGAAAACTTAAAATGTCTCCAATTTTCACCGTTCAATTTAGCGTGTTGTATAAAGATGTTTTCTTCTGAACTGTTTTCAGTAGTGATTATGAATTTATCTCCAGGGTAGTAAGTTGAATTCAATTTGATTTCTATTTCATCAAAAAGTGGTGTGGTCATTTCATAAGAAGAATTTACAGAAGCTCCACCATCCATTTGGAATAGTCCCATGGCCATTAAAACACCCAAAGCCCCCATTTGTCCTTGATCTTCATCACCATTGTAGCCCCCATAAGGAGAGACATCACCAAAGGTAGTTTCTTTTACAGTACGCACCCATTTTTGAGAAAGCCAAGGCGCTCCAGAATAGTTGAACAAATGTGCCATTTGTGTTCCGGGTTGATTTTCATAATCTACCCAACTTTCTGCGTGTTTTCCATGCTCCGTTATAAAGTTATTACCTGTTGCTTTTTCAAAAGAACTATTCAAAAACGCTGTGTATTTTTCTTTACCTCCAAGTAATGCTATCAATCCATCAATGTCGTGAGGAACATAATTTGTATAAATTGCAGAATTACTTTCACAAAATCCAAGCATATTAAATCCTTCCCCTATAGGTTCAAAATTCGAAATCCAAGAACCATCCATGTTTTTAGGGTGGATAAACTTTGTTTCTGGATTCCAAAGGTTTCTGTAATTTTTAGAACGTTCCTTAAAAAAATTGGCATCTTTTGTTTTACCAAGAGCCGTTGATAATTGAGATAAGCACCAATCCTGATAGGCATATTCCATGGTCATGGATGCCCCATCTCTATGCATTCCAGGTTTTTTAATACCTTCAGGAACATAACCTCTTTCTACATAGAAATTCATACCACCACCTTGAGGATTATCTCTATGTTCATATCCTGCACGATCTCTTATACCGCCTTCAAAGGCATTTTTATACAAACCTTCATAGGCCTTTTCAACGTCGTAGTTGCGAATTCCTTTGTTATATGCTGTTGCAAAAAATGAAACGGCCGGATCACCAATCATAACATAGGTGTAGTTTCCACCAGATGGTCCACGAGGAATTAAACCACCATAACGATACATTTCCACCATACTCGCGCAAAACTCATTCATAACTTCTGGATATACCATAGACCATAAAACATTTAAAGTCCAATGACTTCCCCACCAAGCATCAAAATTATATTGATGATGTACTGGAGATCCATCTTTATTTAATGCTACTTGACGAATTTTCTTTTCAATGCCTGTCATATCTGCATACTTCCCATCTACGTCACTCATCACTTTTCTCCCTAATAAAGAATGCCAAAGATCTGTATAAAATTTTATTCTTTGATTTTCAGTTCCTCCTTTAATTTTAATCCGAGATAAATAATTATTCCATTCTTCTTGTGACTCTGAAACAACATCTTCAAAATTCCAATGGTTGAGTTCGGTATCCATATTCAATCGAGCATGTTCTATGTTTGTATAAGAAATGGCTACTTTCATTTGTAAAACATTGTTCTGATCTTTGTCAAAGGCAACATGAGCTCCAATATTTTCTCCTGTCAGTTCATCAATTTTTGCATTAATTAATTTTCCGTTTTTCCAAGTTCCAAAATTCGTGATGGGTTGGTCAAAACGCGCAACAAAATAGACATAAGTTGATTTTGGACGTCGTATGGTAGGGCTCATAATACTATAGCCCTCAATTTCATAATCGCTAATTTTTTGAACATGAGCCGAATCCATTTTAGAATGCCCCAACGCGGCACCTATATCAAAAATCACATGCTTTATGCTATCTTTTGGATACGTGTATTTGTGAAATCCTACCCTTGACGTAGCAGTTAATTCTGCCTTAATATTATAATCTTTTAAAACAATTTTATGATAACCAGGCTTTACAATTTCATCATCGTGACTAAAAGATGACTTATAGATTTCCATGCCTAGATGCCCTTTAAATTTTCCAACTGTGGGCATTACAGGAATACCCGATAGTTGCCAGCCATGTATATGGGAAAAATTTCGCACGTGTAATGAATCGTATAAATAACCAGATTTCCAACTTCCTTTTACTTGGGTATTTGGGCTTAGTCCTACCATTCCAAAAGGTCTTGCTGCTGAAGCAAAGAAAAACCATCGCGATTTGTGCGTGTCTATTTGAGGGTTCACATAATCGATTGGTTCCTTGTAATTTTGAGAAAAGCTTAGATTTGAAAATCCAAGTAAAAATGTAACGGTTAAAATTTTTAATATAAGGTTACGCATAGTTAAATTAAAATTTGTTATTATTTCTAATTGAATGAATTAGAGCTAGCGTTTTTTCTACCTCTTGTTCTAATTTTGCATAAGCTTTATTCGAAATAATTTCTTTTGAAATTAATTGAGATCCCATTCCAACACAAGTTACACCTGCATTAAACCATCCTGATAAATTTTCCTTGTTTGGAGCAACGCCCCCTGTAGGCATTACACTTGTCCAAGGTTGAGGCCCCTTGATTCCTTTTACAAATTGAGGTCCGTATATATCTCCAGGAAATAATTTTACAATCTCACAGCCTAATTCTTCAGCTCTAGCTATTTCAGTCAACGTTCCACAGCCAGAAGACCATAGCACTTTACGGCGGTTACAAGCAATGGCAATATCTTCTCTTAATACTGGAGTCACAATAAAGTTTGCCCCTAAAGCCATATATAAGGATGCTGCAGCTCCATCTGTAACAGACCCAACACCCATAATCATACCAGGTAATTCAGCAATGGCGTACTTTGTTAATTCACCAAAAACTTCATGAGCGAAATCGCCACGAGCTGTGAATTCCATTAACCGAGCCCCACCATCGTAACAGGCTTTTAAAACGTTTTTACTTAATTCAATATCATTACTAAAAAACAGTGGAATCATCCCTGTTTCTTTCATTGCAGTTGCAACTTCTATACGTGTAAATTGTGCCATTATTTTAGTTGTTTATTGAGCTGTTATTTAAATGGATGATTAATAAGGAAGGCTGAGCTAAATGAATAGCCCAGCTATCCAATAAAACAAACCTAATTAATAATCTTCTTTTTTATCTAGCAACTCTTCCGGAGGCATCACCTCCCATTAATTTATTTACTTCTTCAACAGTTACCAAGTTCGCATCACCTTTAATGGTGTGCTTTAAACACGATGCCGCTACTGCAAAATCCAATGCATTTTGATCATCTTCAGGGAATGTTAATAATCCGTAGATTAAACCTCCCATAAATGAATCCCCTCCACCTACTCTATCTACAATATCTGTGATTTGATATTGGCGTGTTTCATACATTTTTGTTCCATCATATAAAACACCAGCCCAAGTATTGTGAGATGCAGAAATTGAGCCTCTCAAAGTTGTAATTACTTTCTTAGCTCTTGGAAATTTTATCATCATTTGCTGACAAACAGATAAAAATGCTTCTGCTTTCACCTCGTGTCCTTGTGTTGTAATATCCAATCCTTCAGGTTTAATTCCAAAGTGCATTTCAGCATCTTCTTCATTCCCTAAAATAACATCACAATAAGATGTTAGTTCAGTCATTATAGTTTCTCTATCTCCATTATAATTCCAAAGTTTTGCACGGTAATTTAAATCGGTAGAAATAGTTAAACCTAATTTGCTGGCAGCCTTTACTGCTTCTAAACAAACATCGGCTGCTCCCTGCGAAATAGCTGGTGTAATACCTGTCCAATGAAACCATTCAGCTCCATCAAATACTTCCTCCCAGTTTATCATTCCTGATTCTATTTCAGCAATGGCAGAATGAGCTCTGTCGTAAACAACTTTAGAACCTCTTGATACTGCTCCAGTCTCTAAAAAATAGATTCCTAAACGATCACCACCATACACAATTTTATCTACTCCAACACCTCTTTTTCGAAGTTCCATCATGGCACATTCCCCAATGTCATTTTTTGGTAAACGCGTTACAAAATCTACAGGTATTCCATAGTTAGCCAAAGAAACGGCTACATTAGATTCACCTCCCCCATAAATAGCATCAAAACTATTGGCCTGTGAAAATCTTAAAAATCCTTGTGGAGCCAATCTTAACATGATTTCTCCAAATGTGATTACTTTTTTCATTGTTAATTTTTATAAATTGAATAATCTTGGTAAAAACATGGATAATTCTGGAATATAACTTATTAGCATTAATACAATTACCATTATTACTAAAAACGGCAACAAAGGCCTTATTACTTGTGTTACGGAAACTTTAGCAACGCCACTACCTACAAATAGGAGTGTTCCAACCGGAGGTGTACAAATGCCTATACATAAATTAAGAACAATCACAATTCCAAAATGAACAGGATCCATTCCTAATGCGGTTACTACTGGCAGAAAAATTGGTGTAAATATTAACACTGCCGGAGTCATATCCATAAATGTCCCGATAATCAACAAAATAATATTGATCGCTAAAAAGATAGCGAACTTATTATTTAACGACTCTAATAAAAAAGTGCTGATCATTTCTGGAATTCCTTCAAAAGAAAATAACCAGGACATGGCCATTGATGTACAAATCAAAAACATTACAACAGCTGTTGTTTTTCCACTTGACAATAATATTCCAGGTAAATTTTTCATTTTCATGTCACCGTAAATCAAAGCTAAAACTGCAGCATATAGTACCGCTATTACAGATGCTTCGGTAGCTGTAAAAATCCCTGCTACAATTCCACCGACTACAACGACCAACAATAATAAACTAAAAAAGGCTTTTCTAAAATAGGTCCAAATTTCCTTAAAAGTTGCTCGTTTTCCTTTGGCATAGCCTCTATTAATTGAAACAAAAGCGATATACCCCATTATGGCAACCCCTACTAATATTCCAGGTAAATAACCCGCAATAAATAAAGCAGCTACAGATGCAGTACCTCCACTTGCCAAAGCATACACAATGAGAATATTACTTGGAGGAATTAAAAGTCCTGTTGTTGAAGAGGTAATATTTACGGAAGCACTAAATGTTCGAGGATAGCCTTCATCTTCCATTCTATCGGTCATAATGCTTCCTATTGCTGACGCTGCAGCCAATGCAGAACCTGAAATAGCACCAAATAACATCGATGCCAATACGTTTACATATGCCAAACCTCCAGGTAAACTTGCGACCAATGATTTTGCAAAATTGATTAATCGATTGGCGATTCCTCCTTGTTTCATAATCTCTCCTGCGAGAATAAAAAATGGAATTGCCAATAAGGCAAAACTATCAATTCCCGTAGTCATTCTCTGGGCAATGGTTGTTATACCCGGCATTTTATCAATATTCAATAACAAACTTAAGGTTGTTGAAATTCCAATACTATAGGCAACTGGAACCTTTAACAACAAAAGGGTAAAGAAACTAACAAACAAAACGATAATACTTAAAACTTCGATACTCATAATTAATTATTGGTTTTGTTAGTGTAAATGTTTGAAATATGGTATATCGAAAAACACATAATCAGTAAACCACTAATTGGCAAAATTGCATATACATATCCCAACGGAATTCTCAAGGTTCCTGATAGTTGTTCTAAATGTAAGGTTGTGTAAACCAAATTAAAACCACCTATAACCATTACGATGGCTGCAAAAAGAAATATCAATACCTCTATAAGAATTGACGCTATCTTTTTATTTGATGCTGAGAACTTTTGATATAAAAAATCCATGGACAAATGTTCTCTTTTAGCATTTAGATATGCTGCGCCTACTATGGTCATCCAAATCAATGAAAATCGAGCAAATTCTTCTGTCCAAGTAAAAGAGGTTCGTAAAATATATCTCGAAAGTACCTGAAACAAAACATCCAATACTAAAAGAGCAAAAATTGTTATCATAAATCTCTCAAGAAATTTATTTACTTTATTAAAAATAAGTGTAGATCTATTCACAACTATTGATTTTTAATTTGATTGACAATTGGAGCGAACGCCGGATATTCTTTGACAAACCCTTCTACTACAGATTTTGATTTTTCAGCAAACAACGATTTTTCCGGAATGATTACCTCTACTCCATGTTCTTTGGCCACTCGTATTGATTCTTCAACAGATTCATTCCAAAACACTTTTTGAGCCTGAGAAGATTCATTAGCAGCATCCTGTACCCAAACTTTTTCCTGCGCTGTTAATTGTTCCCAAAATTTTGTTCCAATTACTAGAACATCTGGCACTGATGAATGCTGATCCAAGGTATAATACTTACTGATTTCATAATGATTAGACGACACAAACGATGGTGGATTATTTTCAGCACCATCTACTACCCCTTGTTGAATTGCGGTATACAATTCACTGTATGATAGCGGTGTGGCTGACCCTCCCATAGAATTTACCATGTTAATTGCCATTTGATTGTTCATCACTCTTATTTTAAGACTTTTTAAATCTTCAGGTGTTCTAATTGCTTTTTCACTCGTGTAAAAACTTCGACTACCAGCGTCGTAATAACAGAGACCTCGCAACCAAAACTTACTTCCCTTTTCCAAAATGGATTTCCCAATTTCTCCTTCTAAAACGCTAAACTGATGCTCTTTACTTCTGAATAAATAGGGTATTCCTAAAATATGATATTCAGGAACAAAATTAGATAAAGTAGCTGCACTAACCTTAGTTGCAGCGAGACTTCCTATTTGTAACAACTCTAAAACCTCTCTTTCTGAGCCCAACTGTGCATCGGGGAAAACTTTTATTTGAACCGTTCCACCAGATTTTTCATCCAATACTCTCTGAAATTCCAATATCCCTTTATGAACAGGGTGTGATTGTGGCAAACTATGCCCCAAATAAAGTACTTTTGTTCCTCCTTGCTTTTTACAAGATGACAAACCAAGAACAAGCATTGCCATTAGTAGTATTTTATATTTCATTCTTCTAATTGTTCTATTGTATTACTTATTATTACTATTATTTTTACCTAATATTTAATTGAACTCAAAATAATTTACGGCATTATAATAACAAATATCTTGAACCATATTTCCTAAAAAATCGATATCATTTGGCACCAATCCTTTATTTATATCTTCAGCTATTAAATCGCATAAAATTCTTCTAAAATACTCATGTCTAGGAAAAGATAAGAAACTACGACTGTCAGTCAACATTCCAACGAAGCGACTTAAAAGTCCCATATTTGAAAGTACATTCATTTGCTTTTCCATTCCGTCTTTTTGATCTAAAAACCACCAGCCTGTTCCGAACTGCATTTTACCAGGAACCCCTTCTTCACTATAATTTCCCATCATAGCTGCAAAAACTTCATTTTGGGATGGATTTAAATTGTAGCAGATTGTTTTAGTTAATATTCCTTTTGAATCTAAGTTGTTAAAAAATTTCGACATTGATTCAGCTTGATTAAAATCACCAATAGAATCACAACCAGTATCTGTGCCTAATTGTTTTAATAATTTACTATTATTGTTGCGTAAAGCACCTAAGTGAAATTGTTGCACCCAACCTTTTGAATGATACATTTTACACAAATTAAATAGAATGCATGATGCGTATAAATTTACTTCGTCACTAGAAATATCTTCTCCTGTCAAGCTCTTTTTTAATATCACATTGGCTTTTTCTTCCGTAAAATCATGTGCGAATATTTGACTCATTCCAAAGTCTGATAAGCGACAACCATTTTCATGGAAAAAATCAACCCTGTCTTCAATAGCCTTTAGTAAATCTGACAAATCAGTAATTGAAAATGAAACGCAAGCTTCCAACTTTTTTAAATAGTCCGTAAATTCAATTCCATCGATACCAAACAATTTGTCTGGCCTAAATGAAGGATACACCTTTGTAAATATATTTTTCTTTGCAATTTGTTGATGGTATTTAAGATCATCTATTGGATCGTCTGTTGTACAAATAACCTCAACGTTCATCTCTTTTAATAAATCAGCCGGTGTTTTAGTTGCTAAAACTTCGTTTGCCTTTTTATAAATTTCTTTTGCAGTACTTGGTTGTAAAACTTCATCAACATCAAAATAGCGTTTCAATTCTAGTTGTGTCCAATGAAACAATGGGTTTCTCAATGTATAAGGAACGGTTTCTGCCCATGTTTGAAATTTTTCTTCTAAGGTTGAAGAAGAACCCGTAATCAATTCTTCTTTCGAACCATTGGTTCGCATTGCTCTCCATTTATAATGATCTCCACCCAACCATGCTTCAGAAATATTCTCCATAGGTTTATCTTCCGCTATTTGCTTTGGCGATAAATGATTGTGATAATCTATAATAGGCATGTCTTTTGCATACTGATGGTACAAAATTTCAGCCTCTTTAGAATTTAACAAAAAATTATCTGTAATAAATTTCTTTAATGTTATTTCTTTCTTCATTATAAACTTTTTGAGATTCCCAATTCCAAGCCTCTTAATTCTGCTAAGCCTCTTAATCTTCCAATTCCAGAATAACCCGGATTTGTTTTTTTATTTAAATCATCTAGCATTTGATGACCGTGATCTGGACGCAAGGGCATTTTTAAATCTGTTCTTCCTGCTAACTGTCTTTTTCTCTGTTCTAGTACTAAAGCTTTCATAACACCATACATATCAACATCTCCTTCTAAATGATTTGCCTCATGAAAATTACCTAAAACATCTCTTTGTGTACTTCTTAAATGGATAAAGTGAATTCTACTTCCCAATCGTTCTATCATACCTGTCAAATCATTATCCTCTCGTACTCCAAAAGAACCAGTGCAAAATGTTAAACCATTATTTGGACTATCAACTGCTCTATACAAATCATTGATATCATTCTCTGTGCTAACTACTCTAGGCAATCCAAGAATAGGAAATGGTGGGTCATCCGGATGAATACACATTAAAACCCCTGCCCTTTCTGCTGCAGGAATAATTTGTTCTAAAAAATAAAACAAATGCTTTTTCAATTCTTTTTCACCAATACTATTATAAGTTGCAAGTATGGCATTAAACTCTTCCAAAGTATAACCTTCTTCTGCTCCTGGCAATCCAGCAATTATATTCTTAATCAACAATTTTTTATCATCGTCGGTCATTTGTTCAAACATTGCTTCGGCACTTGCCAATTGCTTTTCGCTATAAGTCGATTTACTACCAGGTCTTTTCAATAAAAACACTTCAAAAACGGTGAACGCTGTTGCATCAAATCGCAAGGCTCTTGAACCATCTTCTACTTCATAGTTCAAACTGGTACGTGTCCAATCTAGCACTGGCATAAAATTATAACACACCGTATCAATTCCACAGATACCTAAATTTAAAAGTGTTTGAGAATAATTATTGATATATGTTTGAAATTTTCCTGAATGCGTTTTAATATCTTCATGTATAGGAACACTTTCTACAACCGACCAAGTTAACCCTGCTATTTCTATAGTTTCTTTACGCTTTTGAATTTCTTCAACTGGCCACACCTCTCCGTTAGGGATATGGTGTAAGGCAGATACAATTCCAGTTGCTCCGGCTTGTTTGATGTCTGAAAGAGATACTGGGTCATTTGGCCCATACCACCTCCATGTTTTTTCTAAACTTAAACTCATGATTTATATCTATATATTTTTAAACACCACTAAAAGCACTAAACCCGCCATCTATAGGTATTACAACACCTGTTACAAATGATGAGCCTTCACCACATAGCCACAAGGTTGTTCCGACTAAATCTTCTGGTTTACCAAATTTACCCATTGGGGTTTGTTCAATGATTGTATTTCCTCTAAGTGTTAAATCCCCTTTTTCAGTTGTCAATAGTGTTCTGTTTTGATCTGTAAGAAAAAATCCTGGTGCCAATGCATTTACTCGTATTCCTACTTTTGAAAAGTGTACGGCCAACCACTGTGTAAAGTTAGAAACAGCGGCTTTTGCACCACTATAAGCTGGAATTTTTGTTAGTGGTGTAAAGGCATTCATTGATGAAATATTTAAAATACTACATCCTTCTTTCCCCACCATATCTTTAGCAAAAACCTGTGTTGGAAGCAAGGTTCCAATAAAATTCAAATCGAAGGTAAATTTAATTCCACTAGGATCTAAATCGAAAAACGTTTTAAAACTATCTTCTTTATTTAAAAGATCTTGTTCTTCTAAATATGGATTTGAAGTAGTACCTAAAGGATGATTCCCTCCAGCACCATTAATTAAGATATCACAAAAACCCAACTGACTATTTACTTCCTTCTTTGCATTTTCTAAAGAATCCTTTTCTAACACATTGGCAGCAATCCCAATAGCCATTCCTCCTTCTGTATTAATCTGTTCGGCAACTTCATTTGCTGCATCAATTTTTAAATCTAGCACGGCAATCTTATGCCCTTCTTTTGCAAGTGCTTTTGCTAAGGTACTGCACAATACACCTCCTCCTCCTGTTACTACAACGACTTTACTCATTATTTTGAAAATTATTTAAAATCAATACTCATCTGTGGTTTTTCGTGTCCGTACACGAAACTATTTTAAAAAAATCAGAACATTGAAATACAAATGTAATTAAATAGCCGTGTGCGAACACAAAAATTTTAAAAAATATTGCTAACTTGCTTAAAACTATAGTTGATATTGCCGCAGTATATTTGCATTTATTGGAGTATGAAAATTATTTATTCAATTTAAATTATCATAGAAGTATATGATTACAATTAAAGAAATTGCCAGAGAAGCTAAAGTTTCGGAGGGCACTGTAGATAGAGTGCTTCACAACAGAGGTGGAGTTTCTAAAAAGACAGAAGTTCGCATTAAAGAAATCTTTAAAAAACATAATTTTAAAGTGAATCCCGTTGCAAGTGCATTGGCGATGAAAAACAACTTCAAGGTTTCCACTCTAATGCCCAATTATGATACTGACAATTTATTTTGGAAATCGCCTTATTTGGGTGTATTAAAAGCTAGCCAAGAGGTTGCTAATTATGGTATTGAAGTCAATAATTTCACTTTTGATCAATTTGATGCTAGCTCCTACTTAAGCCAATTCAAAATCTTGATGGAGTCAAATCCTACCGCTGTTATACTTGTACCCGTATTTATTAAAGAAACAAAAGAAATTACAGATGAATTAGAAAAAAAGAATATCCCTTATCTCTTTTTTAATATTGATTTAAATGGATTTAATAACATTTCATTTATAGGTCAAGACTCCTATTTGGGTGGTTATGTGGCTGGAAAATTAATGCATTTAAGCTTACATGACGAAACTTCTTTTTTAGTCGTTCAAACTAGACTTAATGTTACAAATTACCACCATATATCTAAACGAATTGAAGGGTTTAATGACTATTTTATCAAAAACGATTTTCAAGTAGAAACTCAGACTTTGAAAATTGACAATCTTAAAGACATAAAAAAAGCCAAACAAAAATTAAATTCATATTTAAAAGAACATGGTAATATTAAGGGAATATTTGTTCCTTCAAGTCGTATATCTCTTATTGCAAATAGTATAGAAAAAACTTACTCAGATAAAATTCAACTAGTTGGTTTTGATAATACCCCTCAAAATATAAAATGTTTGGAAGCAAATAAAATTTCCTTTTTAATTTCTCAAAAACCATTTGATCAAGGCTATGAATCGATACACTTAATGACTGATTATTTAGTAAAAAAGAAGGAACCAGTTAGCAAAATTTACTCACCGATAGATATCCTTACAAAAGAAAACGCCCGCTATAACGATCGAAAGAAAACAGAATTTGAAATTGAAAACAGAGAAATCATAGATTAACATAGATTAGGTCTAAATCACTTTATGTTGATTGATTTTGAAGATTCTAAAATTTCTAATTGTTTTATAATTTGTTCTTTCTTAACAGGAAAATGTTGTACCTATGTTGTACCCGAATGAAAATTGTTAACGATTTTAAACAAAAAAAGTCGAAGATTTCTCTTCGACTTTTGTACAGGCGGGGAGACTCGAACTCCCACACATTGCTGCATTAGATCCTAAGTCTAACGTGTCTACCAATTCCACCACGCCTGCATTTTTAATATTTTAACACTAATAATTAGGTTAAATCCTAAGTCTAGTGTGTCTACCAATTCCACCACTCTCGCTTAGTCCCGATAATTATCGGGTTGCAAATATAAACAACATTTTTAAATTGCAAACTTTATAGTATCAAAAAACATTCTTTTTTATACTTTTGAATACATCCTAATAAAAACTTCAATGAACCACATCAAATCCTATATTTCAGAACACAAAGACAGATTCTTAAATGAGTTAATAGAACTCTTAAAAATTCCATCGATAAGTGCTGATTCAGCATACAAAAACGATGTTTTAAAAACAGCAGATGCTGTTAAATTTAGTCTTGAAAAAGCGGGATGCGATGCTGTTGAAATTTGCGAAACGGAAGGTTACCCCATTGTTTATGGTGAAAAATTAATTGACAAAAACCTACCAACCATTTTAGTTTATGGGCATTATGATGTACAACCACCAGACCCTATAGATCTGTGGAGCTCTCCACCATTTGAACCAGTAATTAAAAAAACAGAATCACATCCTGAAGGTGCCATTTTTGCCCGTGGCGCATGTGATGATAAAGGTCAAATGTATATGCATGTTAAGGCCATGGAGTTTATGACAGCTACAAACCAGTTGCCATGTAATGTAAAATTTATGATTGAAGGCGAAGAAGAAGTGGGTAGTGTAAACCTCTCAACCTATGTAAAAAACCATCAAGAAAAATTAAAGAATGATGTCATTTTAATTTCAGATACAGGAATGATTGCTAATGATGTACCATCAATTACAACAGGGTTAAGAGGGTTAAGTTATGTTGAAGTAGAGGTTACTGGCCCCAATCGTGATTTACATTCAGGTTTATTTGGTGGCGCTGTAGCCAATCCTATTAATATTTTGGCAAAAATGATTGCCTCACTTCATGATGAGAATAATCATATAACTATTCCCGGTTTTTACGATAAAGTGGAAGACCTCTCAAAAGAAGAACGTGCCGAAATGGCAAAAGCCCCTTTTAGTTTAGAAAACTATAAAAAAGCATTAGATATTGATGCGGTTTACGGCGAAAAAGGATACACTACAAATGAACGTAATGCTATTAGACCAACATTAGATGTAAATGGTATTTGGGGCGGTTACACTGGCGAAGGAGCAAAAACAGTAATAGCTAGTAAAGCGTATGCCAAAATTTCTATGCGCTTAGTTCCTCATCAAGATTGGAAAGACATCACACAATTATTTAAAACCCATTTTGAAAGTATAGCACCAAAAGGCGTTAGCGTAAAAGTAACACCACATCATGGCGGGCAGGGTTATGTAACACCCATAAATAATATTGGATATAAAGCAGCAAGCATGGCTTATCAAGAAACATTTGGTAAAACGCCAATTCCTCAACGAAGCGGTGGTAGCATTCCAATTGTATCTCTTTTTGAGCAAGAGTTAGGCAGCAAGACCATCTTGATGGGGTTTGGTTTAGACAGTGACGCTATACATTCACCAAACGAACATTTTGGTGTTTTTAATTATTTAAAAGGCATCGAAACCATTCCCCTATTTTATAAATATTTCACGGAATTATCAAAATAATTTTGGTGTCACAATAACCAGCACGTGTTAGTTTCTAATATGAAAAACCAACATTCCAATCACCTTTTATTACTATTATTAGCAACCCTTTTTATAAGCACCTCTGGAGCCCTAGGAAAGTTTATTGATATGCCAACTCCTGTAATAATTTGGTGGCGCTCCATTATAGCTATGGTTTTATTGTACGGGTTTTGTAGATTTAAAAGAATTAGTCTAAAAATAAGCTCAAAAAAACACATCCCAACAACTATAATTAGCGGGCTATTTATGGCAGCACATTGGATAACCTATTTTTATGCTTTAAAACTATCTAATGTAGCCATTGGCATGCTTTCGTTATTTACATACCCCATTATAACAACCTTATTAGAACCTATATTTATCAAAGTAAAATTCGATCCCATATATATTATACTCGGTTTTATGGTTTTATTTGGCATGTACATACTTGTTCCCGAATTTAACTTAGAGAACACTCATGTAAAAGGCATCTTATTTGGATTACTTTCAGCTTTGTTTTATGCTTTACGTAATATTCTATCTAAAAAATTGGTAGCACACTATCATAGTTCATCCATAATGTTATATCAATTATTTGTTATTACTATTGTTTTATTGCCGGTTATGTTTTTTTTAGAAACATCAGGGATTAAAACACAGTATCCTTATGTTATTCTTTTAGCAGTTTTTACTACAGCCATTGGGCACACGATGCTTGTAAATAGTTTGAACCATTTTACAGTAAGTACCGCCAGTATCATAAGCAGTACACAACCAATATTAGGGATTATCATTGCCTTTATTTTTTTAAATGAAATACCTACTGTAAATACGTTTATTGGCGGATCAATAATTCTAGCCACAGTTGTTATTGAAAGTATTCGTTCTAGAAAGATTAATTAAACTTAGATGAAATCTATTTTCAAATTTATTTCTTTAAATATTGTATTTTTATAAATTATCGCAATAGACATCTATATTAATTAAAGACGTTTATAATTATCCTAAATGAAATTATATAGCAAAGAAGAACTACTCCAACTTAACAACCTAAAGAAAGGTAATGAAAGGGCTTTTGAGTATTTTTTTAATAAATATTATGACGCTATTTTAGGGTTTTGCATTCAGTTTATTTACAACAAACCTGAGGCTAGAGGTATCACCCAAGAGGCCTTCTTAAATTTATGGACAAATAGACAGCAAATTGAAAAAATTAATGGGATTGAATCTTTTCTTTACACCTATGCGAAATCTAAATGTTTAAATGCTATACGAGATAAAAAAGTTAAGGAACGCTATAAAAGTAAAACCCTTAATAAAAAAGAACGCGCTTTAGATTATGACATATTAAAGTCTATGAATTTTGATTCTTTGGCCTTAACTGAATTGGAAGAACTGATAACAAAATCTATTGATGATTTACCTGAAAAATCAAAAGTTGTTTTCTATAAAAAGCGTTACGAAAATAAAAAAAACAAAGAAATTGCCCAAGATCTTAATGTTACTGTAAAAACAGTTGAGGCACACATGACTACCGCGCTAAAAATTTTGAGATTAAAATTAACCGAGTATTTACCGCTTATTTTTGTCTCAATCCTAATTTCTTAGTAAATTATACCTCCTATAAAACTTACATTATAAAACCTTTTTTAAAAAATTTAAATTTTTAGTTAGGGTTTTTAAAGGTTAGCGTGTACTAATATTAAAGCCATCTTTAATTTGTTATTGTCTTGCGTTATTATGAGACAATTTAATTGAAATTACCTAATAAAAATATAACTTAACACAGGTTTTAAACACAAAATATGATTTCAAGTTTAATTACAAAATACTTAAACGGAGAAGCAACCGAGCAAGAAGTTTCTCAAGTTTTTAATTGGATTGAAACTTCTAAAGCAAACAAAAAACAATTCATTGATCTTAAAAAAGTATGGAGTATGACTTGTGTTTCGGACTCGGAAAAGATAAATACTTGGCATCAAGTTCAAGAGACAACGCTAAAAACCAAACCCATCAAATTCTCATCTATTTTTAATTATGCTGCTATTTTTATTGTTTTTTTAAGCTTAGGTTCACTTATTTGGTTAGCAGAAAAACGAGATTCTATTGAATCAAAAAACGTGGTTTTAGAAATTGAAGAAACCCATACCAAAATTGATTTAGCCAAAGACAAAACGACTATAAAAAAGCAATTAGTTGATGTTATTACCTTACAGAATGCTCACGAAATTGTGTATAACTTGGAAAGCGTCTCACAACCTATTACTTTTCATACTTTGAATATTCCTTTTGGAAAAACATTTAAAGTAACACTATCTGATGGTAGCATTGTTCATTTAAATGCAGGAAGTAGCTTAAAATACCCACAACAATTTAATACCACTGGCAACAGAAAAGTGTTTTTACAAGGTGAAGCTTTTTTTAAAGTTAACAAAGATGAAAAACGCCCATTTATGGTTGAAGCTAACCATATAGCAATAAAAGTTTTAGGAACTGAGTTTAACGTTAACACTTCTAGTTTAAATCACTATGCCGATTGTATTTTAGTTGAAGGTTCTGTTTTATTATCGAGTAATAACGGCAATGAAGTAATACTTAGCCCGAATGAAAAAGCAACTTGGGATATCACTTCAAAAGCATTTAATATCTCGCAAATAAACACCAAACTCTATACGTCTTGGGTTCATGGCGAACTTATTTTTGAAGATTCAAATTTCAGTGATATTTCAAATAAACTGACGCAATTTTACAATATAAAAATAGAGAATCGTAACAATTCGTTGAAAACTCAAAAGTTTAGTGGCACAATTAGTTTAAAACATTCAAGTGTCGAAAATATTTTAGATTTGTTAATTAATGACACCCCTTTTTCCTATATTAAAATGGATGATAACACCATTATTATTAGTAATAACTAACCGTAAATGATTATTAATTTTGAATAAAATATTTAAAACAGTTTTACTTGTATGCACTTTGATGCTGCTAAGTGCAAGTAGCATTGCTCAAACTAAGCGAATTAGTTTAGATGTTAAAGAGCAATCTTTTAGTGATGTTATAAATCAAATTGAGCAACAAAGTTCATATAGAGTAATATACAACTCTAGTAAAATTGATGCTACTAAAGAAGTAACTATCTCCGTAAATAATAAATCTTTAGAAAGCACTTTAAAAAAACTTTTGGAAGGGAGCGGGGTTTCTTATGTTTTAAAAAACAATCAAATTTTATTGGTTGAAAGCAAACCGTCTTCCAGTAACACAAATAGCCAACAAAGTGAACGCCTAATAAAAGGAATAGTTTTAAGTGCTTCTGATAATTCCCCGCTTCCCGGGGCTACCATTTTAATAAAAGAGACTTCAAAAGGAGTGGTTACAAATATGGATGGTGAATTCACATATCTTTTAAAAGGAAATGACATAAATAATATGATACTTAAAGTTTCATATTTAGGTCACAAAACCATAGAAATTCCTGTTGGAGAAAAAACAAATTTTGAAATATTATTAGAAGAAAACGTATCTACTTTAGATGAAGTCGTTATTACATCTTCATATGGCACTAAAAAATTAAAACAAGAAGTGGTTGGCAGCATTGTAACTGTCAACCCAAAAGATATTGGTATTGAACAACCTGTTAATACGTTTGATGAATTATTAGAAGGACAGATCTCCGGTTTACTAATAGAAACCAATCCGCAACTTGGAGAACCTGTTACCATAAACATAAGGGGTCAAGGCTCTCTAACACCTTTAACCGGTATAGGCACCTCTACTCAACCCTTAATTATTATAGATGGTATTATTCTATCTGAAGAAACTGGATTAGATGGCAATAATTTCTTTGATGGTGGTGAAGGTAATCTTGAAGAAAATTTACTAAATCCTCTTGCCCGTGTAGGTGTAGAAGATATTGAAAGTTTTAATATTTTAAAAGACGCAGCAGCAGTAGGATTATATGGCGCAGATGCTGCTAATGGTGTTATTATAATAACCACCAAGTCTGGTAAAAAAGGACGTATTAAATATAAAGCATCTGTAATTTCTGGTGTAACTAATTCTTTTAATGGACTAAAATATTTAAATGGTGAACAATACCAAGCCGTCTTAAATGAATACTATACTAACAATGGTGACATAGGTAATGTACAAAACTGGAATGGTGTTAATACAGATTGGTTTAAATTATTAAATCAATCGGGTAGATTCAACCGCTATAACTTTGGAGCCTCAGGCGGCACAGAACATTGGGGGTATAGAGCAAATATTGGGTATCAATCTACAAAAGAAGCGCAGAAAGAGAACACCTATGAAAAACTAAACTCATCTTTTTCATTAGACTATAAAAATAAAAAGTTCAATGCAAGCTTTCGTTTCGCTCCTTCTGTATCAATAAAAAATGATCCGAACAAATTGTACGCTTTTGCTTTACCCCCAAATATAGCACCTTATGATGAAAATGGTGATTTTACAAGTTTTGACACCTATGGCAACCCTCTGGCTGTAGCTACTCAAAACAAATCAGAATCTAAAACATTTGCCGTTTTAGGAAGCATTGGATTGAATTATAACATCCTTGATAACTTAAAACTCTCTACACTTTTCGGAATGGACTTTTCAAATAAAGATGAAGATAAGTTCTTTTCAGGCTTAAATGGTTCTGGGAATTTTAATGACGGCACCTTGGGAAGACGCTTTTTAAGAGAACGGGACACCCATCGCTGGAACTGGAATGCGTCTTTATATTACAATACCACATTTAATGAAAACCATGATTTTGATGCCTTAATTGGTATTGAAACACGTCAGAATAAAGTAGACTTCTCTTATGCTAGAGGTAATGGTTTTGATAATTTCACAACACCTCAACCTGTTGAAACTGCCGAAAAACAAGATTATGAAAGTGACAGCTCTGAAACTACCGGTAGATCAGTTTTTGCGCAGTTGAATTATAATTTTTCAAAAAAATATTTTTTATTGGCAAATCTTAGAATTGACCAAAGTTCTGCCTTTGGTTCTGATAATAATACCGCTTTTAACGGCGGTTTAGGAGCCAGCTGGAATATTAGCAAAGAGTCTTTTTTAGAGAATAGTGATTTTGTTGATTTTTTAAGTTTAAGAGTGAGTTACGGTACCACAGGGAATTCTAGAATAGGGTCCTACCGTGCATTAGGCTTATACACCATAAGTGATACAGAAACAGGCTACAACGGATTAAATTACGGTAATGTAACATCAGCTCCAAACCCTAACTTAGGCTGGGAAACCAATAAGAAATTTAATATAGGTATTGATTTTAACTTTCTAAATAAATTTAAGTTTACTACAGATTTTTTTAGAGATCAGATTATAGATCAAATTGTAACCAGAGACGTAATTATAGAATCTGGCTTTGGGTCAGCCCAAATTAATGGTGCCGAAATGTACAACCAAGGGATTGAGTTTAGCATACAATCGCAATGGTTTAAAAATGAATCCTGTTCATGGAAAACCAGTTTTAATTTTACTAAAATTAAAAACAAAGTGACTGCATTAACTGGTTTAGGCTCTGATTTTTCAGGTGCTGAATCGGCACGTTCTCAAACCATTGGATATCCAACTTCAGCACTTTGGGGTTATAACTTTATAGGGATTGATCCAGGGACAGGACGTGAGTTATTTAATGTTGATGGACAAATTTATGACTCAGCAACTGTAGCCAGCCAGTTTGACTCATCAGACTGGAGACCCATAGGCAACACACAACCTGATTTTTATGGCGGAATGCGAAATAATTTTTCATATAAAAATTTTAATCTAGGTATTATAATGTCGTATACCTATGGTTCAGATTTTTTAGTGGATCGTACACTATATGACAACTATCGAGTTTTAAGTAACCGAAATATCAGCGTCAATATTTTTGAAGACGCTTGGCTTAATCAGGGTGATACTGCTATACATCCCATTATAGCTAAAAATAACCGTATTATTTCAAACTCCAGCAAATATCTATTCGACACCTCACATATTAAACTTAAATCGGTTAGTTTAAGTTATAATCTACCCGTAAACAAATATAGGCTCCCCTTAAAATCATTAAGTTTTATTCTCAATGGATCTAATTTATATTATTGGTTTAAAGACAAGAGTCCTAAAGGAAAAAACGGGGTAGCTGAATTTAGAAACAGATATCCTGAGATGCGCACCTTTACACTCGGTATTAACACCACATTTTAACTATGAAAAGAGTCTTAAAATATTTAACATACTTGTCCTGCATCTTATTCTTCACCTGTAGCGATTTCTTGGTGCAAGAACCTGATGAGCAAATATCTATTACCGAGCAACTCGCTTATAAAGAAGGCGTTTTAACTGCTCTTAATGGTATATATAGAGATATAGAAGCTTTATTTTCTTCCAGAGAGGTTATTTATGCCGATGTACAAGGTGGCAATATTACGTTTACACCAGCAACAAATGATAAATTAATAGAAACTCCTTCATCTATTGAAAACAGTTATGAGTTTTCTGATCGGAAAGACGAATCTAATTATGCTAATTATTACAAAGAAATATATGATATTATTAATCAGGCAAATCTCATTTTGTCAAAATTTGATAACTATTCATTCTTTACTAAAAATGAACAAAATCAGTTGCAGGCAGAACTTCTAACCATTAGAGCCCTTATGCATTATCAGGCAGCCATTCACTATGCGCAAGCCTATGATTTCACTCCAGATGCGTCTCATTTAGGTGTCGTTTATAATACCAGAACATTAACTGCTGGCATTGATTTCCCATCAAGGTACACCCTAAAGGAAACTTACGATCTTATAAAATCTGATTTAAATACAGCTTTAAGTTTATACACAAATTTACAAGCACTAGCCGGCCCAAGTATTTCCTATTTTAACCCCACTACCACGCAAGCATTATATGCTAGAATAGCACTCCAAATGAATGATTGGGAACAAGCTTTCACATATGCGAACACGGTAATAACTACTTCTGGTATTTCACTCGCTACTCAAGAGAACTATGTTACAGAATGGGAATTAGATGAAGAACCTGTAAGTGAAATTGTATTAGAGTTTTCTGCACCAAGAACTTCTGAAGGTGATGTTTCATCTAGTATTTCAGGTCTTTTTATTTATAACTCTCCAACTAATTATAAGTCTTATGTAGCATCTGACGATTTATTAAACCTTTATGACCCTAATGATATTAGAGCTGATATGTTTTTAGAAGTCAACCTTCCAACTCTTAGTAATAGTGTTGAATTGGACTTACCATATTATTTTACCAAAAAATTTCAAGGGGATGCAGGTACTAGTTTTATTCGTCTTTCAGAAATGTATTTAATTCGCGCTGAAGCTAATGCACGTTTATCACAATTAGATAATGCCTTAATAGACTTAAATCTAATAAGAGAACGCTCTAATTTACTGCCATTAGATATTAATTCTGATATACTAGAAAATATATTTTTAGAGCGCCGCAGAGAACTTGCCTTTGAAGGCCATCTGCTCTTCGATATTATAAGGTATAACAAAGATGTTACTAGAAATTTGGGCTGTATAGCAAATACTTGCTATCTTAGTTTTCCATCTAATTTCTTTATATTACCTATTCCAGATAGCAGTACAGAATTAAATGAAAACATACAGCAAAATGAAGGCTATTAAACTATTTTTATTTATCGGTATACTATTCATATCATCGTGTAGCAGTAATAACGATGATACTAAACGCTTTAGCAATAATAACGGGCAATTTATTCGCTTTTTTCTGTTGGTAGATTCCAATAACGACGTCTTAGAATCTCCAGAAATAAATGGAGGTCTTGTTGCGGTTTCTGCTTACGACAAGAGCAACGTAAAAACCCTTAAAATACCTGTAGCGATTACATCAACTGCTTTAATAGAAAATACAACAGCTACTTTTGAAGCAAGCACTATTGGAGAAATTGATTTGGATATCACACCTCAGGAATCTCTTAATTTTACTCCAGAAAAACTTATTGATACCATCTTTGTGAAAATAAATAACCGCTGGGATTTTTCACAAAAACAACAACTTAAACTAAAACTCATCAATATAAGTGATCCTAATATTGCCATTGGAATACAAAATAACCTAGACGCTAATGATGAATTACTTATAGATTTCCTAGAACCTTCACTTCAATACACTTTTGAAACCAATAGAATAGAAATTAAAGGAACACAAGGAGAGATAGTTGACTTTAAAGTTAATTTCCCTCTAGGTTTTTTTCCAAATGAAATTGATGACACTACTATTTTTGAATTCTTAAATGGATTTGATTATACGCTTACACGAAATGCCATTGGTCCTGATGGTACCTCCTTAAACTATAGAATCACATTAAATGAAGACATTCAAAATGACGATGTACTATATCAAACAACAATTTCTTTAATAGACACGGATAGCTATAGAGCTACCGGAAATACCATTATACAACTTGTAAAACCTGTTAAAACTGAGCGGGACCTCGAAGCAAATACAGCGGCGAACTTTTATGATTTATCCGATCCATTTTACAGAGTTTATGGTGAACACTGGAACGATTTTAATAATGACGGGATTTGTGTATGGCAAGCCTTTTTTGCCTTTGCCTATCCAGTTGTTGTTAATTCTGATAATGAGAATGCTATACTTTATGACGATATGGGTACAACTGATACTTCAGATGATACCTATCACCACGCTTTTAAAATTGGTTTTAATGCTTTTGCAAATCCAACATCTACAACAAATTCGTTTAATTTAAAACGTTGGTTTAATGGAGAATCCATATCCTCTGTAAATTCTCCAGGTTTTAACATTCCAACAGCTATAGAGTTTTTTCCAGAAAACGGGAATAGCTTAACAAATGGACGGGCTCTTATAATTCCTCAATTCTTAACCATTGCAGGCAGGAATGGAAACAGTTATAACATTGCCATATCAGGAGAAGGAACTTATAGCGAAATAAGCACCGGTTTATTTGAAATAGCCTTAGAATTAAGAGCTACCAATGATGACCTTTTTGGCGGTACCGTAACCTCTGAATATCGCCTTTATAGTAACAATTCATATACAGAACCTGATCCTTTAACAACAAATAATTGTATTACCGAAACCGACCTTTAAATTTATGAGAATTAAACATCTTATACAAATAGTAACATTAATATGTCTCTTGTCTTGTAAAAATGACAAACAAGAAGCCTATTCAAGTATTGAAGTTTTAAGACAAGTATATTCCAGTAGTGATCTCACAACGTGGCCCGAACCTAATTTAGACAGTATTATTGATAAAAGTACCTTTGAAGATATAGGCGTTCTTCCAGACATGCCCTACCCTGCGGACAATACCTATTCTAAAGACAAAGCCAAACTAGGGAAAATATTGTTTTTTGACCCAAGACTATCTAATAGTGGGCAAATTGCTTGTGCCTCTTGCCATAATCCAGAATTAGGATGGACCGATAATTTGACGCGTAGTTTCGGACATAATCGTCAAACGGGTGGTCGCAATTCTATGACTATATTAAATTCCGGTTATGCCCATACGTTATTTTGGGATGGTCGCGCCTCTAGTTTAGAAGACCAAGCGCAATTTCCTATAGGGGATCCTTTAGAAATGAATGAACCCTTAAACATAGCCGTAGCTACAATTGCCGGTATTAAAGGTTACCGACCCTTATTTAAAAAAGCCTTTGGAAATGATTCCGTATCTTTAAAAAGTATTCAATATGCTATTGCGACCTTTGAAAGAACTATAAAAAGCCCAAAAAGCAAATTTGATCAATTCGTTAGTGGAAAATCAGACAAATTTAGTGACCAAGAAGTATTAGGCTTACACCTATTTAGAACCAAAGCACAATGTATTAATTGTCATAATACACCTTACTTTAGCGACAACCAATTTCATAATGATGGACAAACATTATTTGGAACAAAAAATGAAGATTTTGGTAGTTATAATGTCACAAAAAATAGGGATGATATTGGAAAGTTTAGAACCCCTACCATAAGAGAAGTGGCAAGAACTGGCCCTTGGATGCACAATGGGCACTTCCCTAGCTTATTAGATGTTGTAGAGTATTATAACTTAGGAAACCCAGCACCCATACAGAAGTCATTATTGGGAACCCCGCGTGATTCATTAATCCCTGAACCCTCGCCATTATCAAAAAAATTACATCTGAATAAACCAGAAGTAGATGCTTTACTGGCATTTATAGCAACATTAACCACGCCTACAAGGCGTATATTATTACCAGAATTACCAATATAAATATTAATTAAATTTTAAAACTAAGAATTATGAAAAAACAATTACTACTATTATTAACATTTATGAGCGCATTTGCTATGAATGCGCAAGTAACACTTGTAAAAGAAATTAACGACAGTGGAACATCTAGTTCTTTACCAGCAAATTTATTTGTTTTTAATAACAAAATCTACTTTGCCGCTGATGACTCCAGTGGTTCAAATACGCCCACAGGCTTAGATCTTGGAAAAGAACTCTGGATTACAGATGGAACAGAAACAGGAACAACAATTGTAAAAGATTTAAGGCCAGGTTCTGATAGTTCTTCTCCGGGTTCCTTTTTTGAATTTAATAATACAATGTATTTTAGTGCACTTGACGGAGTTAGCACCGGAACCGTATTATTTTCTTCAGATGGAACAGTAGCAGGAACTAATGCAACTGGTGGTACTTTTGTTTTTAATCCTTTAGAAATGGGAGGAATTGTATATTATATACTTTCAACAGATAATAATGCTTTATACACATTTGATGGAACGACACAAGTTAAAGTAGCAAATTCTGGTACAGAAGATGTTAATTTTTTAGGCGCGTTTGCTTCACTCAATGGTAAAATAATTGGTTATGGATTTACTGCTACTGATGATCCAACTATTGGAAAAGAGTTGTATGAGTATGATCCTGCAACAGATATATATACATTAATCAAAGATATTGCCGCAGGTACAGGAGATTCTGGAATTAGTAATTTTACTGTTTTAGGAAACGAATTATATTTTGAAGCATTGGACAGACTTTGGAAAACTGATGGAACAGAAAGTGGAACAATAGCAATTACTCCTGCAGATATTTTTAAAGGAACAAGAGAACTTTTTGCCTTTGATGGTAAAATTTTATTTGAAGGTGATGTAGCTGATGATACCAATGGTGATAGTGGAGGTGATAATTTAATTGCATATGATCCAGCTACAAATACTGTTACAAACATTAGTAGCTTTACAGGAAATTCTGAGAATCATGATCCTTCAGATTATGCTGTTTTGGGCGATTATTTATATTATAGAGGAGAAGAAGCTACAACAACTACAGGTCACTTATTTAGAACAAATGGTGTAACTACAGAATTAATTACAAATACCATTAAAGATATTGATGATTTAGCAGTTTTCGATGGAAAATTATATTTTGAAGGTGATGATGGCGTTAGTGGAAATGAACTTTATAGCTTTGACCCTGCAACATTATCTGTTGGCAATAACCAGGCAGAAATAGTACGTGTATTCCCTAACCCAACTTCAGACCACATTATGGTGTCTAAACAATTATTAAAAGCACCATTTGCGATTCATGACATTACTGGAAAAACAGTAAAAGAAGGAATTATTACTAATGAGCGCATTGACTTTAATTTAAGTAGTGGATTATACTTATTTAAAGTTAAAATGGAATTAAGTACAATAACTAGGAAGATTATTGTTAAATAATCCTCTTTTTTAATAACAATTAATTTAAAGCCTCGAAATTCGGGGCTTTTTTCATGACCCTATTTAAACGGTTTTAATATAAAAAACAACAGACATTTAAAAACAGATATAAATCCTAAAATTTTTGCATTATTTTTTGTAACAAATCACCGCCTTTAACGTTCTAATAGTCAATCAATCAAAATCAATCATATTATGTTAAAGCAATTCTTCATCATTTGCTCGGGCTCAGACACCGATATTTTAGAGCAATGTTCAAAAGGCGAACAAAACAAATACGCTGGCATTGGCGCCACCGTTTTCTTCACTGCAGTTATGGCTTTTATTGCGGGTAGTTATGCCCTTTACACCGTTTTCGATAATCTCTATTCGGCTATTTTCTTCGGACTCATTTGGGGTTTACTCATTTTTAATTTAGACCGATATATCATATCTACTATTAAGAAAACGGCAAACATTACAGATGAACTCATACAAGCCGCTCCCAGAATTGTACTCGCCGTAATTATTGCTGTAGTGATTTCAAAACCTTTAGAACTAAAGATTTTCGAAAAAGAAATTAACCAAGTGTTATTAGAACAGAAAAACGAATTGACTTTAGCAAATAAAACACAACTTGCTGAACAATTTACACCTAGTATCGATGGTTTAAATAGTGATATTCTAACTTTACAACAACAAATCGACACTAAAGAAGCTGAAGTCAATCAATTATACGATACCTATATATCTGAAGCCGAAGGAACTGCTGGTACTAAACTTCTAGGGAAAGGCCCAGTTTACAAAGAAAAACGAGAAAAGCATGATGCTTTATTAGCAGAATTGCAGCATTTAAAAACTTATAATAAAGAAAAAATCACCTCTATAGAAAGTGAAATCATAACACTTAAAGGGAATTATGACACACAGGTTGCCATAACCCAACCTATTATTAATAACTTTGATGGGTTAATGGCACGTGTTAACGCTTTAGGAAAGCTGCCTTGGTTACCATCCTTTTTTATATTCTTATTGTTTTTAGCCATTGAAACTTCACCAATATTAGCAAAGTTACTTTCGCCAAAGGGCTCCTATGACTTAAAGTTGGAAGACCAAGAAACGGCAATAAAAATAAATGTGCTTCAAAATATTAACCAACGCAAAGCCATGTTAAAAACAGACTATGCTCTTAACGACCGAATTTATAGCGATATAGAAAACGAAGATGAATTATATACTTACAAGCGCAAAAAAGCGAGGGAACTTATGCAATTGCAGGCAGATGCCTTTTATAAACAGCAGAAAAATATATTATAATTAAGCTGCTGTTTCGGTTTTAAAATGATCATATAGCTCTTTACAACCAGAACCAATTATAGATAATTTTTTGTTTTTAGCTAATGCTCTTTCATGAAGTTCTAAAATAGCATCAACACCATATTTATCCATACTTATTATGTCTTGAATACTAATAGTTAAGTTGTTTACTCTATCAAAAATGTTGTTAAATTCATCATTAAATAAACTAACATTGTTCTTGTTAAGAATACCTTTTACTTTAAAGAAGTTGTTGCAATTTGAAATTTTAAAATCCATAATAAATTGATTTTTAGTAGTTAAAATGTAAATCTGAGGGAGCGTAATCGTTTTGACTACAGGATAAATGTAAGAAAGCAACACGGTATACGCACTATTTTTTCGACCAATAGAATCTAACTTTAGATGAAATAATATTTGATGTCAATTTCATCGACGAGCAACCTTTTTTTAATAGAAGATTTTGTTACTTTTACGTTTATTAAAACAATTAATACTCAAGCAAATCACGGTTCGTCATAAAAATAATAGGATGGTATAGCTTTTGCTTCTAGAGTAATCATAATGAAATTATGATTATAACAAGACTAAACACCAATACATGAAAAAACTAATGGTATTACTTTGCATAGTGTGCTTTTTTAGCAGCTATGCCCAATCTAATGATGAAGCCGACATAAAAGCCATTAATAAAGTATTAAAAAAACAAAGGATTGCTTGGTCCAATAATAACCTCGAAGAATTCATGGAAGGTTATTGGAAGAATGATTCACTTAAGTTTTATGGAAGTAATGGTGTAACTTACGGCTGGGAGAATACTTTAGAACGTTACCAAAAAGCTTACCCTACAAAAGAACACACAGGAAAACTAAACTTTAGAATTAATGCTATTACAAAAATAAGTGAAGGTGCCTATTATGTTTTAGGAGAGTATCATCTTAAACGAGATGTTGGTAATGCTGATGGTATTTTTATGATTATCTTAAAACAGATTAATGGCGAATGGAAAATTATTGCTGATACCTCATCTTAATTCATGGTGCCAATAATTAGAATAGCTACATTAAAAGATTTAACTGTTTTATTAGGCTTTGAACAAGGTGTTATTGCAGCAGAACGTCCTTTTGACCCCACAATAAAAGAAGGTACGATTACATATTATGATATTTCAGAATTAATTACAAGTCCAAACTCTGAAGTTTTTGTAGCCGAAATCGAAAATGAAATAGTGGCCTCTGGTTATGCGAAAATTAAAACTGACAGACACTACTTAAAACACGAAAAACAAGGGTATTTAGGATTTATGTATGTTTCTGAAGATCATAGAGGAAAACAGCTGAATAAGCATATTATTGACGCTTTACTGCAATGGTGTAAATCGCGTAATATTTTCGAAATAAGATTAGATGTTTATGATGACAATTTTCCAGCCCTAAGCGCTTACCAAAAAGTTGGTTTTAAAAAACATATGATTAATATGCGTTTAGATATTGAAAACTTAGATTTATAAATTCTATTTTATTCTTTCAACAAATTGATTGTCTATTGCATACAGTCTATCTTTCGTATGGTTTAAGTTTATTCACAAATAATATTGAATTAGAAATTATCATTTTGTTACATTTAACTTATGGAAAAAATTTCACAAATAGACAATGAGTTTATTGAAAATAACAACGTGTTTTCTGAATTAATCCAAGAGTTGAAACTTGGGTTTTCTATCAATAAAACAATTATTCCCATGCGTCATCATCATGACTTTCCAAATCCAGACGTTAATGCAGATTCTACATTATTGTTAATGCCAGCATGGAACCCAAGTAAAGATGCAGGTGTGAAAATAGTAACTGTAAGTCCTAAAAACGGACAATTTAATTTACCATCAATACAAGGCACATATATTTATTTTGACGCTATAAAAGGAACTATAAAAGCCATTTTAGAAGCTAAGAGTTTAACAGTTAAACGAACAGCTGCAGCATCTGCTTTAGCGGCTTCTTATTTATCCCGTAAAGATTCAAATTCAATGTTAATGATTGGCACGGGAGCATTATCCACTAATCTTATTAAAGCATATGCATCAATAAGACCTATAAAAAAAGTCTTTGTTTGGGGACGAAATTTTGAAAAAGCACAAGCCATTTCAACTGCATTAAAAAATGAAAGCTTTAGTATTCAACCAATTAAAACAATTGAAGAAAAAATATCTGAAGTCGATATCGTTTCATGTGCTACCTTATCTAAAACACCATTAGTTTTAGGAAAATATTTAAAAGCTGGACAACATATTGATTTGGTTGGTGCTTATAAAAAAGATATGCGTGAAGCGGATGATGAAACCATTACCCAAGCCTCTGTTTTTGTGGACACCTTTCAAGGTGGGCTAAAAGAAAGTGGAGATATTGTTATTCCTATTAAAAATGGTATTCTGAAAGAAGACGCTATTAAAGCAGATTTATTTCAGCTTTGTTCAAATAAACATAACGGACGCACTTCTAAAAAAGAGCTTACAGTATTCAAATCAGTTGGTCATGCACTCGAAGATTTAGTTGCTGCTGGTTATTTCTATAATAAATTTAAAAATGAATAACACATATCAAAACATACTTGATAAGACCAATTTCGAAGCACCAAAGGATTGGTTGCAAATAAAAACAATTGATATGCATACTGGAGGCGAACCACTTAGAGTTATTATTGGTGGTTTCCCTGAACTAAAAGGTAATTCTGTTTTAGAATATCGTAGATATTGTAAAGAGAATTTTGATTATTTACGCACGTCTTTAATGTTCGAACCTCGTGGTCATGCCGATATGTATGGCTGTCTTTTATTACCTCCAAACGATGATGAAGGCGATTTTGGAATCTTATTTCTACATAACGAAGGGTATTCAACAATGTGTGGTCATGCCATTATTGCTATTTCTACATTGGCAGTAGAGATGAAGTGGATTGATGTAAAAGAAGGCGATAACATTATAAAAATTGATGCCCCTTGTGGGAGGATTACCGCGTTTGCTCATGTTAAAAATGGAAAAGTTACAAGTGTTCGTTTTCATTGTGTTCCTAGTTTTGTTGTGGGATTAGACAGAACTGTTAATGTTGAAGGGTTAGGAAAAGTAACCTATGATTTAGCTTATGGCGGTGCATTTTACGCCTACATAGATATGGCAAAAAATAATTTTGGTTTTAATTTAAAACCAGAATCTTACCGAACATTAATTGCGAAAGGCATGAAAATTAAGCATGCTGTAATGAAAGCTGATAAAGAAATTTTACATCCTTTTGAAGACGATTTAAGTTTTCTATACGGCACTATTTTTATTGACAACAATAAACAAGTATCTGGTAACGATAGCAGAAATGTTTGCGTTTTTGCCGAAGGTGAAGTAGACAGATGTCCAACTGGGTCTGGTGTTTCTGGTAGAATGGCTATCCATAAATCAAGAAATGAAATTGGTTTTGATGAAACCATGACTATAGAAAGTATTACAAATTCGGTTTTTAAAGGCTCAGTAGTTTCTGAGGAAGACTTTGGCTCTTTTAAAGCAGTAATCCCTCAAGTTGAAGGAACTGCATACATTACCGGAATGCAAACCTTTGTAATTGATCCGAATGACCCTATGAAAGACGGTTTTATTTTAAGGTAAATAATCTATTATGCGCCGAATGGATTTTCAATACTATGCATTGGTTTTGTAAACCATTTTGGTCCTTCTTTGGTCATATATATATGATCTTCAAGACGGACTCCAAATTCATCTGGCACACAAATCATTGGTTCATTACTAAAACACATTCCCGGCTCTAAAACGGTTTCATTTCCTTTAACGATATATGGATATTCATGAATATCTATGCCTATACCGTGACCTGTTCTGTGTGGCAACCCTGGAATCTCATAATCTGGTCCAAGTTCATGAGATTCTAATATTTTTCTAGATGCCAAATCAATTGCAGCACAAGTATCTCCTAATTGAGAAGCATCAAAAGCAGCTTGTTGCGTTTCTTTTTCTATGTTCCAAATGCGTCGTTGTAAATCATTGGCTTTTCCAAAAACATATGTTCGAGTGATATCTGATATATAATCATGCAGCATACAACCCGTATCTACAAGAACCATATCATTCATTTCAAGGTCTTTTGGCTTACTTACACCATGTGGAAATGAAGAATCCACACCAAATAACACAATACAAAAATAAGACCCTGACGAGGCACCATAGCGTTTATGAGCTTCATTAATAAAATCTTCAACTTCCTTAGCACTAATACCAACTCTTAAAATTCTAGCTACTGCTTTTTGAACTTCTAGAGTAATATTCATAGCGTGTTGCATAATGGCTATTTCTGCACCCGACTTAATCATTCTACAACCCGAAATAATTGGATTAGCATTACTTAATGTATATTCTATTGATGCTTTTAAAATGCCATCAGAGATGAAGAACGGTGTGGTTTCATCCATTAAAATGTCACCATCAGCTACGCCATTATCCTTAAGAATCTGAATAAATAATTGATAAGGACTTTCGTGTTCTTCCCAACAATTGACTTTCCCTTCAATTTTCATAAAATCTAAAACGGTGCCTTTTTCAAATCGAGGTGCTATATAATGAAGTTCACCATTTGGAAACAATAAAGCGCCCACCATGCGTTCACTAGAACCCCAATGTGTTCCTGTAAAATAAAACAAATTAGATCCTGCATGTAAGTATATAGTTTGAACATTTTGAGCTTGCATTAATTCACAAGCTTTATTAATTCGTAATTGAAATTCTTCCTTTTGAATGGGTTTAACTAAATGTCCATTCGGTACGATTGCGTTTAATTCTATTTCTGCAGTTGACCCTCCAATTCCAATGGTGCTCATAGTGTATCTTCTTTTAATTATTCATTGAAGCTTCAATATCTTCAATTTCTATTGGCATAGCCTCCGTTAAATTAATATTCCCTTTTTCAGTAATTAAATAATCATTTTCTAAGCGACAACCAATGCCTTCCTCTGGAATATAAATTCCTGGCTCACAAGTTAATATCATCCCCGATTCAAATGGACGTGAATACAAACCAACATCATGCACATCTAATCCAATATGATGTGCCGTACCATGCATAAAATACTTTTTATATAAAGGCTTTTCTGGGTCTTGTTTTGAAACCTCATCAGCCTTCAACAACCCTAATTTTATTAATTCGGTCTCAACTAAATTTGCCATTTGTTGCTCATAATCAGATGATATAACTCCAGGTTTTAAAAGTTTACTTCCTTCTTTTAAGCAACGCAGAACTGAGCTATACACTTCTTTTTGTCTTGCTGAAAACTTCCCGTTTACCGGAAAGCAACGCGTGGTATCACTGTTATAATTTGCATAACAAACTCCAAAATCCATCAAAATCATGTCTCCATCATTGCAAATATCATCATTGGTATTGTAATGTAACGCACAAGCATTTTTACCTGAAGCCACAATAGGTTGGAAGGCATGCCTTTTTGCTCCAGCCTTTATTAAATTATAGGTTAATTCTGCTTCTAACTCGTATTCTTTAATGTTAGGTTTACAAACTTTTAAAACACGTTTAAAAGATTCAATACTAATATTAGCAGCCTTTTTTACAAGCCCAATTTCTTCATCAGATTTAATTTGACGTAACTCTCGTGTAATTTTTGCAGCCCGTAAATATTGATGCAAAGGATATTTTTCTTTACACCAACTAATCATTCTATCCTGTCTTGTTTGTTGGTCTTTGGTCGCCCGTTTTAAATATTCATTATGTCCTAAATAAAAACCATCAGCCTCAAAAGCCATATATTGTAGAGTCATTTCAAAATCTTGAATCCATTCTACGCGCTTAACCCCTGAGATCTCACTTGCTTGGGCTTTGGTTAATTTTTCACCGTCCCAAATTTTAATATGGGCGTTGGTTTCTTTAATAAATAAAATTTCTCTGTTTTCTTTTTTATAAGCACCAGGATATACAACCAAGATACTTTCTTCTTGATCAATTCCTGACAAGTAAAACAAATCATTATTTTGACTAAATCCCATTACATCATCGGCATTATTGTGCTTGACATCATTGGACGTTAAAATAGCAATGGTATTTACTATCATTTTAGAACAGAAATTAGATCTGTTTGTTATGAATAAAGTATTTGAAATCTGATTGTATCGCATAATTTAAAAAATTCTATCTGGATGATAATTATCTAATTCTAATGAAGGTTTTTGTTCCGAAATAATTTCTGATACTAATTTTCCTGTTGCGGTACCCATACTCCAACCCATCATAGCATGACCTGTAGCAATAGTTAAGTTTTTACATTTTGAAGATTTACCAATATACGGTAATCCGTCTGGTGACACTGGACGTAAACCACTCGCTGCATTACTTTTTTCTTCAGAAGTTAAATTAATTTCTGGGTAATATCGTTTAACAGCATCAGCAATAGCTTCAACTCTAACTTTATTTATATCATGGTTAATGCCTGCAATTTCCATAGTACCGGCAAAACGTGTAAAACCATTCATAGGTGTTACCGCTACTTTTGCTTCGGCTAAAATTGCTGGTATTGAAATATTAGTTTGTATTTCGGAATTTATTCTGTATCCTTTTCCTGCTTGAATCAATAGTTTTAAACCTGATTTTTTATTTAAAAAAGCGCTCCATGATCCTGCTGCTAAAACAAACTCGTCTGCTTTTAAAACTTGTTTATTGGTTTTGATTGTTGAAATTTTCTGGTTCTCAATCTCTATATCTTCAACCTTCTCATTGGCATAAAAGACAACACCCTTATTTTTTAAATATGTTTTCATTTCATCCATAAACTCATGTGGTGTTGAATGAGAATCGCATTTATAATAAGTTGCTCCTTTTAGATCTAATGCTACGCTAGGCTCTAACTTTTTTAGTTCTTTTAGGCTAATTTCTTTTACATCTAAACCTTCCTGTTTAGCTATGTTAGCCGTATTTATTTCATCTTCTAATGCTTTATCGGTTTGACATAACATGAGCAAACCTTTCTTCTCGTAATGAAATGAAAAGTTTTCATCTCGCTTAATGTCATCATATAAATCTTGACTTAAAAGTGTAATTCTTTTAATCGTAGGAATTACTTTTTTAACATGTTTTGAATTGCATGATTTATTAAAAGCCAAAGTCCATTTTAAAAAATCTAAATTTAGCCGTGGTTTTATATAAAGCGGACTGGACTTATTAAGCATCCATTTCAAGCCTTTTTTCATGACACCTGGCGCAGACAAAGGAATAATATGACTTGGAGATAAGTAACCTGCATTCACGTAAGACGCACCAGAATCGAGGTTTGACTGATCTACAATAGTAACTTGATGCCCTTCTTTTTGAAGATAATATGCGGAACATAATCCTATTATTCCACCTCCAATAATTATAACTTTTTTTGACATTCTATTTAATTTTAAAAGATCTCGAAACAAGTTTATGATGAATGTATTCTTACAGATTAAATCACCTGAAACCCATGTGCATAAGGATCATCTTCGTCATCAATGATAATCGTATTGTATCCAAATATTTTTGCCCAACCTTTAATACTGGGAATAATAGCTGGTTTTCCATTTATAGTCGTTTCTTCTTCTACACGACCAATAAACTTGCTCCCAATATAACTTTCGTGAATAAAATCGGCTCCTTTTTTAAGTTTTCCTTTAGCATATAATTGTGCTAGAACCGCTGATGTTCCTGTTCCACAAGGGCTTCTATCAATAGCTTTATCACCATAAAACACCGCATTTCTTGCTGTTGATGTTGGGTCTAAAGTTTTACCCGTCCAAAGTACATGTGTTACATTTCGTATCGTGTCATTTTCAGGGTGAATAAACATATTAGGGTATTTCTCATTTATTCTTTGCCTAATCACTTGAGAATATTGAATGATTTGTCCAGCTGAAAAGTCATGAACTCCAGAAAAATTTTGTTGAGGGTCTATAATAGCATAGTAATTACCACCGTAAGACACATCAAAAGTTAGCTCTCCTAATTCAGGACAATCAACCGATAAATCTTGTGCAGCTAAGAAACTTTTCACGTTTACTAGACGAACCCAATCTACTTTATTCCCTGTTTGTTGATATTCAATTTCGACCAAACCAGCGGGAGCTTCCATAAGTATCTTCCCTGGAGTTTTAGGTATTATTAATCCTTCTTCAATAGCGATAGTAATCGTACCAATGGTTCCATGACCACACATGGGTAAACACCCTGATGTTTCAATAAATAATATAGAAAAATCATTTTCTGGGTTGTGTGGTGCATAAAGCATACTTCCACTCATCATATCGTGTCCCCGAGGTTCAAACATCAGTCCTTTTCGGATCCAGTCAAATTCTTTTAAAAAGTGCTGGCGTTTTTCACTCATGGTTTTGCCAACTAAATCTGGATATCCTTTGGTTACCACACGCACAGGGTTTCCACAGGTATGTGCATCAATACAAACAAATTTTGAGCGTGCCATTTATATTTTAGATGTCGTTCTTACATTATTAACTAATCTAGAAATCCCTAAAGGATTTTCGTTTTTTAATTCTATTGGAAGTAAATCGTTTGGCCAATCTTGATAACTAAATGGTCTTACAAATCGTTTAATCGAATCTACACCAACTGCGGTAAATCTTGAGTCTGTAGATGCTGGATAAGGTCCTCCATGAAGCATTGAAGGGCAAACTTCAACTCCTGTAGGCACGCCATTAAAAATAATGCGTCCAACCCTATTTTGCAAGGCATTTACTATTGAAGTAAATGTTCTAATTTCGTCATCATCAGAAATAATCGTTCCCGTTAATTGTCCTTCTAGATTGATAATTATTTCTTCTAATTGCTCTTTATTCTCACATTGAACTACTAGCGAAAATGGTCCAAAAACCTCGTGATGTAATATTGGATTATTTAGAAACGTGTTTCCTTCAACAGTTGTAACAACTTGTCGAGCATAATTAGGTTTTACATCTTCATTATAACCCGCCAAAACTTTAATACCACTTTGAGACATGGCATTGGCTTTATTACTTTCATAAGCACCAGCAATATTTGGATGCAACATACATGAAGGTTCAACTTTTACAATTTCTTCAGCTAAAGTATTTACAAAATTTGTTAATCCTTCTGATTTTATGCCAATTATTAATCCTGGATTTGTGCAAAATTGTCCTGTACCTAAAGTTATAGATCCAGAATATATTTTTGCTAAATCTTCAGCTCTATTTTTTAGAGCTTGAGGTAAAATAATTACTGGGTTTACACTGCCCATTTCTGCAAGTACAGGAATTGGCTCATCACGTTTTGCTGCCAAATCAAATAATGCTCTTCCGCCTCTAATACTTCCTGTAAAACCCACAGCTTTTACATTTGGGTGCTGTACTAAAGCTTGTCCAACTTCTATACCACTACTATTAAGGTTTGAAAACACACCATTTGGCATTCCTGTTTTTTCTGCTGCTTTTATAACAGCAGCAGAAACCATTTCACCTGTCGCTGCATGCATAGGGTGTGACTTTACAATTACCGGACAACCTGCCGCAAGAGCTGCCGCTGTATCTCCTCCAGCTGTTGAAAATGCAAAAGGGAAATTGGATGCTCCAAAAACCACAACTGGACCTAAAGCTACATTCATTTTTCTTAAATCTACCTTTGGCATAGGCTGTCTATCTGGTTGTGCAGTATCAATTGAGGCATCTACCCAATTCCCTTTTTCTACATGGTTTGCAAAAGCTCGTAATTGGCCAAGTGTTCTTCCGCGTTCGCCCATGGCTCGCCCATTAGGCAATCCACTTTCTGAGGAATATACTTGTAGTAATTCGTCGCCCAAAGCTTCAATTTCTTCAGCAATGGCTCTTAGAAATACTGCTTTTTTTTCTCCTGATATTTTAGAATAGGTTTTAAACGCTTCCGAAGCTAATTTTGCGGCTTGATTAACCTCGTTAGTTGATGCTTCTGTGATTTCCCATTCGTTTTCAATATTCAATAAAGGATTAAATGTTTTAAACGTTTTGTTTCCTATTGCTGATAGTTGATTTCCGATGTAGTTTTTTCCTGTTATCATGCTTTATTTAATCTTTTTATGTGCGCTTCAATATGGATTGGTTTGTGAACCACTTTTGTTGATACTGGATATTTTTCTAATAAATTTTCTGGCCGAATTGGTCTTTTCTCAAATCCGCCCCCACAATTAGAGCAAACGTGCTTCAAAACATTGTCTATGCAGTTTTTACAAAAGGTGCATTCAAATGCACAAATCATTGCCTCTTGAGAATCAAATGGCAATGATTTATTACAATGTTCGCATGTTGGTCTTATTTCTAACATGTTGTTTTTGTGTTAAGGATTGAGGCATTTGTTTAAGCTCTTTTTTGTTTTTCTCAAAAAAAGCGAGTGCCGAAAGCCTGACCGCTTTTTGGAGCGGTAACACCCAATTTAATTATACTAAAATACTTAGATTTTTATAATCTGGCAATACGGGTCTTACCGCTAAAGCATCTTCGATAATTTTAGTTACACGTACTCGTTCATCACCTTTTAATACTAATCTTGGAGCTCTAACATATTCTGAACCAATATTTGTATGGGTTGAAGCTAGTTTAATATACTGGACTAATTTTGTATGTATATCTAGCTCTAAAAGTGGCATAAACCACCTATAAATAGCAAGGGCTTCTTTTATTCTACCTGCTTTTTGAAGCTCGTAAATAGCCACAGTTTCAGCGGGAAAAGCATCAACCAAACCAGCTACCCAACCATCGGCGCCAATAAGTAAACTTTCTAAAGCCAAAGTATCTACACCGCACATAATGGCTAATCTATCTCCAAAACGGTTTTTTATTCGTGCAATATTAGTAGTATCTCTGGTAGATTCTTTAACAGCTTGGATATTCGGACAGCTTTCTAAAAGCGTTTCGAACATATCTAAAGTTACTTCAATTTTATAATCTACGGGGTTGTTGTAAATCATAATTGGTAATGATGTACTATTTGCAACAGCTTTAAAGTACTCTACAACTTCCTCGTCGCTTGCTTTGTAACGCATTGGAGGGAGCATCATAAGTCCTTTTGCACCATCTTCTTCAGCCGTTTTTGCTAAGGCTATTGCTGCTACGGTAGTTTGTTCTGCAATATTCATTAACACTGGAACTCTATCTTCTACTAATTCAACGGTTTCTCTGGTTAAAATACGTCGCTCTTCATCAGTTAACGTACTGGCTTCACCCAAGGTTCCTCCTAATACAATACCATGTACCCCAGCATCCAACTGTGCATGTATGTTTTTTCTAAATAATTGTAAATCCAATTCGTCATTTTCATTGAATTGGGTTGTTACTGCGGGCATTACACCTTTCCATTGAATACTCATAATCTTTAATTTTTGATAATATAAAATTACACTAGTATTCACATTTTAAAGAATGGTTTGTTAATCACAATACATACTATATTATCCATTTTAATATTAAATAATGGATATTTGAATATTATTTGTGTAATTTCGGGTTCTCAGTTTCAAAAGAAAATGAAAAATGATTTACTGAAATAAATTCAGCATAAGTGAAAGCACTACCCTTCAAAATTCCCAAACCAGAACAAGATGCTCTCGTTTATCAAGTTGATTACGGGACTTCTTTCTATGACAAACTACATCAACATAAAGAAATTCAGATTAGCTTAATTGTGGAAGGAGCAGGCACGCTTGTTGTTGGAGATTCAGTAAATGATTATGCAAAAAATGATGTTCTTATCATTGGTAGTAATATTCCCCACGTTTTTAAAAGTGATTATTCTGCTTCTAATAGCTTCCATATGATATCTTTATTTTTTACAAGAAATTCTTTTGGGTCAAGCTTTTTTGATTTGGAAGAATTGAAAGAAGTACAAGCTTTTTTTAAACGTGCTAAACATGGTTTTAAAATAGCTTCAAAACTAAAACAGATAAGTGCCTTTTTTTTTCAACTTGAAGAAAGCACCAAGTTAAAGCGCTTTTTAATACTTCTTCAAATTATAAAAATCACATCAAAGGCAAACTATAATAGCCTATCATCCTTTATTTATGATAAAACCTATTCGGATAATGAAGGGCAACGCATGCGGAATGTATTTGAATATACTATGAACAATTTTAAACAAGAAATTTCTTTAAAGACCATTTCTAACGTGGCTAATATGACGAAAAATGCCTTTTGTAAGTACTTTAAAAAACGTACTAATAAAACCTATATTCAGTTTTTAAACGAGCTTCGTGTAGAACACTCATGCCGACTGCTGCAATCAAACAATGATTTATCTATTATACAAATTGCAGAATGTGTTGGCTTTAATAACATGTCGAACTTTAACAGGCAATTTAAAGCTTTAAAAAGCTATAACCCATCCGAATTTAAAAAAATGCTGAATTAAAGTTTCTTAACGTAATCTGTGATAATAACGGTTAGTGTTGGACCAACTTTACCTTCAATATATTTTTCGTTTTCGTGGTCTAAACGAATATTTCTCACTGCAGTTCCCTGTTTTGCAACCATGCTAGAGCCTTTAACTTTTAAGTCTTTTATTAACACTACTGAATCTCCGGCTTGTAAAACAACACCATTTACATCTCTATGAATTAATTTTTCCGGATCTGCTTCACCCTCTCCTGTCGCTTTAGCAAATTCTAAAACATCATCTTCTAAATACATCATATCTAGCAAATCTTGTGGCCAACCTTCTGCTCTTAAACGAGAAAGCATTCTCCAAGCGGCTACTTTTACAGCATCTTGTTCGCTCCACATACTATCATTTAAACAACGCCAGTGGTTTGCATCTGTGGTTTCTGGGTCTTCTATTTGGTCAACACAGGTTTTACAGGCAACTAAAGACTTTTTTAAAGTTTCATCTTTTTGTGGCGCTAAAGTATGTATTTGTAAGTGCTCTTCGCTTCCACAGAGTTCACATTTATTATCAGCTCTTTTATATAATTCTCTATCTAAACTCATTTTCTACATTTTATTACTACAATGATACAGCTAAATAGAAGGTTCTACAAGTTAAGATTTACACGGTATCTTTTTTTTAAATAACAATAGTGCTAGTACTATTGTTGAAACTAATTGTTTGGTTGCTTTCATAATCTGTTAAAAATTAAAGTTAATATATTAGTAAAATTAATTACGACTTTAAGATTTTGGGCTATTTGATTATGCTAAAAATGCAATTAGGATGAAGAGAGAATCTAAATACACAATTTTATTATTCGGTTATCAGACAATTACTCTTTATTTATTGTAGTAAGGAATCTCTTAGCTTTTTGGACATCCCTTTAACGACCATGTCATAACTATGGTTTATAAGTTCTAAAATAAATTTTGGTTGTAATTCTCCTTTATAAATTGCAATAGTATTCCAATGAATATTGCTCACATAGGGCCCCGGATAAATACTTTCGTATTCTTCTCTTAATTTAACTGTATAAATGGGGTCACACTTTAAAGTAATCGATGCCTCACCGCTTTCCCATTTGTCTAGCGGTGCAATAACAAACATCTTATTCAAAACCTTAAATACTAATGTATCCTTATCGAATGGTAAGCTTTCTGTTGTTCCTTTTTTACTTAAACAGTATTCTCGAATTTGTTCAATATGCATTACTGAATTTTCTTGTTTTCAGATGCACCTATCTCTAAAGCAGAATAGTCTAATTTCCAGCCTATAGTTTCGACTATCGTTTCGATGAGTAGAATAGTTTCTAAGGCTTCTTTTTGAGCCGCTTGAATGAGTCCACTTTCAGGTATTTTATCCTGAATATGTTGTTTAGCCTCATTGTGTAAACCTGTTAAATCGGTTGCTTCAAACCTATTAAAGTAGCCTTCCGTTTTATCGTAATAATTCAAATTAGTTTCGATTGATAATACTTCAGGCTCTGGAAAATGTTTTAATATAATTTTCTTTTTATCTATATCTGCTTCCAAATCTATTTTAGACAAATCATAACCTACATGCGCCTTGGCATTTATTACAACAAGTGCTTTCTTTCTGCTAGAAAGTAGTTTTAAAAAACGCTCTTTAACATCCTCATAATGATAAATTTCAGCAAAATCACCTTCAACAGTAATAAACTTACACACCTTTCTTATCTTATCTAAAAGTATGGTAGATTGCGAATTAACAAGCTGTTTTTTCTTAATAGACTTTAATACGGTAACAACTCCTAGAGTTACTAAAATCGCAATAATTACGGCTAAAAAAACTTCCATCTAACTAATAACTTTATATAAAATAGGTTTACTGGGTGATGCATCATTCTCGAATGGCGCTATTTGTAAATTTAAAAAATACTCGCCGTCTTCTATCTTATTTGACACGTAAATTAATTCGGTAATCGTGGCATCTAAGCGTAATTTTCCTTTTGTGTTCCAAAAAGCATTATGCCCAAGTAACTCGCCGCCATCTTTTTCTTTATCAATGCTTGGTAAATCTATTAGCAAATGTTTTACACCTTTACTTACCATAAATTTCACAGCATCTTCTTTTAAATATGGCCAGTTGGTATGTGAATATTGTCTTGATAGTTTCTCTCGAGTATTTGGTATTGTTCTTAAAATAATAGCATCCCTCTTTTTATTTCCTATGGCAAATTGCAATTGCTTTTTTGAAATGATTTTATCTTCATTATCATTTTCGGGGGCTACAGTAATAACTTCAGCTAAAAAAAAGAATGTTTTTAAATTTTGATTAATAGAATATACTTTTTCTGTAATATGGCCAGCACACTCAGTATGTGTGCCATGAGCATGTGGGTTAAAATAAATATTATTAAAATTAACACTAGCACCTTCGCTTACTGAAGCGATCCATTCAGCGTCTTTAATAGGTTCTATTTTAGGTTCATCAATGTACCATGCATTTACATTTTTTTTTGATGAAATGATTGGCATGGAAATATCTAATGGTTTTGATAAATCTATTTGAAGTTTTCTAGAATTGTATTGTATGGTTGCAATCAAGATAAATTAATTTTAAAAAGGTTTGAAGCAATACCATCACTTAAAAATTTACCTTTTTTTGTGGTTAACAATTTGTCATCTTCAATATACAATAAATGTTCCTTAATATAAATTTCAGATTGTTGTAAAAGCTGTTTTTTATAATTTCCACCAAAATCATTTTCTACTTTTTTAAGAGAAACACCCCAAATAGTTCGTAGACCTGTCATTATATATTCGTTGAATTTATCAATTTTAGAGAGTATTTCTGATTCTGAGGGCAGTTCGTTTTTTTGAATGGTTTTAATGTACTTTGTATTATTAGACACATTCCAACTCCGCTGGTCACCATTAAATGAATGTGCTGAAGGTCCTATTCCCAAATACAGTTCCCCTTGCCAATAGGCTGAATTATTTCTACTAAAATAATGAGGCTTTCCAAAATTTGAAAGCTCATAATTACTAAACCCAGAAACTTCTAATTTATCGACAAGTATGTTGAATTGCTCTTGCGCTAAATCGTCATCTACATTATCAATAATACCTTTTTTTATGAATGTTTCTAAAGCTGTTTTAGGCTCCACGGTTAGAGCGTAACAGGATATATGTGGAACATTGAATGATAAAGCTGTTTCTATATTCTCAATCCATTCCTCATTGCTCAATCCGGGAATTCCGTAAATTAAATCGATAGAAATATTATCGAAATATTGAGTTGCTATTTCTAAACATTCCAAAGCTTCTTTGGTGTTATGTGCGCGATTCATAAGTTTCAAATCACGTTCAAAAAAAGATTGAACACCTATACTTATTCGGTTTACTGGGCTTTTAGATAATTGGATTATGACATCATTAGACAAATCATCTGGATTTGCTTCTAGAGTTATTTCAGGGTTTTCAATAGTGGTATAGTTTTTATAAACTGTATTGATAAGCAGTTCTATTTCATCTCTAGTTAACAAACTAGGTGTGCCTCCCCCAAAATAAATGGTTTCAATGCTTTGATTTTGAAGCTCGTTTTTTCTTAGTTCTAACTCTTTTACTATGCATTGAATAAGTTCATCTTTCTTTTTTAAAGACGTCGAAAAATGAAAATCACAATAGTGACATGCTTGCTTGCAAAATGGTATGTGGATGTAGATGCCGGCCATTACTTCTTAACTCTGCCTTCATTCTGCTTAACAAAAGCGTCCCATCCTGAATAACTCTTACCAACTTCAATTCTACCTGAATTATAAAAATGACATACGGCGGCTGCTAAACCATCAGTTGCATCTAAATTTTTTGGAAGTGTTTTTAATCCTAACAAACTTTGCAACATTTTAGCAACTTGTTCTTTACTAGCATTTCCATTTCCAGTAATAGCCATTTTAATTTTTTTAGGCAGATATTCCGTTATTGGAATTTCTCTACTCAAACCTGCTGCCATGGCTACACCCTGTGCGCGTCCTAACTTCAGCATACTTTGCACGTTTTTACCAAAAAAAGGAGCTTCAATAGCTATTTCATCTGGGTTATGCGTATCTATAAGCTCTATGGTACGTTCAAAAATGAGTTTTAGTTTTAAATAATGGTCACTGTATTTTTTTAAATCAAGTTCATTAAGTTGGACGAATTGCATTGTCTTCCCAACTACTTTTATGAGTCCGAAACCCATAATAGTTGTTCCTGGGTCAATTCCTAAAATGATCTTTTCTGTTTTCACAATCTTAGATTGTTTTTATATAAATCATCTTACTAAATGATGATTATTCATTAATTTGCGTATAATGGACGATTCGCTTACATACAAAACTAAGAAAATCTTTTGGTTGCCAATCAAACTATCTATTGTAATTGGATGTGGATATTTTATTTATTCTAAACTAGTCGAAAATCAAGAATTTTTTTTTATTGATTTTTACGAAAAAATAAGCAAAAAGGGTGTTTTTTCAACAAAAAAGATCATTTTAATAAGTTTTTTGTCATTTTTTAACTGGTTTTTAGAAATTTTAAAATGGCAAAAACTAGCTTCATTTTGTAAAAAAACTAATTTTAAAGAGGCTGCTATTCAAAGTTTAGCTTCGCTAACAGTTTCTTTAATGACCCCCAATAGAATTGGAGAATATGGTGCAAAAGCATTGTATTTTGAAAAATATTTAAGAATAAAAATAATTGGTTTAAACGTCATTGGAAACTTTTATCAATTAATGGCTACCCTATTTTTTGGAATTATAGGCTTTACTTATTTTGTGATTCAACAGCAAATAACAGTTCATTTGAATCGTGTATTTGAATATTTCATTATAATATTTTTTGTGGTTTCCTTTTTATTTCTAGGTATAAAATACGTAGATTTTAAAATATCATATGTAAGAAAAAGTCGCAATTTTATTAAAAAAATTCCATTAAAATTAACCCTAAAAGTGATCTCCTTTTCATTTATAAGATTCCTAATTTTCTCTCATCAGTTTTACTTTTTATTGGTTTTTTTTCATCCTGATATTTTGTATCTAGAGGCAATTTCCTCCATTAGCGCTGTCTATTTAATCGCCTCAATAACCCCTTTTTTTATCAGTGTTTGACTTCGTTTTAAAAGGCTCTATTGCAATCTGGATCTTTTCATTTTTTAACATCAACCCTCCTACAATAGTATTAATAACAACATTAATGTGGGTTCTTAATTTTGTCATCCCTGCAATTATTGGCAGCTATTTTGTCATTACTTTTAAACCTAACTTTATAAAATGACATTAGTATTTTTTTCAATCTTTATCTTATATGCAATTTTGATTTTCAGCTTTACTCTTGGAAGCCTAAAAATCAATGAATTTAGTGCTGAAAATAGGGATTCAAGAACTACTTTTTCTGTAGTAATTCCATTTAGAAATGAAGCTAAAAACTTGCCTTTATTGTTAAGATCTATTCAAAAAATTGAATATCCGACATCACACGTTGAGTTTATATTTGTAGACGACGACTCCTCTGATCGTTCCATAGAAATTATTAAAAATTGGCACTCTAGACTAAAAACACCTACCCGAATAATTACGAATAAAAGGAATTCTAATTCTCCAAAAAAAGATGCCATTTCAACCGCTATTTCTATGGCAAAGAATAATTGGATCATTACCTCGGATGCCGATTGTAGCTTCTCTAAAAATTGGTTAAAAAGTATGGATCTTTTTATTCAAAAAACACAACCCACAATGATTGTTGCTCCTGTAAACTATCAAGCTAA